>Ga0182030_10000851_pt1 | contig 60281 bp, 65 predicted proteins | sample 812S3MmetaG_FD_121299 | JGI IMG/M metagenome (GOLD analysis project Ga0182030, IMG submission 121299) | Permafrost microbial communities from Stordalen Mire, Sweden - 812S3M metaG (Illumina Assembly) | ecosystem: Environmental > Terrestrial > Soil > Wetlands > Permafrost | place: Sweden... | reverse complement strand
TGGGTGTGGGTGTGGGTGTCGGTGTCAAGGGTGTGGGTAAGGGTGTGGGTAAGCAGAAGAGAGTTATGAGGAGTGAGGCGAAGAAGAGGAGTAGCTTGGGGTTGCACGCGGGGTTTGAGGAGAGGATTGGGGCGGTGATTGGTGGTGGGAGTGAGGAGTTTAGTGCGGTGTTAGGGGAGGCCGTGAAGGGTAGGGTGGGGGCAAGGGGAAAGAAGAGATGATTACTTTGTTTTCGATTTCGATGATGATGGTACATACAGGTGGGAATGATTTCTTTGGTTGGATTTTCTAAGGGCATGCTTGATATGGGACGGGATGGGTTAACCAAAATTTCCTTACTTTGTGACTTCGTAAGTTTGCTAAGCTTTGCTTGGCTTACTTTAAGACATCAAGGGCGGAAGATTCTCCAGCGCGATCGAATTCGCTGTAATTAACTTTTCTTCAAATACGGAGTTCCATGACAACAGTTACATAGCCAGAAACAATAGACCAAATTACATAAACGCCGATCGTTCTAATCTAATAACAGCACAAATTGTAATATAAAAATTTTAATTTTCGTAAGGACGAAAGCATTCCGATACAACCCTATCGTATAGTCGCCCAAGACAGATTATTCATTGTCCATTAACAAAAAAAAACCTGGAAACTCTTATCCTCATATTCAAGAGCTTTTTGACCCGCAACTTCTCTCTCATTTGACTCACAAAAGAACGTACTAGGGCTAGCTTCTCACCATATATCCTTCTCTAACACAATGTAGATACATTATTCGTCTAGCAATCCTCATTCCAACTCACATCCCATGGGAGCCGCTTCTCATTGTCTCCTTTAATCTAACACAATAAAGATTAGGTATTCATCCAGTGACCCCGACTCCGATTAGAATCCCACCCTAAATCCCTTCATTCCCGAACGCCCATATCCTGGTTAGAACCGCGACAGATTTTCATTTTATTTCGACTCTCTTCTGGTTCTTATTCACTCTCAGGACAGCGGCATCATCTAGATGTTTAGTCACGTGATATCAGGTTCTTTGTTCTGGAGTGGTAGTTGGAGCGAGGAAGATGGACATGAGGAAGGAGAGGAGTTTGAGAGTCATTTTTGAGAGACTAGGAGGTGATGCAAGGGGAGGCTGTAAACTAGAGGAAAGAAGAGAAGCGAGGTTCTAACGCGAGCTGAGTGTGTTGTGGTTCGTGACTGGATTCCAACAGTTACGAACTTTGAATATTCTGAGTACTTTGAGACAATCATATAGAGGAGGAAAGAAAATCTGAGGTAGTGAATGATGAATTCAATATAAATATATGTAACGAGTTCCGCCTCATCTCTATTGTATTTCTTAGATTCTGCAGCTATAGAAGATTTGCCTTCCCTTCTCTGCGAGTCATCGTATCACTAAGTCTCGTCCACAAATTTCAGTAATGGTATCCTTAAGCTCCTATATAACGCTCTGACGCAAGAGACCTCGTGTCCGTACCACATGAGGAATCTGCTACTCATACCATGCTCGCAAAACCCAAAGCTGACGATAGTAAGAGCGAACAGGCTTCGGATATCTGCGACTTTCAAGTATTTTACTCAAGATTCTGTGGGAAATTGTCCAGAGGGATATGAAAGAGGGGTTCGCAGAATCTGATTTTTTAACAGCTAACAATGGGAATAAGATTGAGGATACAAGATGTTGAGAAGGGTGTCGTTACCAAATCACCAAATTGCAAATGCAAAGCAGAGTCAAAGAACATCAACTCTATCAAAAGACTTTCAATTCTATCGAACTCAAAGCACATTCGCTTCGCTAATCGAGCAATTGCTATCTGAAACACAAACTTTTCTTTTCTTTTTCCACATCTTCTCATCTATCCTGACTTCAGGTGATGATAGTGTAGCTAGTTTTTGGACTCCGAAAACACTTTTTGCTACCTGGCGTTGGTATGGTAGACACCTTTCCTTTTCCATTTTCCTGATCCCTAAATTTTAAGCATGAAATTGAGTATAAAAATGAGAACACTCTTTTTTCTCTTCCCGGGGTTGGTTTGGGTTGAGGAGAAGGGAGCGAGGGCTTTAGGAGGTGAAGGTAACAGCACTGCCTGTTGTCAGTTCTGATATTAAGTGAAAATGGGAGGAAGAGCTTACCGTTTCGCCTCTTCTTGGGTGGCTGTCTTGGCTTTGGTGCTTGTTACGTCGTCGGGTACATCCGCCGCTGTATCTGCAGTTTCTTTCGTGCTTGGTGCTTCAGACGCCTCTTCGCCTGCCCCTGAATCGTCGTTAGTACCTTTGTCATTTCCTCCTGCACTAGCATCTGTAGTGTCCTTAGCTGCAGAAGCGCCCTTGCCTGTGAAGGCTTGCACACTATTTTTCAATCCGGTTGAAGTATCCACGAGAGTTTTCCCCTGGTCAAGAGCTGTATTGGCCTCATTCGCTACTTTTAAACCTTGTTCTAAGAGCCCTGGCTTACCAGTCTTAGAGGTAGCAGGTTCTTCGCTGTTCGGTGATGTGGTTGGGGGTTCACCACCCGCTTTCTCCTGCTTTGCCTCCTCGGCCTGGACGGAAATGCCGTCCTCCTGCGCCTCTTTTTTAATCTCAGCTGGATTCTGCTGCTTCGCATGATGCCCCCCGGACGCCTCCAACTTTAGCTTCAGAACCGGATCATTTTCTACCTGTTTCTTCAGTCCAGCTCTATCCTTAGATTGGGTCAGCTGCAATAGTTGCGCCGGTGAAAGAAGCGCTTCTTGCGCTTTGATCTTCTCTAGAGTATCGAGTTTTGCTATTTGTTCTTTTGTAAGGGCTAACCCAGGTGAAATTGCAGCTCCGTGCTTCTCCTCGGCCTTGTTCAACTTTTTGCCGAGGATAGGATCCTTTCGTATCTGAGCTTTCAGATCGGGCTTAACACTTGGGTCCAGCATTAGTTGACGTAGCTGGTTTGGTCCAAGATTTGCCTTCTCGACCAGTGGGAGAGATTTCAATTCTTTGATCTCCTCCGGTGTGAGTGTCTTAGACTTCCTAACCGACTCTTCCTTTGCCGTCTCCTTGTTCGGCTTCGCCTTGTCCGCCGTACTCGTATCAGCTGGCTTTGTAGTACCTCCTGGTGTCGTCGATGCTGCACCGTTCTGATTCTGGTTTCCGCCTCCATTTACAGCATGTGTTACTTCCTCCGTTTTCTTCACTCCATTTTTTGCCTTATTCGCTTTGCTGACATCACTATCTATAGTTTCCGCTGCCTTGAATGGGTTGATCCTTGGTGTCTATCAGCACTTGGATTTTTGACACTTATATTGACGAAAAACTTACCGTCGCTTCTCAAAACCACGACCACTGGCACGCGAATCGCCAACATCGCTGTGACAAACTCGTCAGTATTCATCGAAGTGACAATGAAATTCTCATAAACCTACCGCTTGCGACTGATAGAGATAAATTCATGTGAAGCTCCATCATCGCTGGCAAAACGATTGTCAGTCTTGAATAAGAATCATGACAAATAGATCAACTTACCGCTTTTGCTTAGAGGGTTTCAGGGCAGCTTCTTGTTCGCTGAAACCGGCAGGTGCATTTGTGTTACTAAACACTGGCTGACCACTAGTATTTATAGTGGGTGATGAAGAACCAGCGTTATTACCGCCGCTACTGCTGCCCATATCTTTGATTCCGCCGCCGACGGCCTTGGCGAGTGTTAGAGGATTCACTCCTGCTCTGGCCTCAAATTTAGACGTCGGTGCAGCAAAAACCCCACTCGAGAGCAATGCCACCGCGAGGGCGACTTCCCTCTTCGTGAAGCGCATGGTGAAGAGACTTCTCTTCCGAGATAAACGAAAAAAATATATAAACGAAAAGGAATATAGGACGCGACAGACGGATGGACTCGAAGACGGAATCAGAGGATGGAAAAGTAGTAAATTGAATCTAAGGGTATCTGTTTGGATGCTGAATGAGCAAGAGTTGTGGAGGAAGGGACTCTCGTTATATGCCCCCGGACCAGCAAGCACAGTTGTACCTGAGCGGGCATTGTTCACACCAAGCTTCCTACAGGATGTACGAGCGTGAGGCTCTTTGGGTTGATAAGGTAAGTATGGGATCCATCCTCATTCCTTAGGTGCTTCCTGTGGGACCGTAGTTCATAAACTTGCTTGGCGGCTATGAAAGGTCGCTAAAGGTCGTCGATCAGGCGTGCCCACTCGCGCTCAGGTGACTAGTTGTAGGTATGTCAAGAGAGCGCCTCGGGGGGACAACGGCTACTAACTAAATTGCCAAGCCCTTATTGTTACGTGTCATTGTGAAAACAAGATACTCGCATTGTTGTATCTTGAGGTAGGAGGGATTGGTGATTAAGCCTGTTTGGGAATACTGAGTATGAACAGCCGCTCTCATTTGTTGATGTTGCAAGAGTCGAATCCTTTATGTCCCAAAATAAACATTCTTTGGTGGCTCTTCAGGATTCACATCAGCCACACTGATCGACGAATCACAACCTTGAATTTTGTATTTTTTTATGGGGCGAAGTCTTGCTTCTCTTGTGTTCAATTGGTCAGCAGGAACTTTATTATTCCTTCCCGTGGCGCATGTTGCTGCGGTTGTGGCTTGATCCTATCTATATCTGTTCTCTTCATCCTTTTTGTCTCTACTTTAGTGTCACACTCGTATCATCCCTCGAGGTATTCCTATTTGGGTAATTTTCAGGTAGTGTATTCCTTCTCGTTCGAGGAAGGGGCACTTTCGCATAGTAACCCTTGAGGATAAGCTTATTTGGTATGCGATCGACCGTCCGATGTCATCAAGAAGCTCCTGAAAGCTTATCGAGGTTGAATTCCAGTTGTTCATTGGGTAATGGAAGGACCGTTACTTCCTTCCTGGGGCTCATACTTTGGAAGATGCGCAATACTTTACCCCGCCACATCAGAGTTCTTTCTAAAAAGTAAAGGAGTCTTAGAATACCTCAAGTTCTGCGATCTAAGGTTGCATCCAGTTTATTATCCTTATTTCACGTCAGAATACCACATATAGAAATTTGAGGATGCGATTAGAGAGAGGCTTTTGCTTCCATCGGCCGCACAGCATTTCCAGCTGTCAAATCTACCTCAAGTGAGTGCTTGTTTGTCCACCGGGGAATGTAGCGTAAGTCGTATTTTGTGGTGGACGCCATGATATCGCGTTGTTTCATACCACAACTTCTGCCATCAATCCCTCAAGATTTTTTGATTCAGGATTTCAACCATCAATGTTCCGAAATAGCGTAGATGTTCAGGACACCGCAGACTGGAGATGCGGTGTACAGAGGCTTGCAGCGATTTTCTGATCCAATAGACTTTCTCCTTCTACATGTTAGAATCTATACGAAATTCATTCAGGTCTGATCTCTCGAATCATTGAACTAGCTTCGAGATCCCCAGTGTTCGACATCTCAGTTTCCTTCATAATTCGAGGATATGTCGCTGTATCATGATCAAGTAACAAAGACTTCATTATGAACTTAATGCATTCGTCCAAGTCCTTTCTATTGCTATAAGTCATTGGGTATATCTTGAACACCCGCGGTATCCCACAATAATGACAGGATGCTTGAGGATTTGGTCTCAATCAGGGCTTCCATCACACCGCAGCGCTCATTCACAATCCCTCTCCATTCTCTGGTTTAATCTATCATAAGTTTGTTGCCTTCCTTGTCGAAGCTGCAGGGAATGAAGAAAGTCGGAATTAATCATCTGCTGCTCACCCTCTTCGAAGCGTAGTGCTAAGTTCTTCTCATTCAATTCCAAAGCAATACAGAATATCAGCTCTCATACCTCTCCAGCTCTTCCCATCCCTTAAAAACCCCTCCCTTTCCCACTCCCCCTTCCGAACTTTCCCTACCACCCATCCCATTCAAGCCCCAAACCCAAGTTCCAATTACTATTTTAGAGAATTTCCATCTCAGGATTCTCCCTCGCATTGATTATCCTGGAGTGGTGGAAAAGAACGTTTCCAATATGTCAAAACGCCCGAGATAATCAAGTCTTCTCCTCCAGCAACGACAGCACAAAATCCAACCCCAGATTTCCTCTTTCAACCACCTACCTAACTAACACCAAAACCATCTGACCGACTTTGTTTCCCCTTCCTTTCCATACTCTCAACTTGCCCGCCTAATCTTCCATTCCCTCCCTTTCTCCAAATTTACATATACCTAAACCACCCATTTCACCCCAGTATTTTAACTCGGTACTCTCTCTTCCTTGACTCACCGTTTCTCATCCCTTCCCTTCTACTCTAGCTAGCACATGCCAAAGCGAAGAACAGATGTGGGCGCGTGGTGGGAGAGGAAGAGAGAAGGAGCCCGATGTGGCCCCGTTGGGTGGCTGAGTGGTGGCTTGGTGGTGCGGCGCGGGAGTGGTATCGTATCGTATGGTGTGCTTGAGCGGTACGAGTGGGATGAAGGATGATGTATATATTTCAAGAATCGGCATGAGGTTGGGGGTGTGCTTAATGTTGGTTTCCTTGGCCTAGGTGTCTTGCCATGTGTAAAAAAATCAAATTTAGGGCCCTATGATGGGAGTGTCGTGGATAGCATGTGAGGAAGCATTTCGGATAAGGGATAGACAGCATCATAGTTTAGATATGAGAAGTGAGTCTTGTAACGAATTTTTGCATTTCAATATTATAACTCGTCTTTAAATATTTCCTCACTCCCTTCGTCGTCATCTTGGGAGCCATTCTCATCTTCACCCTCATCCACAATCCCCAAAATTTCTCTCACCTCTCCCGGTGCGTCTACAACCTCGATCTTCCACCCCTTTTCCTGCGCCATCTTGGCAACTTCCCTCTTCAATTCTTCTACCATCTTTGGATCAAGATCTAACTTCGCTAACTCGTTATCACTCGCTACTTCCACTTGTCCGCCCTCTGCTTGGCTCTTCCCGCGCGCTATTACTTCGATCATCTTCCCAAAGTTCTCTTGCCCGAAGTTCGCGGGTATTGGCATCCGTTGTCCTTCCTTGCCAGCCCACTTCCCTGCCCCAAGGACCAAGCCGCCAATCGTGATAGGCGTATTTGAGGAACTAGGAGATGGTGAAAGAGAAGCGAGTTCGGTGCGGGAAGCAAGCTGAGAGAAAGGGACGATGACGCGACATGTAATGGGATTTGCTTTATTCTGCTTTGGCGGTAGGAATGCGACGTCGTTGCAGAGGCGCGGTGTATATACCACCATGAGATATGAACACGTTGTTACTTCTTTGATGTAATGGATACGATCTGCGACGTGTGGGTTGCAGTGGAATTGGACTTCGACTCTACGAGGTTTGCCTGTGAGGTCGCAGATTGTGCCGCCTTCCATTTTTTGAACTAGGTATCGGGTGTCGCCTTTAACTTGTAACTCTGTTTTCGGTGGCTCTCTAGATTTGGCGGACTTGTGTACATCAATTTGGTTGCCCCATTCGTCTTCTTTGTTCTGGATGGTAGGTTTGGTTTTTCCGAGGACGAATTGCTTGGTTGAAGGGTCGCGGACGGGTGGGAGGAGTGGTTTGCCGGGTTGAGGAGGTAGTTGGTGGAATTGAACGATCTCGTTGTTGTAGCAGAAGGAGTAGGACCACCATCCTGAGACGAAGTAGAGGCAATTGCCTTCCAAGTCTTGGAGAAGTTCCCAGCCGCGATCCGTGGCTCGCGCGAGCTCTTTTTGTTCGGCGGCTCGTGCTTCGGCTTCGGAGGTTTCGTTTTTAAGAGGGGTGTCGACGATGGGAATTATGCAGAGGTGAGGTTCACCGTTCAGGGTCATAAGTTCGTAAGTTTCGTGAAGGGGATCGAAGACGTCTTCGATTGGCATGTTGGAAGAGTCATGTTGGGATTCGATGCTCTTGGTATTGGAGCTTTGGGGAGGTTTCTGAGTCGTTGAGGAGGCGCGATCGATTATGAAGTTTGCATCGGCATCGGAGATGAAGTCATCTGAGAAAATCACCTCATACTATGACTTGTTAGAATGAAGCAAGTTGAGCAAACGGTACACTTACTTGAGGGAAAGCGAGCAAGTCATCGTGTACGCTGAATACAGTTTGACCTACTGAAGCTGTAAAAGCTGAAGCCAGTAAGGCTGGAGTCAATGGGCGCATTGTGCCATATGGCAGTCAAAGATTCAGAGATTCATTCAAGCAGCTGTAGAAGTTAACGCCAAGTTGTTATCAACGTGGCTGATACCGGGAAGGCCTGAGGATTTAGCGGAATCGGTCAATCATTTGGCCGGATTCTTGTCACGTGATCTAGCTCAACGTTTAGCAGCATCACGAAGAATGTCCTACCTTCTTTCTGTTCAGATAGCTACTCTGGTGGTTTGTGGTTTCGATTGACCGAATGATGGGCTTCTTGAGGATTGCATAGTATACATCATCTTCTGCTGGCGTCGGGCACTCAACCAGGCTAGGTCGGTGACAGGACTCACGAAGTAAAGCCAGAGCAGGACGTTATATTGGAGCTAAGTCCACCCGTTATATTGACGCCGTCTCCTTCTCTTGCATCATAACTTGTATGCACGTGTAGTCTTAATCTATCGGGCGGAAAGAGGATAATTGAAAAGTGAAAAGTGCCAGCGAACATTGGGCATGAATCGCGTTCCGAATGCCTTGTGACACCTCTTAGAAACAGTACGACTCTGCACCAGAAATACCGCAATTGCATGGCATGATATGCACATCGAGAACGCCCGTAAGCAATAAGAAACAATCATCCCGCGATATTACTCGACCCTTCAAGTCATCGGTGTAGCTCTTTCAGCTGTGGTTGGTTACAGCGCAGCCGTTGAGGGGAAAGCTGAGCCATTTACAATTGCAGGTGTTGTCTGGGAAGATGACCATGCATCTTTCCTCGTCTTGGGCGAACCACTTCTATCAACGTGGTATGCGTGTCTTCTGCGTGGTGGGACTGGGATTACGAGGTGGGATCCTTCTGATCTATCGAATCGACGCACTGGATGCAATCAAAGTTATGAGGCGTACAAGCGTTGTTTGCCTCACTTTTCCCTGGTGCAAGTCGTGTTCCAGTCGGATCGAACCGCTTTAGAAGCTAGACACAGGACGGGCTTGCAATTCGTCGCTTCACTTTTTTCCCTTGGTCTCGACTATGGGTAGTGATGCATGGGCATGGATCTAAATCAATTTTCGTGTTCGCAGCGGCATGAAATCATACGCCCGATCGGTGAGTGGAAAGAGTTTCTTGGATGCCTGACTAGAAATGCAGAAGAGCCAGTCATAGGGGAGTATCCTGCCGAAGAGAGCTCTGATAGGCTTGAAACATACTGAAGTGCCCTGTAAATGTCGAGTTGTCCACTAAGAATTTGGCATGTCCCTTGCTAACTCCAGTGGTCGGAATGAAACTATCCCACTAAACTTTTCCTCAGACCCCCCCAATCAATCTCACTCTGACCACTAATATCATCATATCACCCCAAGCCATCAAGACATTAAGGCATTTTTGCGACCTGCCAAGATCCTTCCAAGCCCTTCCAAGCCTTGATAGAAGCAAGCATCTAGACTGGATCGGCCGTTCGTCGTTGCACTCTATCGCTTCTCTGATCGTCATTTTCCTTCTGCAGGCCGCTCAAACACCCATGTTCCTGCAAGCCCATATCTCCACATCTTCCTATCCCACCATACGCCGAAATTGACAGAGCCCCAATTGTCGTCAACCAAGTACAATTAGTTTGTCTCTCCTCTCTTATTGCCCATCCATGATCCTTCCTTCTGTCGCCTTACTTTATGCCAGCAGTTCTGTCGTCCTGAACGTTCATCATTTCCAATCTTTATTCATTGTCCGTGGTGGAAGAACATCGTTCATCTGTCAGTGGAAGATCTACATCCTCTAATTTCATCATTTTGTGGATGAACCTCTAGCTAACTTCGCGAGGCTGTAGACGTTACAGCTTCACAGAACTTGAAGCGGCCTCACTGAATCTCCTTCATCATCTAATATTACTACCAAAGACAGCTGCCCAACATGGCATCGAATCTAAGGATCGACACGGCGGTTGGCGTCGACGAACAACTCCAAATGCTCCTAGCCAGACAGGCCGAGATTCAAGCTCAGATTGCTGCCATCCTTCCCTCCAGTGCCCCCGCACAACACCACCGGTCCCCCATCCATAAGCAACAGCAGCAGCGACGAAACAATGTATCCCGAAGCGTATCAAGCTCTGGAAACCCCATGGGTCGTCAACTATCCTCTGTAGGGCTTCCCTCTGGCCCTCCCTTGACCTGCTCTAATGACAAGTAGGACCAGATCGAAGCTCCTTCCCAACGATCAAGAACACTATCCCAACGCTCAGCACCTTCGATGGCAAGGACGAATTCGAAAGGTTCGACTTCGGCACGAACTGGCAACCTTCCATTTACTGGAACGATGGCACCACCCCTCCTCTCCACCTCTCGTCAAGAGAACCCCGCGATCGAAGCATGGGCAACCCAAGAGCAACCACTCAGCTCATACACCTTCTCCCATACACCTCACCAACCCTTCCAGCTTCAACGATCGATGTCCCAACGAAAACCCGACCTCGAACTGGTTCCGGAACTGGAAGACCCCGCCGCCTATCTGTCGCGAAATGGTCTCACACCTTCCTTCTCACTCACCCCCTCCCCGATATCAATACCGACGACACCTACGCGAAATCGTCTTTCTTCGATCAACACTCAGCAGGCATACAACATCCCAACGCCTGAAACACCTACAAGCGACATGCAATCACTCACTACCGCCACAACGCTTGCGAGCAACATGAGTCGAAATAACAGTCTGTATAATGATGAATCTTTGCACGAAAGTATACAGATGATGAAGGTTGACTCGAACACTTCCTTTTCTAACTTCAATCATTGCGATAAGTCATATGATCAAGTTACTCCTCATTATCAATCCTCTCGTCATCATCGTCGCTCTTCAGAAGAGGAGCAATCTCAACTTCTTGTTGGAGCTGGTGGGGCTAGTCATGATTCTCAGTTTTCACATTCTTTTCCTACAGCTGAGGCAGTAGCTCAATTTCACTCTTCTGGTTCTTATGGTGAGAAGATGGAGAAGTCACAATCGAATGAAAGTACTTCATCGACATCATCGTCGTCGTCTCGAAGCAAGCAAAGATTACAGGCTCAAAATGCCCTCGCTGCTGCACGACCTATTCTCCTACCCAAAGGTGGTAGCGATGATAATGCGATGTCACGAGCGAATTCATCGCAATCGATGGCTCGTCTCGAGTCGAAAGACGGTGCTCAAGATAAAATTGCTATATCGAAACCTACTTACCAACGACCGAAGCACGATCGAGTCTATTGCAAGCAATGTGACGATCACCCTGACGGCTTTCGAGGCGAACACGAGCTTCGTAGGCATCAAGATCGACAACACAAGCTTATGGTCAAGAAGTGGGTCTGCATCAACCCATCGAATGCTCATGAATTGAAACCTGTCGTTCCTCTATCACGATGCAAGGCATGTTATCAACAAAAGAAGAAATACGGAGCATACTACAACGCTGCTGCTCATCTTCGTCGTGCACACTTCAGACCAAAGGCCAAGGGAAGGTCAAAGAGTGGTGGGAAAGTTGATGACGCTCAGAAACGTGGTGGCAAGGCAGGAGGCAATTGGCCAACGATGGAGGACTTGAAACCTTGGATGAAGGAAGTTGAAGAAATCGCAACCGAATTTCCCCTATCGACGGCTCAACAAGACGAAGCTGACGCATCTGACGACGAAAATTACGATGATATCCTCGAAGAACCAACATCAACTCAACCGATCGGTAATATCAGCGGTGGTAGCTTCGACAACCCCTTCATCATGACCGACGCAACCTTCAACGTCTACCCATCGCCAACCAACGACTTATTCGGCATGCAAAACATGCAGTATCTTGATATCTCCCAGCAGAACATTGATTCTTCAATGAACTGCAGTCAAAATTCATTTGACACTTTCACACCCTTTCAGAACGACCATTTGGCGTTCGATCATTCCTCTATTTCTATTCCTCAAACCTTCGATGACCCTTTGATGGGTCTCGATCCTGTAAATTTCTCTTTTCAATGATCTTCGATTCTTCGAGATCGATCAATCAGCTAGCTTCTCTTCTTGTCTTTCTTCTTCATGCATATGGTAGTATGGTTGAGTAAGGAAGTGAGCCTTTTATCTTGTCTTACATATAGTAGTTCATCTGATGTGGATGAATTGTGGTGCCCGTGTCATTGGGTACAACATACATGATTATTCTTTTTATTATGGGATTTATGGTGTTCACGATGTTATGAGATATGAATGTGCCGTTGGGCGGCGATTCTTTTGATCTTTTTTCTCTTAGCGTTAGCGATCAAATAACATGTATGAGCCGGTGTAGTCCCATGTCTTACTAAAATAGTAATGTTGAATGTATAACAGCTTCATACCTCAAACTTAGTATATGAAGCTTATCTTTCTAAGAAATGAAGAAGATATACACTTCTCTAATAATATCGTTTCGAAAATGCTTTGCTCAAGCTATCTACCACTATTGAGAGGCTAGACCTCCCACTTAGAATTCGTAGCAAGATCAAGTCCTTTAATAGATTGTGTCAAGCAACTCACCCTTTTCTCTAACTGTGCTTGTTGAAGTAATATATTGACAACGTTGGATGTCAGACCCGCCAAGCACCCTGCTAAAGTGAAATTGACAATGCAGAAGTGAATATCAAATTAGAAAGGAAAATAGTATTTGATTTGATTTTTTTCGTCCCTGGGTATATATATATAATAGTATTTTTAAACTCGACACCGTTGCTGGATAGCTGTGGAGATCCCCTTTACGCCAAAGAAAAATGTTCTCGTCAGGCCTGTTCAACCTTCAATGCCACCCTTATTTATGCCCTTAAACTCCAAAATTCCAACCAGGAAAACCTCTGCCATGTCCCATATAATATACACCCCAGCCTTATCCATCCCTTTCCCACCAATCCCTCGCCAGCAAGGTCTTATTGCAAGTAACGCCGATATTCCCAATCACTCACAAATACCCATGTACTCCACCAGGATATCTCGCCATCTCAACACCCTCATAGGCCCTCTCTTCCCCTTTCCCTTCCTCTTCCTGGTGGGCCTCCCCCTTCCCCTCGAGCCCCGCCATATCCATAATATTCTCCACCTTCACAACCCTAAGCTCCTGAACCGAAACATCAAAAACCTCTACTTCTCCAGCAGCAAATCCCTGCGTCAAGCCCTCCTCTAAGATATCGGATTCGGTGTCGAATTCCGTGTCAAGAACGTAATCGGATTCTGGCTCGGAATCGAATTCGGTATCTGAATCTGCAGAGGGGTTCATATCCATCTGCATTTCTCTGAGCATGGCCTCAATCTCCTCAATCGTCCACCCGAGCCCGCTATCCGTGTCCTGGTTCTGGTCGAGAGACGCAGGGGACTCGTATTGTCCGTATGGCAGATCGAGGTCTGCGCATTTGGTGTGCTGGTTTTTGGGGTTGGCGGTTGGAGTAGCGGGTTGGTAGGCGTCGTAGGGTGTTGGGATGTCGTCTCTCATCTCGTCGGAGTTGGAGTTGGAGGAGCTGCGGAGGTTGGGGACCGTGAGAGGCATTTGGGTGATGAGTGAACCCGACCCAGAGGTGGACGTGTAAGATTTGAGTTGTTGGATGCTGAGGCTTAGGGGGAGGGCGTTGGTGGGTGAGGTGAGGAGGGCAGCGAGGAGAGTGAGGGGGAGTGAGAAGAGGGAGAGCATGTTTGTGGTTTTGGTTGATTAGTGTGGTGTGGAGGGGTAGGTGATGTTGAATCGATTGAGAGAAGGAATGGAATGAGGATGAGTAAACTTTTGATGGATGAGATGATTAACTTTGACAGGAGGAGCGGGCGATATATATGGGATGGAGGATCAGTATGCTTTGCTTTGCGGTGGTGCACGAGCACAACGGTTGAAACGTTTCCTAAACTCATGACCCTGCCCCGTTGTGTACCACCTACCGCGATTTTACCCACGTACTGCCTGAAGCAAGTTATTTTCATCCCTCAAAGGATGCGTTTGGGAGGCGCGGGTCGCAAGTATTTTCATCCTTCCTGAGGCTTAGAATTGAGATTCTGAGGAAATGTAATAAGGGAGCAAGTGGGTCGATGAGGGAGCGAATGAGAATGTACGTGAATGAGGCGCGGGTGCGCTTAGCTGGCGGGTAATCTGACGAGGCAAGGGTTATTAATAACTAATGCTTGTACTTCACCACGCGAACCTTTTTCTGATTGGGGAGATGGTTCAAGGGGTGTATTGTTAGAGGCTTTTTGGGCGGGGCGATGCCTTGAAGCGGGAGGGTGGAATGAGTTGAGAATCCTTGGTAAGAAATGTTGCCTCAGTAGAGATCAACGTCTTGATCGTTAGAAAGTACTTGTCTAGATCTCGGACAACATTCTTCAGGCTGAGAATAATTCGTAGCGCCAATGGCTGCCAGACGACCGGTTAACGGAAATCGTGGTCCAGATCTATAGAAGGGTCTGTCAACGTCCAAATGTATATTTTCCTACCTATAAGTAAGGAAGGTAGCGTAACTTTTGGCCTAGACACGTGACTAGACACTATTCATGCCTTGAAATCTGCAGCTCTTTCACAATTTTGCAGTTATCTGACCTATCAAATTAGCCCTATCGCAGTCGATATAGTGGGAACTCCAATAATGCGATTGGCTTCATCGTGATCAAGATCTGCCCCTGGCTTACCCGCGCCCCGAAGGAGCGGCCGCAGCAAGCGTCGCCACATCTTATGGCCAGATATAGCTACAGTAGTACACTTTCCAAATATGGATTTCTCTACGAGAAAAAGTACTGTGGCTCCGGTGGTATCTTGTTAACGCTTTGATAATGCCTATTGGTCATCTTCATCTAGGCTGGAGATGACGATCCGATTGGAAACCGGCTCGCGGCTTTTGATATGGATGGTTCGATGGTTTTGTACCTATGATATTTACAAGAAACAGACTGCGCCCTTTAATCTTACACAATGCCGAGGATTAATGTGAGTCCCAGGCAAGTCCATACCCATACCCATATCCTTGAACTGCAAAGCCCCATTCTATGACCCTCACTCGGAGCCACAAATTTCGCCGGAGGAGTTGTGGCCTGAGAGCCCGAAGTCGAAGTCGAGGAGCTTGAGATAGCGAGCGTCGATATCCCAGGAGAAGCAGTTACTGAAGTGGACAATGAAGCAGATGATGAGATAGACGATGAAGTAGTCGCCGCTGTGACTGAATTCGGGATACCGGCAACTATGAATCAAAAGTCAGTATACCTAAATAACATCGCATAACTAAAAGGAAAGACGTACTCGAGGCGATGATAGAAGCAATGCCTGCACTCGTGCTAATCGTCGCACCCGCCGGCAGCGCAATAGTACTGACCCCACCACCCGGCATCTGAACGACCAATCCGCTCGCTCCCAAACTCACAACATTGTTATTAGCAACGGTTATTGGAGCGCCACCTAATGTGACAGTTTGGCCACCGATCACGATCGTAGATGCTCCTGCCGAGGCAGTGATTGGAATTCCGGCGACCGTGCCTGCTACACCCCCAGCTGCAGCGAGTGCGATGGTACTCACGCCTCCACCTGGCATTTGGACTATAATTCCATTGGCTCCTAGACTCACGATGTTATTCCCATCTATCGTGATTGGTGAACCTCCAAGAGAGACAGTCTGGCCCGCGATCGCGATCTCAGATGCGCCGGGAGAGGCGGTAATTGGTATCCCGGCCACCGTTCCTACCACGGCTGCTCCAGCGGGTGCGGGTGTCGGCACAGGTGGGGGGACAGCGAATGTAGAGACAGCGCCCCCGGGATACATGACGACTAAGCCAGCTGCTCCCAAACTTGCGACATTATTACTCCCTGCTATCGTAACGGCTGCTTGTCCTGAGGTGACGACTTGGCCCCCAATCATGACCGTTGAAGCTCCAGGCGCAGCAGCGATTACTTGACCTGCTACCGTAGCGATGGGCGTTGGTGCGCCAGCATTTGGTTGCGAGGCAATGGTGGGGATTGCGAATATACTGGCTGGTCCACCATTCGCAGGACTTACTACTACTCCCGATGGGGTGAGATTCACGACTGTATTCGACACCGTCACTGCAGGACCGTTTAACAATGCTGTTTGACCGCCCACAATAACGGACGTGGCGCCCGGTGCTGCGGAAATGATATTCCCAGCTACGGTAGCTATCGGAATGGGTGCGATCGTTGGGTTGCCAAAGAAGGAAGTTGATGCACCGGCCGAGGTTGCACCGATTTGGACGCCTGATGGGGCAACGGAGATGATTTGTGGTTGATTGTTAGAGTCGGTCAGGGTGGCGACAGAGCCTGGTGGAAGGGTTGAGCCATTTGGGAGGATGACACCTGAGGAGCCTGGGAGGGCACTGATGGTATTGGTTCCTACGACAGCGACGACGCTGGCTGATGTAGGGATTGGAATTGATGGCGTGATTATTTGGGGATTAGATGGCGGAGATGCGGAGGTCGTTGGATTACCTTGTGGTGGTGGGTTCCCGGCTTGATTTGCTGGCGTGGACGGATCTGCTGCATGGTTTACGGGCGTTGAAGAATCAGTTGTGGGCGAAGGTGTTTGAGCAGGTGCAGGGGGGTTAGACGAAGGCGTAGTCGGGGTCGCGGGTGGATTTACTGGAGTTGTTTGAGGAGGATCATTGTTTGGTGGTTGTGGATTATTGTTCTGGGAAGGCGGTTGGGAATTTGCAGGTGGATCTGGAGTAGCAGGAATGACAGGTGGGCTTGAGGCGGGAGTTGATGTTGACGTTGGGGTAGGCGTTGGAGTCGGTGGAGGTGGCGGCGGTGGGACGACTAGAGAGGTAGAACTTTCTGCTTGCTCTGAAGCTGCGGTTGGAGTAGAGGCTGGAGGATTAGTTGTGGGAGTGAATGGTGGTATTGAGGTGGTAGGCAGAAGTCCCGACTCGGTCGGAACAGCTCCTGGTGGATCGTAGATTCCAAACTCGTAGTCAATAGGTCCACAATGTGTCCAATAAGGGCTGTGCTCGTTAGATAGGTCAATTTCCAACTTTGAAGACTTACTAGCCTAATCGCTTAAGTTGGATAGGAAAGATGAATCTTGGATTACACCGATTGTAGTTGCCATAGACGGGATGCGTATTCAAAAATGCTCCGTCTGTGGAGAAAGAACTGTAGGTGTTAAGGCAATTTGAAGTTATATCACTCAGTGTAAGAGCTTGAGGAGGCCCCATTCTTGTCGTTACAGTGTGGTCTGCGTAGGGTTGTAGAGTAGTGAGTTCAGTCATATCCAATGAAATTACTTTGTATGCATAAGTAGGACCCAAAGGACCACACGAATTGTCTCCAGTGATTGTGTTAACCTGCATATATACTGACGGTGAGGTCCTGCTCTCGTATTAGCAAAGACAAATCTTTCTGTGCTTGCGATATTTCTTCTAAATGGCAATGCACTTGGAACGACAGTGGAAGGAAACTTACATTGTCACGTCCCATTCAGCATTATAGTAGGTTGCTGGATATGAGACGTTTCCAGAAGCGGGTGGGAAATAACTCATTCTGATGGTCCCAGCAAAGCTGTCATTTTACACTTAGTTGAAGCCTCCACAATTCCGAGTAGTTAGCAACTTACAGCTCGCATGGAGTCCATTGGAGAGAACCATCGCTCTCTGTGACATTGCAAGTATTGACTGGAATCGACTGATCTCCCCAAGCACCGGTATAAAGAGGACCATTTGTAATAGTGCTAGTATAGTTTGTTGTTGTAGAAGTTGGTGATAATGTTGACGTGGGAGTGGCAACCGGTAATACCAGTACAGTGAGGGGTGATGCTGTGCTCGGCGAAGAGCTGCTGGATGACGAGCTGCTTGAAGAGGAACTGCTTGACGATGAAACGCTGGTTGCATTTACGAAGGATGGCGCCCCACGGATTCCGAATTCTGTTCAGGACATGAGCAATTGATGAACTATGAACAAGAATATTCTTCATGATGCAGCAACTTACTTGACCCATTGCAGACTCCCAATATGGCTACTAGGACTAAACCTATATTGCTACCCCTTATAAAGACCCGCATGTCCACCTCAAAAATTCGGCGAAAGAATGTGGTATATTCTAGAAAGAAAACACACGGTGAAGAACTCCCGTGAGAAAAATCCAAAACATCAAGGAAACGGACCAAACGAGAGTCGATTGTACGAGAGTGAAGTCAAAATGTACAAGAACAATGTACCTTCGGTGGGTCTGGCGTTCTTAAACGTCCGGAGCAAAAGCCAAAGCTGGTACACACCCATCAACTCAAATTCCCCCACCTCTAAGCCCCATGCGCTCGCCCTATGGGAATCCGGGTATTGATACTACTGAGCACAAATAAGCTCTTACTAGCACCCGCTCCCCCTGAAACCTAACTAGGGGCAATAGATTGTATGCCGACAAGGTGGGTAGCATAGAATTGGATAAGAAATTACGTTTTGCATGGTGATCAACAAAAATAGAAGTGGCGACGGTCGCACTTGTACGATTCCGCGTGCTTGTAAACTGAATCTGGAACGTGATCCAGTACACTGCCACAAACTATGAATTGATCACTTATTGGGGATGATAAACAGTATCTCGTATAGGTGTTGAAAACTCGCGCATAAACTCGGATTCTCACATCCGATCCACATTGGAATATTGAAGTTTCAGTCCATGACCAAGTTGATTGGTCTATGAGAGGGATTACGGTTGAAAAAGAAGATGGGATGAAGAAAGTTCGGCGAAGTCACAATAAGATCTGACGGGTGTTCAGCCCCAGCCCCTCGCCCAGGGGTTGAGGTTGCAAATGAATTAGCGTTGCGTAGCTGACTGTGAGCACTCGTCCAATCAGATATCAGTACAGCCCCGATGATCGTCATCATTGGGGTTTTTGGTATCAGCACTGTCCTGAAGAGGAAATGTTGTATTATGACTTAAGCATATTGATGGTGCCACATTCAGAATTCCATTGATCAGTCATCGCAGAGACGGCAACTTTCAAGGAATCGCAGATTAAAGTCAAGCCGTACTTAAGCTTTAAATGACTTTTTATATTGCTTTGTCTGATGCAATAAAATTTCGCAGATTCAAGGGAGAGAGGGACCATACCGATTCGTAGACAACACTAGAAGAAACACAAGACAGAAAGTATTCTTCCAAATACCCAAGAAAATTCCTGGCTGAAGCAATGATAATTGATCGTACCTAACAATCGATGACTAGCACTACCGGCTATGAGTGGCTGCCACTACGAGCAGGAGATGCGGCTAAGTAAGCTGCGTGGCGTTTTCGTGCTCACGGAATCCAAGTTGCTGACTCGGGTCTCGTGGCCTCCAAAACCGTGGCTGCAACGTTAAGGAACGAAAGAAAATAGGAGAAAATGAGCTCAAAGATTTTCTTGCCGCAACTTGGAAAGAGAATGGAAAGTGAACAGACATGAAGCTCAGCTGAGTCAGCCCTCAAACATCCGCCGAAGGCAATGTCGAATCATCCTCGCTCGTCGACCTCGATAGCTTCAAATGCCAAACGGCGACAGACTTTAGAGCCATAAAGATCCCTCTGGGTTTAGAACCAAGGATCATGACGCGAAATTTGCTCAAGCATTTCTCCCAAACCGAATCTGAAGGACTCATTCGAGAGCCCCAGGATACCCATCTCGATGCAGAACCTCCTTTCAACCATCTTCATGCAAGATTGCGACTGGCATAATATTCCAACATGCTCCATTAACTTATCGTGTGGTCTTATGCCCCGCTATTGTGATGGAGTAAGGTTATCACGTCGTGAAAGCTCCTGGTAACCCTTCTTGCAGACATTTGACTGACAAGCAAGAGGGGAATAGGATTTCGCGTTCGATTCAGCGCGTGGATTACTATGTCTGCGAGCAGATGTGATGACTGGAAGTCTTCTGGCAGGAGGTCGCTGTCTGAGCTTCAGCGTTCACAGACAGAAAACGATCCTACCTATTAAGCTCATATCACTCACGCGTCTCGCGACGACTACCTGTGACTTGTGGCAAGGAAGGATGAGAAAACCCCCTCAGATTTATTCAGCGATCTACTCTCTCCCCACCCCTGGCGGACTACGAATTGGTAGTTTACCGACGTAATTCACGGTGGCCATCCAAACTCTCATAACCGCGGCAAATTTCTGCTCCAAGAAAAGGGCGTGGATTAGTCACTGAGACCCACCAACATCTGGTTCCAATAGAATTCAGAATTTCCAATCTGGAGTACAAATTCAAGTTCTATATGCGTATCCATCTACCGTATACTCTGGCCTTATTCGCGACCTTGGCAGCGGTGCTAGGGACCACTTCTGGCCTAGATTTGAAGAATTCTTGGTGGTGAATTTTATTTAAGCTTATAGAAGAAGATTTTGCTAGACCTTTTCTAGCAATAATAAGTATACTAGCAGTCAGCTAGGCCTGAAGTGATCCTTAGTGCCGCTGCCAAGATGGCGAATAAGGCCAGAGTATACGGCACTGCACAGCTTCCTCCATGTACTGCGGCGAGTCTGGGCCGCATAATCCTCCGCACTGCGACCACAACCCTACCAATCATAACCAATATTTTGGATTCCTATATTCTATTCTAGTGACATAACCCTTGGTATCACAGATGTTTAATCCTTCCAACATTCAACAAATCGAACCGGGAATGAGTAAACCTATTTTTGGACGTGAGGAGGAGAGGATCACTAGCGTAATCATAAACACTCAGGAGTTCATAAGACTGGAGGGTTCCATTTCTTTTCCTTCTTCTTCTCAGCAAACTTACAATTTCATCCTTTCATCAAGTGATTCAGAGGATAGTCACCATCGTATTTTCTACACAATGAAGACCTCAGTGCTTCTCATTCTTTTCTCTTTTCTTTCTGTCACTCTCGCTCTGCCTGTACCCGAAAGTAATGGCATTAGTAATTAGCGCATCAAATTTCATCGAACGTGGGATTAAGAACATCGAAATTCATCACAGCATTGAGGAGAGATGCAAAGGAGGAACAGTTACTAGTACCGAGGACATCCCAGAAGACTGGAATACGGCCGCTGACTCCATGTCCGATCCGCCTCAACCCGAACCCATTGTCTCTACATCATCATCATCATCATCAACAACAACAACAACAACCAAAGACACTACTGCAGAATTCAAAACCCATTTCACAAAGTCATACGAAGGCCAGAATAACCCAGTAACTAAGCGGAAAGGGAGGGGCACAATCATGATCGAAATCGTTGTCGCCGAAGCGGACGAGAAACAATTCGATAATTTTAGGAAAGCAGTAAAGGCCAATGACAACGTCATTTATCTAGTCAAATTTCAACAAATTTTGACTCATAAAGGGGCAAAAGTAGAATATACCAACAAACAAAAATACGATGATGTGTATGCAGTATGGCTGAAATCTTTTCCAGACATTCTAGAGACACTTCCACCGAAGACACTTCCACCGAGTGCTGCACCGGGGCAGGCTTCAAATTGGAACCTTGCAGATCATTTTAGCGGTGGTAGTCGTCGCTAAAACGCATCCAGAGCTCTCGTTGCTTAAAAGATAGGTATTATTATTTATTTATTTTTGGTAAAAATGTGGGTTTGTTTAAGAATTTTTGGGTTTGTTTAAAGGAGTTTAGCGTCAATAGAAAAAATATCATACTTTTTACTTTACTTTGAAATCTTGACTTCTCTAGGCATGTGTGACTTCTTGATACTGAAGATATACTAGTATGGAACAACGGAAAACCTTCCTCTGGCGATCTTAGGCGAATGACCACCCACTGCAAGAATGCCCTGGGAACGTACCATTCTGACTTGTGACCTGAACACTGACCCTCAACTACCCGGTGGCACGCAAAAATCGAACACCAGTGTTTTTGTATTTCACTACTGGTAAACCACAAACACCTTGTTGCTTTTTTGTTTTGAAATCGGGGTTCGAAAAGAAACCTGGGAACTGAGTCAAACAGTCACGTGGCTTGGGACTTGAAGTTCTCTACCGCTGGGACTTATTTTTAAAAGGAAAGCAAGGACGGCGCCAAGTTGGTCCAGATAAACCTCTGAGAATAGAGGTATTGAAGGGCTAGAGAAGAAAGTGATGGACAAGGCCTTGAATCTAGATAGAGATGAAAAGCTTCGTGCAAGCCAACATTGATCTTATAGTCACAAATCAGCGGGGATGGGAAACTCGCAAGGCATTTGAAGTATCAGCAGTCCATAATTGCTTCCAAATTGATTGCCGAGAGATATATAAACAATGAAGCAGTTACACCTGACATCCACAAGGCTATGATCTCAGCCTTGCAGATTTTTAGAACCGAGGCTGCTTACACAACGCTGACAATCGCAATCGCCCTTGCTGACCCACATTTACAAAGGTTGAGGCTATCATGAACAATCCACCAAACTTCGCTCTCTTTAAAGAAAGTTCTTTTTCCTTACTTCACAAAACCTATAAATCACACTTCACTTCTAATGAGGGTTCTCCTAACCGTCCTCTCAATCACAATCGCATTTCTCTCCATTTTATTCAAAGACACTCTTCTCACCCACCTCGAGTCCCTGACCAATCTCTTTTCCAATAATACAACAGATTTCGAAGGCCTTCCATTGATACCTCCTCCTGAGATCTACGGAACTCCAAAATCTGCAAATATGTCTATCCCACGAGCGATCCGCAAAGCCTTCCTCGCAGTCGAACAATCAGAGGGAGCAGGCGCTCGAGTACGCCGCTCCATCGGCACACCTCAACTTCGCAATTTCTCCCCTTTCCTTATGCTCGACCACTTTACCTCCAGTCCGGGGTCTGGCTTCCCAGATCATCCACACCGCGGACAAGAAACAATTACCTACTTGCTGCAGGGCGCTGTCGACCATGAAGATTTCGCTGGAAACGCGGGAACGATCGAAGCTGGAGATCTACAATTCATGACAGCAGGAAAAGGAATTATGCATGCGGAAATGCCCAGACAGGATGGGAGTACGACGGTTGGCATGCAGCTGTGGGTTGATTTGCCAGAAAAATTGAAGAAGTGCGAGCCAAGATATAGAGATTTGAGAGCGAAAGAAATTCCCAATATTGATATCGATGAGGGAAAGGTACATGTTAAGATTATTTCGGGACAAAGCCATGGGGTGGACAGTGTGCAAGAGTTGGCTTATACGCCGGTTTGGATTTTCGACGTGGAGATTAAACCAGGTGGGAAGATTACGCAGACTTTGCCGGAAGGGTGGAATGCGTTTGCATATACTTTGAAAGGAAGTATGGCCTTTGGAGTTGGGAAAGACCAGACGACGGTGGGACAATATCATAATGTGGTTTTTGAGCAAAAAGGAGACGAGGTCGTTGCGGAAGTCAACAAGGATGCCAAGGAGAACGGACATTTCAGTAAGTCACCTCATTTATTGCTCGGTTACGCACAATATCAAAATCAAAGAGCTCTCGATCTACGGTGAATGTGAAGCTATCAAAGCTCCAGAAAGGGCAAAAAGACAAGCGTTTTTTTCTTCATCTTTGTCGGCTTCCAAAAAGGGCAAAAAGAAACCAAAAACTCCCTTTCCTCTTCTACCCTTTTGAAGTCAAAAGAAGTAGCAAAAAAACTCAAAAGAGAACTGCGTTCGCCGGGAATCGAACCCGGGGCCCATCGATACTGTGTTTGATACATGGCAACTGTTTAATTGTTAGTATTGTTGATTTATGTCATAAATGAATGGGGGACGAGCCGATGGATTTTACCGCTAAACCACAAACGCCTATTTTTAAAGCAGAGTTGCTTATTTCAGTAGATACAGCGGTGAAGGGAATCTGCATATTTGTGCGCACAAGAGCCAATAGGGGCTTAGCCGATGCGTCTCCCAGGGCTAAAAGGGAGTGGATCTTAGCTCGGACTTGAGCTTACTATCATGTGATCAGGGCTTGGTGGGTTGTCTCTTGGGTGGGGGTTTAGTATCAAGTGAGGGTTTATAATCAAGTGATGTCTTAGTACCAACTGATATTTTGCTTTTCAACGATATCTGAGTATCAAGTGATATCTTGGAGGCCTATCCATTTCCTTCAGCTATCGTATCGCACTTTCTTTCCCATATCACCTCGTTCTTCTCTCCCCAAACATTTACTAACGCAGATTTGAAGTCCTAGTAGCCGGCCTCCCACTCGACCAAAAGGTCGTCCAATACGGACCTTTCGTCCTCAACACCCAAGAAGAAGTTTACCAAGCGATGAGGGATTACCAAACGCATTCAAACGGATTCGAAAGAGCGAAGGGATGGCAGAGTGAGATTGGGAAGAGTATGGTTCATTGAGATCAATAGACGCGATGGCTGGGTTATGTGTTACGAATATGGTTCTGAGCCTCATTGAGCGGAGGATCCTTACTAGAGAGAGATGAAGTATGATTCAAAATGTATATAATTTCGAAATCGAGCATTATTCTAACCACAGAACCCAGGTGAAGTGATCTTTCTGTGCATAAGCTCCATCCATTCCCTCTTTTCATTCCCTCTATCAATCTTATACCTCCCCCTTCCTTTCCCGCCCCTTCCCTTAAAGCTCAATCAATTTATCTCCACCGCCTTCACCTGCAGCGCAAGCAACCTACTATAATACCTACCCAACCAAGTTCCTCACTCGCCACCCAAAACGCCCCCACCCCACTCCGCCTCCAAACACCACTTATTCTCACCCCTCTCATCATATCCCCAGATCAGCTCAATACCATCCGCGGTCGCGTCACCAAAAACTTTCCTTGATCATGTGCGTCCGTTTTGGTATCCTGTGCAGAAGACCACTGTGTCTGCTTCTAGACTGGAGTCGTCTGTGAAAGAAAGAGCCGTGGGTGTGAGGTAGGAAAGAGAGACGAGGGCTTTAAGCGCGATTTTGTGGAAGGCGATTACTAGGTTTTGTATGTCAACTTGATTGTCCATCCGGTCATTTTGGGTGTCTCGTTATCTATGACTTATTCTTCTGTTTTTCAAAGGATTTGAAGAATTAACGGAGGGAAGCCGGGAAGGGAAGGAAGGAAAATAGAAGGACTTACGCCCCAAAATCCCAGTATCAATCACGAACCCGCCCCCTCTGAATACCCAGCACAATCGAACTCGGAAACGGCTCATCATACAATTGAAACCCTACGCATCTTACCCCGTCGAGCGTCGTCGCGTCCGCTTTGGCGAAGAGGCCGGCTATTTCGGAGCCTATTGATTTGGAGAGGTGGGTAGGAGTGGAGGCATCGAGGAGATCAGAATCTTCTGCGTTATATACTCGTATCGTCAGCTTGCTAACAATGATGAGAGTACTTGGAAAGGGGAAGAGTACCGATTTTTCATTGTAACGCGCTGTGATGAATTTGTACGCTAATTCGAGAGAAATCACATAAGTTTTCGATCGCTGCACCATGGTTACAGAAGCTCCAGTATGATACGCTTCGGCCGCTACATCAAATCCTGAGTTTCCTGTGCCGATTACGACCACCTTTTCCCCTGCATAATTGGTGGATGAGGTTGAGAACTCGGAGGAGTGGAGGACGGTGCTGCGGAAGTCTTTGATGCTGGGGATTGGGGGGTTGTTAGGCTCACCGTTCAAGCTGGAGGCTTGGATTATATGGCGGGGGTATAGTGTTCCTGTAAATTAATCAGGTGGAGTTGGAGGATGGGATGAGATGGGACTTTTGGGCTCACGAGTTTCTTCGAATCCATGGCGGCGGGTTTCGAGGACTACGGTCCAGTTCTTTTTGGACGCGTCCCAGGTTGTTTCTTTGATGTTGGTGGAGTCCCAGAGGTTTAGTTCTAAGGTTGAAACATAAGACTAAGAAGTTCATGTTAGTTTGGAAAAATTTGTAGCGGACCGCATACCTCAAGGAAGTCTGTATGCTTATCGTTCGATGCGTGTACCTAGAGAAAGGGCTCAGTTCACACTTACCCACGAATGTTCCAAACTTACAGGCCAATTTGGAAGGCAAGAAAGTACGGCATTCCATTCGCTCAGCAAGGGTCATGCAACAACAAACTTCGATATCTCTTGCGCCACGAATCTCCTGCTCGCTCATTCAAATCGATTTTCAGGTTCGAAACCCCAAGCATCTTCAGACGAGCAGCAACCATGAGTCCGCTGTGTCTAGCACCTAGAAACCATCAGCAATATACATTTCCGTCTGTATCAGACCTCACCTACCTACAATAAGCACAGATGGCTCCTGCACTTTGAACTCCTCCGTCTCCTCCCTGTAATCCTTCCAATTCTTCTTCCCGTCCTTATGATACGGGTCCGCGAACAAAGGCCGATTCTCCCCCTTTAAAAACGGATGTCCTTTCGATTCATCTAACACTGTGTACGTCATAAAAACCTTCCATTTATCCCAATCATCCACATCCTGAACCCAAGTTATTGAGCATCTTCCAGTCGTATGCTCAGCCTCGAACGTAATGAAAGCCTGGATATTCTTGATCGTCTTATTGACTGGATCGACACTTCCCAACACCGCTTTCTTCTTTTCGTCTAGTGCTAATTTTTAGATCAATTTTCGGTGCGATTTCCTTGACATAATCCAATATCTCCGTGATCCCTAACAGAGTCATGAGCTTGGTATGTGTAAGGCCGAGATAGTCGCGCAAATATTACCCAAAACTTAGCATTAAGGAAGCCAGCTTCGAATAATCGCTGCTCTCCAGCACAGAGTTTAGATCCTGGATGCTCTGAGCTGCAATTTATCTGAAATCCTCTGGTGATTCTGAAGCAGGCGCTGTGCTAGCTTTAGGATATTGAATAGTGAGAATATCGTAGGAGCTTTCTAGGAGGCTCCACAGGGAGCTGCGCCTTAATGGATCCAATATTGCAGATCAGACCAGAAAAGGATTCAGAGATATGAAAAAGGGAGTACAAAGAAGACTTTTTGTCTATGAATCTGAGTAGGGAGACATATTTCTCTTATGTACCTATGTAACTTTACATGATACTCCTGCTTTTGAAAGAGCACTAACAGTATTCCCAAGTCAACTGATAACGACCCACAATCGATAATTTAATATTTTTAGTGGTCAATACCCTATGGTTCCCTGTAGCAATAGGGCATGTTATCGGTTACCCAGGAATACTATTAACGAGTGGCCTCTCGAGATTAGTGCAGTCAGCAATACAATAAATTTTCAGCAATGAAATCGTTTTTTACCATTACCATCTATTTATATAAATATTTATTTCTTGCAGAGATGAAGTTCGCGTCTCATGAGCAAAAACCTCCCCTCACCATCTCCTAGAATAAGATCCATCCTGGGCCGATACTAATGTGGGTAATCGAAAGAATGAAATATGATTACTGATTCAACTTATGAGGAACAAGAAAGGGACTTAGTCCTGAACTGCCCAAAGACAAATAAAAAATACAGTGTGGGAACCACTTCGCGAGAAAGCACGATCCTTATGAACAAGGATTGATAGCAACGACTTACGAGAGAATACTACCCCTTATGGAAGAAAACAAAGATTGAGAGAGACCATTTACAACGAAGCTCCGGAAAGGTTTCCATTGGATGATATTACTATCAATACTTCCCAGGAACAGTCAAAGACAATCTATCCAGAACATACTTTCCAGCTGTGATGGGCGGGTACCTTGATGGATTCTCCTCACTGACACAACTGGGGAGCGTCTCAACTTTCTCGTCATAATTGATCGAGAAGAAGAGTGGGATGCTATATCTCTCCTTATCCGTTCGATTGACCACTCTGTGAACAGTGCTCTTGTAAATACCGTTTGTCCACCGCATAAGGAAATCTGCCACGTTGACAACGATTCCTCCTTCAACAGGCGCAGCACTAATCCAATGCCCATCTGGACTTAATATTTCGAGGCCGGGATTCGAGTCTTGAAGTAGGAGAGTGAAGCATTCGTAATCTGAATGTGCTCCTAATCCAATTTCTTCGTCATCGTCGAGCTCTGAGAGAGGCTTTGGGTTTGTACTAGGTCGGTATTTGATCAATCTAGCAATTCCTCCTGGATGTGTTGTCATTGGTTCGAAATAGTCTTCTGGTAGATTGAGAGAGAGCGCAAAGAGTCGAAATAGATGTCTGCAGAGTTGGAGAATCTGTGATTATGATCAGCAAGGATAACACTCTCGGTCTCGAAACCCTACCCTTCCATAGTATTCAGCAATTCCTTGATAAAATCCAGGCAGTTCGGATTCTGTTGGCCAGAGATTCGCATTAGCATCCGGGGCTGAACCGTCCAATTCCACATATTTTCCGTCCCCACCAGTAGGGTCAAGTCCTGCCTCGTATCCCCAATTGAAGGCTTCTTTCGTCTCCTTGCTGGTAAAATTATTCACCGAAGAGTACGAAGCAGGCTCATAGCCTCGAAAATATTTTGAATGTTTCATATGTATAGCATCTTTCGAACCCTGGGGTAATTCCGTGAAGAATCGTTCCGCCAATTTGAGGGTCTGGTCGCAGAAATCTTCCATGCCATGTCCCGTAATGTAGAAAAACCCGATAGTGGTGCAAGCCTCGTTGATCTCACGCGCCACCGCCTGCCGATCGGGGAGCGATGTCGAGAACGAAGGTTTGAGGTCGATGATAGGAATTGAGCTGAATGAAGCTGTCGTAGATGTTGTTGTCAGGCGGGCGTCGAGATACTTTTGTGCTTCGAGAGCAGCTGCACGCGTTTGCGCATCTGAGGGCGCCGGCGCAACAGCAGCCATGAACCTATCTTTCAATTGTCCCTGGTTTGATCAAATTGATATGAAGTTGCGGGATTCCTGACAGGAAATAAAAAGGAACTCAGCCGTCTTGTCCTACCTACTTATCTTATCATAGATATCTGAGCCAGCCCCAGGAGTGGGGGTGGTGCATGTGCCAGTTCTAGAACATATTATGATACTTAGCTCAAGAGCCAAGAAGGGATAGCTTCAGATGGCCGCGCTGTGATGTCGAGATGTCGAAGCAGAGAGGGACTTGAACGTTGAGGTACGTTTGTTAAGTAGACACCAGGGTAGAATTAACGAGCAGTACAGTTTTCTCCAGCAGCGTAGCGTTCGTTCTCCTATTCGTTCGCCAACGTAGGCTTCAGGACGAGAGAGAGGTGTATGAGCGTAAGCTCTGCCTCTAATTTGTATTTCGACTCGATATGGACAAAACACTTCTCGTCACGGTCTGGAGCAACGACGACAAGGTCGTCCCTTCCCGATTTCAGAGTCCAGTGACTTATGTCTCTATCACATTTTCTGGAGAGACTTCTGTTCTCTATGCATTACCTTAAACTACTTCTGTCTGTGAACTTCATACAAAATCCTTGTCATTGTCCTTCAATTCCTTCATCCTCGCATGTCTATCGCACCGACCTTACGGCCATAGATAGGTAGAATCTAGGTCGATTCTGGCCTACATCCAACCTATTACCTTCACTCAACCACACAGAGTTCTACAATACAACCGCACTCAGTGGCAGATGAAAAAATTACAACATGCTCCGATCCCAGATGTGCATGCTCTTCGACTGTTCCTACCCACCCCTTCCCCCCTAAAATATTCTCGTCCTGCTACTTCGACTGAACCTGAAACAGCCCACAACATAGTGGACGAGATGAGGTTCTGCCTCAGCTGTCGAATGGGAAGGAGTTCTTAACGACTCACTTACTAAACCCATCGCACGAAGCCACTCGCCCGATAATTCAATACCTTCGCACACTGCCACGTTTAATGGGTCACCCTTAGTCCATAGCTAACCTCCGACTCAACCTGCATTTCCCGCATCATGAAATAGCGGCCTTCAAAATGCTACTTTCGTCTTCCCTCGCGACTTCGGCGTTTACCGAACATCTGCAGATCATGTATACAAGACTCTTCCTGCCAAGTAGTGTACACACTCGTTCCAATTCATAGCCGAGAAGGACAAGAAGAACAAAAACAGTGGTCTCGCGGTTTGGGCCACCCAGGAACCCCGCAACACTAACGCAGCCATTCCTGCTATCGTACATCAGCTCAGACTATGTCAGGCCGCCGCCCACCCACCCCTGATCGGGTATGCAACATGGATTGGGCAATTCCGACGTCTTTGAGATTACCATGAATAACAAAACCTATTGGATGGTCAAGGACGGTCAACACCAGTGTGTATAATTAGCGATGTTTGTTCCTGGGGCTGGGAGAATAGAGCGTTTTGAGTGGAAGCAGGAGCCTTTCGCACACATGATGCACGATTGCAGTCCAAGAAAGGCAAGGCACTTTCACTTGAAGGACAGGGCTACTACCCTTATAAGCAACTGATGAAAGTCGGCACTGGAGAGAAAGTAGTCGACGTGTTCATGACTAAAAGGGTATGACTCGAGTGCTCCTTTATGGTCAGGCTTGTTGTATATGATAGAGCGACTTTGGGCAATGAGTTTAAGACCATGGTCGTCATCTGCCTTTTGGCCATGGAGAGGAAAATAAAGTAGAAACGTTCTCCAACGGTTTCCATGGGGAATGGCGATCGAGAGAAGCCGGTTGGCCCGAGTTTATAATGCCGGACCCACACGTCAGTCTTTCTCGCTCTTCGCAGCAAAAGATCATGGACCTGCATCTGGTGATTGTGAAAAATAGTGTTCGCGCGATTACCAGCTAAACCAATATAGCTTAGATTGATAGGTGCTCACTGAATCTTGAGTCCATTATCAGATCCTAATTGAACAGTTTTGCATTTTGATTCCGGGTGTTCTTCTCTCCCCTATCAATTAGCACCAGTAGGGCCAGATTTACTACCCTCGTTTCTCTTTCTACAGACCAGGTTCTTTTCCTCCTCCCTCCTCTGCTTCAGTTGCCTTCTTGCCAAACCAATGCACCAAATGGAGGCCCATCAATAAGAATAGTCTCTATTTTTAGCCGTAGTCTCAGAGAAGAGGTCACTTTCTCGTAGTTCTCGTGTCAAATAATAGATTATCTGGTTTGTAGATAGCATTTCAAGCCACTTCTAAAGTGGAGCTGTGTAGTTGATTCTGGTGTAACGGGGTGACCAGGTTAGCAGAGACGACATGTGTTGCGGTAGGCCGAGGGAAATTTTTATATGCAATGGACGTGCAAACTACACCTGAAGAGGGCTGTATTCATTTTCGAGGTCTTTCTGATTTGTTGAAGGCAAATGATGTTATCTCATTCATTGTGCAATTCACAATTCAGCAATTGTGAAAGGCGGCCAACGAGGGGAGCGTTGTGTTGGAATGAGAACTGAATAGTAACACATACTCGCGTGGATTGGAAATAGTTTAAGGATCATGGAATGAAAGAGACGCCAGGTGGGAAGATAAGGGGGAAATTGGCTGTCAATCCGTATTGGGGAGGAGTTAAGAGGGGAAAGGAGACTTACAGTCTATGGCCCGTAGACTACTGGAGTTTTGCACCCTGCTTTATAATAGTCTCATACTTTGCACGGCAGAAGGAGGTTCTTGGAATAGTGTATTCGCTCAAAGTACACGCAAAAGCAAAGAAGTCCAGTCGACTGGACCTCTATATCCGTACAGTAGTCCTTCCCCTGCGTTCACAGCATCCAGATTCTCTCATCAGCTGTAAGCGCTATCGAGAGCTGGCTTGGTTATCTTAATTATGGTTCTGTACGAGGGCGAGGGCCAACGCCAATCTTTGGCTCATTAACGGTCCAGTCCACCATCTCATCGCATCTCCACAGCTCCAGATCCAACTCAACACCCCAGTCTCCCATATCGTGGTCAAAGAGAGCTTTTCGTGCCCGTCGAATCTCCAGATATTGTTTGTCCATGTCATCTACCGCACGCTTGAATATCTCGATAAGATTGTCCGTTGGCATTGAATTAAACGCCTCCATTTCCGCATCAAGTTCTCTCAGTAAAGCTTCCCTAGGAAGTGTGGAGTATGACAATTCAAACTGGCGTTTACGGACGCGGATATATCGTTCAACTTGTGGTGTTAAGTCACGCGTGAACGATTTAGCATAGTTCTCGAGACGGATCACAAGATCTACGGGGCTGCCGAATATTTCAAGAGCCCAGAGGTCAGAGTCATCGAATCCAATGTGGCTACGGCCACGGGCGTAACGAAAGCTAGCGGGAACGCTCGAATTATAGTCGCATCCAGCTTCAAACATGGAACCTTCTCGCTTCTTATTTTTGACAAGAACATTGAGTTGTAGGGAAGCATCAACGATTCGTCGATATTGTGGCTCCAGGAATTCGATGACAAGCTTACGAGCTACCTTGAAGGGGCTGAGATCATTGTCCTCCGAGGCTATGCTCGCTGCTTCTAAAGCCGCCTCAACCGGGTGTGATTTGAACGCATCGTCGTTTCTCGAGCGGTACATTTCAATTCTGAAGGGGTTACCGCGCTCTTGGTCCAGTCTGAAGTTTCTCACACCCGCCCGACGAGCTTTCGCGCTTCTGTAAGGTGATTCCATCTTCAGCTTGAATACCTTGTTTCTCTCGAAGGCACGAGCATATGTGACCAAATTCTCGTACATCTTGAAAACAAGAGGGGAGGATAGCACTCTTGTCTGTAACGTAGCCATAATCGAATCTTTTAGGGATGGTAGGATTTGATGTGAGGTTACTTGCGACATGTCGGCGTTAGGATCGAAAATTGGTAGGTCGTCTCCTTCCGCCTCTCCTATTCGCAAGACAGGTAGATGGCGAAGCAATGACAAAGGCTTCAACACATCGGACATCTCGTGGTAGGTATAGATCGGGTGGGCTAATCCTTGTGCCACCGCATTGAGCTGATTGAGAAGCCCAGGTAGATTGGCGAGATGCTGGCCAGTGACTATACCGCGATGATAGTGAAACATGTCTCCTTTCGGAACAATCAAAACAGTTATTGATTGAGGACTGGCGCCATAGGTCAACCGTCTGCAGAACATGAGAAAATGAGGATTCGGAGCAGTAAATACCGAATCTTCCTTGCAGGCAGAAAGAAGAACCTTCCAATGTTTTATTTTATTGAACGCCGCACTATACTTGGCTTCAATGAGACGACCATCCCACTGATCGTTACGATTATAGAGATATCTGTTGATGGGTGTCTGTGCGAGAGTATCGAAAAGACAATCGATGATGAAAGTGTTTCTCCCGTATAAGATACTTGACGCCTCCTCGTAGATTTGATGGCAAGTGCCAAGGATAGATGGGTTCAAGCCATACTTCTTGAGCGTCTGTCTGAGCTGGATATCTCGCTCGGTGATCTTGGAAGAAGACAGGTCGTCGTTGAGCAAAAGATAACCATATACTTGCTCGCGAACTTCTATTGGAATTTTTGTAAGAAAGTAGCAAGGTTTAACAGGCGCGGGCGTGGTTGTCGTATCGACGACAGCATTGATTTCCTTGCGAAGATTCTTTGACTCGTCCTCGATACTGAGAGCAAGATGAAGTTCTTCTCGTAGCCTAAAGTGAATTATTAGTATTCATCGATAACTGGTCCACAGATATTGTAGATAAGATATTAAGACTTACCTCTTGATCTCCACTCTCATAGCATCTTGGACTCCCGAATCTTGGACCTCCATTTCTTCTTCGTCACGGTTGCTTTGACTCGTTAACACTTGCGACTGGTGCGATATAAATACAAGGTGTCAGTAGACTTACTGAAACACAGACGGCTCGTTAATGCTTGTATCTTCCTCCGGATCGCTCTCCCTTCCCAAATATCAGCTTTGTCGCCTCTGAGAAGGATGTATGGACTCACCATGTCGCCGGCATTGTTCTTCCAAGCATCCTATTGTAAAGACCCGCCATTATATTTCAGTAAAGTTGTTGTTGACGTTCTCCGAGAAGTTGTTTGTGTGAAAGTAAGGAAGAGAGCTCTGTGATTAAACAAAGCGTGAGCGCGATGATAGACGAGGCTGCCTTAAGAACTTCACCCCCTATTAAACGAGAAATTTAAAAGTCGCGCCAACGCAAAATTGACGAGCTTGAAGGTATTCTGAAGGCTCTCCTGGATTTCAATGAAGCCGCGATGGGTTTAATTCACTTCGGTATTTACAGAAGGTTCCCAGCTCTGAAAACCCTCCACTTATAGCAAGGACCTTACAGTTTCTTAACATCAAAAGGATTGAGATTATCTAGCCTAGGCAGCTACTAAACTTCTTCATTAAAGGTCGACAACGGCCGACTCTTCCTTTGTCCAACACTACCAACTACTACGTACGAGATGGCTTTATAACATTCCTTGCCAATACACAAAGACTAGCATATAGAGCATCATGAACAAGACAGAGGGAGGTGGGAACTTAACGATGTGAATTGCTCTTCGTTCTACTGCTGTTTTGCAGACTTGAAACTTAACACGAAGAGAGACAAAGCCCAACAAGATACGGAATCATCTAGAAAGAAGGCCCCTGGATGGAAAGTCAGACAGCGCAGGCTGTCGTTATCAAAAGGGGGCAGCTTCAAATATCCAGGAAGCACATCCTTTAATACTGTCCAGATTGTTGTGCAAGCGATCCCTCAAAGGCCTTCCATGCACAACGGAGAGGCATGAATGGCCATGAATTTGGGATACCGGCAGGTAGGAGTTGACAGAACACTCGGAAACTCGATGACGGAACTCAAGCCTGACTTTATGCTCTGAGTCCCTTAGACTAGAACGCCATAATTATCCAACAAGGAGATGTTAAAGGACATTGATTCAATGAGAGCGCTGGCTCTAACTGGGAGCCTTCATGCAGACAAGTATCGCTCAATTCCCCGCGGAGCATGTCGAATCTCGCACAACTGTATTGCTACGAGAACAGCAAGGCTTTCCGGCAGGTCCTACGAATGCTATTGCCACAATCTGCCACGACTAGGGTACCGAGAAGGATTTGCAATCTCCAAGACGACTTTCAAAATGTTCCTCTCAGATTGAAACGGGCTCAGGTTCGGCCGAGGCACTCGATTCTCACTTCGATTGTGAGAGAGTCCGGACTCTTGCCCCTCCGAAATCTCATTGTTTTTTTGTGATATTGCTCTCTTCCAGCTCTTGTTAGTTTGAGATGTGACAGGTCCGGACCGCCAGAAGCGCGAATAATATTGGAGCACCGATATAATCCCCACCACTAGGAACGGCTACCGATACTGCATGTAGCCGTCCCCGTTCCACGTCACTGTCAACGAAAGATCCACTCGTCTCCGAGACATCAAACATTAAGTCCACTTGGGGACTCAACAATTTCGGCAGATACGACTGCTCGGGAACCCCAACCGAGGCTGTGCCCTCTAACCCCTTGTCAAACACATATAAGACTTGTTATATACCTCCAGCTTACAGAAGATCAAAGCTCAATTGAGAACCATGTCACCGGCCGCCTGATGTTGCAATCAGAACCGCAAGAGCAAGCTCAAACAGCAAGGGCGGCTATATTATAACAGCTATAATATTATTGTCCGTACTACATGCAACGGTTACCGCCACGGTGCTGCGAGATCCTGCAGAGCCCTGCAAAGGCTGTGATAACCCGATTCTGGGCCCTTAGTGGAGTGCTATGGGATGCAAGAACAAGGTTGGGCTATAGTTAACTACGTGTAATATTTTTCTTTTTCGGGTTTGTAATTGTGATAGAACAGAAAGGGTTCTGTAACTTTTCACATTTGCGGAGACAGGATTATTTTTATTGCGCCGAGGCGTATTTGATTTTTGTTGGCAATGAACAAGCGCAGCATTGAATTTCTTTTTTTCATTAAATGATGGCAGTGTTCTTCCGCAAGAATAGTGTGCAAAAAGACCTCGATCTGGTGATTGCGATCTTATTTGCTTGTTTGTGCCAACTTTAGCTAGAAGTCTAAAAGCGCAGCATTTCGACGAAAAGGATTGCAAGAAAATATTACTGTCATTTCCTAAATAGGATATTAAAGTTTCTTGACCAGAAAGAGAAGCTTCTCCCTTTTTTCCCTAGCCACATTGACCGATAGTTAGACATTTGATTTTGCATCAGGCAAGGATTTGGGAAAGGGAGCCCGCACAGAACCAAATACAGAACGTCGGTTCTCGTACAAATTTCCACCCTCGAAACAGTCACCTGGCAAGTTCCAGGAAACTACCACATGAACTAGAACCCCCTTCTCCTTGCCTCAAGCTCGAAGGTTTAGTAAAAAGTACCTGCGGAGGGCATGTGAATGCATTTTGCCGAGGATAACATCCTCCCAGAAACAGCGCGACATTCAGAACTCAGGAGCCAGGCCACTAAGCCCAATATTCTATTCGAGAAAGGCTGGATTGTTTCCTCAGGATTCTCTCAAACGAGGGCCCCCTTGAACTTCTTCCAATGTTTCTTATTGTCCGTTCGAACTGTCGTCCAACGTTTGTACAGGATGAGTACTATCAGGTTGCTCGAACCGAAAGCATGGACCGACAGTTCATCCAACATGCCCCAAAAGCTTACCGTCAACTGTATTCGATTCCACTAAGATCTGTGACTGCGCTGATAATGATTGTGACTTCGCTATCGTCGGAGAATATCGCTCCAGGCGGAGCAGAAGCAACCCGAAATTCAGAAGAATTGAGCTCAACCTCCAAAATCAAATGTAATAATCCAGAGAGACCACTCAGACCCGAGGTCATACTCATCAGAAGACATCATCGTTGTTGAAAATACTTTCTTTTTCTCAAAGGAACTAGCCGCTTGGGGCGACCAGCTGATTTCGTCACAGCTCTTGAAACTTGTTTACTATTAGCCACCGTCTCGCGCCAAGTAGCATCGGTAACATATTTCTGAAAACTTTTACAGAGCCGGCTCGCGCTTCAATCATGAAATTAGGGGTCGACCCGCAACTACAGATAAGTCCAGGAAGCTTCTTAGGGCTCAGGAAAGGCGCCGGAATGGCCCAAGGTTTTTCGATGGATGGACGACATCATTCCGCTATCAACTTCACAAAGATGCTCCCGTCCACGTGCTCATAAATGCTGACGATGAGGATTGCATTGTGAATAACTAGATTTGGGATCTTCATCAATGCCTGGGCATAAAAATCCTCTCGTTCAGCGACCGAGGGCACACAAGCAAATCAACAAGACAAGGAGGACTGAGGCTAAACATAATTCAAAATCGCCTCTATCGGACTTTGTTCTAAATTCAGGAAAAACTTGCGAAGGATGAATCAACTCGGAAAGAAAAGTCTCTTCGGATGTTTTACTCCCATTTAACGCTACCTATTAGGTTATCGATCAAGCTTATCATACGCAATGCGTTCCTAAATCCCTAATATCGCGCGGCTGGACATTGTACAACGTCTGGTCAGAGAAGGAATAGCTTGCGAAACAGGGGTCCTGTCCCGTCTCTTCACTTGCCATCACGAAAATAGGATGACCTTACCAGCCCTGATTTTCTCCACGAAAAGATGGAAGCATTCGAAACCATGGTGCTCGTGCGCGCGCTCGCTCCAAAACTCCCCATATCATCGGTCGACATCATGCGGCGGCGTTTCAAGGTTTGTTTCATTTAGTCTCTCCGCCATCGCACCTGCTCATCACGATACGATGTGGTCCAGACTCACATGCAAGCTGCATGCAGCCCGGCCGCTCTCTCATCAGCCGTCTCCTGCAAGTATTTGTCGCGATGGTTGGATAGACGGTCAGCTAGATAGCGTGTTCAATGCGTCTTTCATTTACTACTGTTCAGCACGGCCTTGCGAAAGTCAGCTCATTCTTTAGTAGCAAATCTTGACCCCTCTATCCCCTAGATCCCTCGTTTAGCCCCGGCGTTGTCATCAATTGGGGAAAAGTGACATTCGGCTGTGGTCCGGAGTGCTTGCTAAGTGCACGGTGGCGAGTCTGGTGATCAGTATGTAATGCATGAGAGCAAAGAGAAAACAACTAGCAAAATGTGAAAAAGCAAGAAAAGGCTGCAGGTTTATGCGCCGTTGTGTCACCTCAAGGAGTCTTTGCTAGGAAAAAAGGAAAATAGGAGAGAAAAGCAAGATTTTTATGCATAATTGGCTTTTAATGGCGTCCACTGGTCTATTCTGCCACGACTCGTGCTATGCGTATCACTAGCTTGCACAGCCACGTGGATATTAACTGCTAGTAAGAAAACGATTTACTTGCATATTGCAAAACACCTATGAAAATTAGCTTTGGTGTGACCAGAAAAAGTGATTCCACCTGACCCAACATCCGAGTTGCTGCGCAGTTCGTTCTTTAAGCTGAACCTTAACATTAATCCTTAATTTAAAAGCAAGGACCAAGCTTTCATTGTCAGTGCCCAAAACTTCACAGTTCAAGCTTGAAGAGGATCGCCCGGTTCGCAACTCCCGAAGGATCGCCATGAACCTTGTCCCCCACCTCGTCGCCCACGTGGCAAACAGGGTTCGTGATAACATTGTCCAAAAAGAATTCGCATTACGAAGGGCCCTTTCTAGGATTCTAGGAGAGATTAAACTTTCTCGTTTCCAACGAATCAATATCAAGGATGCGCCAGGAAGGTAGTATTGGAAGGTGCGCACGGCAACAGCGGTCACCCTGGCACGATAGCAAAGTGTCTTAAAGTTTGATGATACCCTATCCAGATACGAAGATGGCGAATATTGAAAATGTTCGAGATCGACGCGACGACGAGGTGAGAGATTGCGTGTTTAAGAGTTGGCATGGCAGCTACTGGCTGCGATGCAATGAAACTAATATAGAGGTTGGGTTTGTCTCAACTACTAGAACGGCTGCGACCGACGATTCCATTTGGCGTCGGCACAGCGAATACGGATGCGGGGAGGCGTTGTGAGCGATGAGACTGGTGCAAGTTGTGCAAGGAAGAACGTAGCACTCCAATATTTTGGAGACAGCTCTATTGATGATTTATTGTGTTCAATACGGCGGGGTTGGTGGCAATGTGGACGTATTTCGTTTGGTCGGCAGGGCATTCCTGGCTGCCTGGAGATCCTCGTGAGATGGACTTCAACGATCGATTGATTGGAGGTCGATATATCGCTCGATGGCGATATGAAGGGTTGACCTGGTAATTGCTAGATGTTTATGTCAATGTCTTTCTTTCTATGATTGACGGCTCGAACAAGGGTTGACCTAGTAGTTTCTCGGGATTTCTTGGGGGCGAAGATGGTGAAAGTTGGCTGAAGAAGATGAGGGGAATAGGGGTAGCGAGTCTCACAGACAATGATGTTGTAGGTATTGGATAAGGTAATCAATTTCGATATTCATTGGCAAATATGTACATACTCAAATCAGGGGATGTCGTGACTTCAGGCCACACACGTGCACGGGCAACATGAGAGACGCAAAGCATCCATGTATGGTATCAGGCCATCATCTGGTCATTTGATTCCCTAAGAATTAAAGAATTCTCTTCTCATCATCAACATCTCATCAAATCTTTGATGCAAGAAATCTGAAATCTCCACCACACCCAGATGCGAACAACGGAAGATGGTCTTGCGTGAGAATTTATCTTATTCAGACCTGATGAAACCTAAAATGTCCCAATGGGACCACGCCTCCCAGCATCCAACAATTGCGGGGAAACCCTGTGAAGTATGGTAAACGTGGCCGCGCAGACAATGACCAGGGAGATAAATTTGAAGGCTGCATCATTTACTATCGACCGTCCCGTCCCGTATAGTACGTCGTACTCAGGGGTACACGCCACATATTGCTGTCAGTCATCTGATATAGGAAGCCCAAAGATCAAAATTTATGGATACTAAAAAATAACCATTCATGAATTGGTACGTGGGACATCCGGCATCTGCACTGAACTTCAAATGCGGGGAAATCAAAACCTGGAGACGATGAAGCGGTGAGAACTCTCAGCCGTCCCGTCCATCCGTTACAAAGCCAAGTAAACCCACGCAGTAGGTTCACATATACCCTCCGAAGTACTGATATAGGTACCTATCAAATCAATGCAACCTGTTCACCGCCTGAAAAAAATACATTCATAAAAAAGTGTGGTTGGATTGGCCAATAGAAAATCAAGATCGTTTGCCTTTTCTTGCGACATTCTAGGGGCCTCGGATATACCCCTCCGTATTCTGATATAGGTACATCGCCCGAACGTCTAAAACACTGCCAACAAGCTCCAAACATGGCGACTATTGGGCACTTGCCCTACCATTGGAATTTCTTGACAGCACATTCCTGAGTCGTTGCGCCGGGGGGGGGGGATCAAAGAATGCGCTAGTTCTTTGTAGAATTGCACGCATTGAGAAGGGGAAATTTGACGGACTTACTGACTGTCTAGTCATTCTTGAAATCTTCAATTGCTTAGATGCGCCTTTCATGCACGGCAGAACGTGCGTTCGTACACCTGCATGTGCGCGGAGCTGCTAGAGAGCTGCATTGACGCACTGTTCGCCTTGAGGAATCGAAGATTTGAGGACGCGACTTCAAAAAGGGAGTGTGGTGGAAGAGGTCGTAAGCGAGAGAAATCAATTCAGAAAGAGGCGGAAGAGTGCTGAGATGTGGCGGCGTTGTGGTTTGAGCGTGCAGATTTGTCATGGACTCTCAGAACATCGTTGCTTTACAAGAGGCCTGGCAGGATGCGTTGAAGATGTTTGAGCGCGCAGAATTGCTAGGATAGGTCTCGGACGGGAGGTGTTCGTGAGAAGGACGGTGAACTCGAGACCGAAGGATTTAATTCTCGATGCGGTAAACTTATATGGGGCTTGATGGGTCGGAGAATAGGAGCGTTTGCAGGCGCGTCCGAGGGTGCGTATATCTTGTACACAGGTACATAAATTATCGGGCATGTGTGACCGTGGGTCTTTCTTCCCCACCTGTTTGTAAGAAGTTTGGGAGGGTGGGAAACCCGGAGATTAAATCGGCAGCATTTATTTTCCGACTTCTCTAAAACAGATGCTAAAGGTGTCTGTATAACGAGCTGCATGCTATTGCATAACCCATCTGTTGTTTAAACTCATATGCGGTAGGACATGAAAATCATACAACAAACACAGTAGATTCGGCATATGTGACGTTGTAATAGACTATATCGGCATCTTTCCGGTTATGTTCTGGTGGCAAGAAGAAATAGAAAAAGCAAAACTGAGCTTCCTATTGTGGAACAACAGCCTTACGGAGAAGTTCTTGCTTTTTATGATAGATCACCGTTTAGACCCACCCTTTCCTAACGTTTCTATGTCTTAGCGACTATTGATATTGGCAATGCTTGTTCTCTTAAGATATAATTGTGTAATGATATATCCTCACAAGGTTCGAGGTTGTTTCTATATCGGCCAATTGCCAATTCATCTGCCGTACGTACTAAGGTACTACCGAAAGACTGTTATCCATGACCTAGTTTATAGTCCGATAAATGTTCGTCATGACTCATGTGTCACCGTCGATCTTAAAGTAAACGCAAAACGTAATCTTTAAATTCTTGGTCCAATATCATAATTGTTTAATCGTCCTAGACTGACAAAATCAATGATTGTTTCGTGAAAATAAGGGGCTGTGGATTATGTAATTCTCAATGTCACAACAAAATGGCGGGATGTCCAAAAACTATGAGTGCTTATTCTTCCACTAACGTTAGGCCCATCCAGCTACAGCGTAAACTATAGCGATGTAGCAAGACCTAGAGCCAGACTTTGGGAGATCGTAATGCTCCCCACACCAAGGGTCTCACAAGCTAGATCTAGTGGGTAGAGCGGTCGCGTAGATAATTAAGTGCCGTACCTTGGTCTACCCTGCGTTAATCATATTCAATGTTTCTAATCCAGGGTAAAGGAACCGACGGGCAACACTTTTTGATAAGATGTGCGATAAGTGTTTCGTTGACCTAGACTAGGCTTCTGCACGGTGCCTAGTCGAAGTGCTGATTATACGCGAGCCAGCCTGATCGACAACGCCACCATTCTTTATCAATTATCGTGATGGCTGAAATGTTCTCGAGATTTTCGCCAACCAAAATCTGTGAAACATGCATGGTTCTTTCGAACTCAGTTGCTGACACAATGCCCGTAATTTAATATATCCGACATTTACTAGCTGTATGCCGGAAGGGACCGCTGGTCACCATTGGTGTTTCTTCAGCTAGGATTTGTGCAGCAAACTGTGCATATGCAAGCTGATCCTAGGAAGGAACTGCTTCTGCGACTAGCTTCACGTGCATGAACTCCTGAGTAGAAAAGTCCTTGTGGAAAAGGTCTCAAGTTGACTTGCACATCACATTTAATCATTACATTGTTGCTATTCTAAAGGATAACCCCGAGGGTGAAATTGGAGATTTCAGCCTCATCAATAGTTGAGGTCAAGAAGTTTAAGGCGTATGGTAGTGACTTGCTGATAACTAGAATTTGTACTAGGACTAAATAAGTACATGTCAAATGGTATTCGTTCATGATTCTCTGCCCCCCAACAGCAATGCCACTAGAGGGGCCCGAGCATTAGGTGCTCGGACGTATGTCGCGAGCTCTAGGGATTCCCAAAACCCCAGAAAGGAATGGCTTGGGGTGGACATTCTCAGCTTTTGAGCCAAAAAGGATCTTGTAGGAACTTTAGGTAGTAGTACTCGTCCGCAATGCTTCTCGCTATGATTATGTGGTACGTCACCTGCTAAGCTGCTCGCAGTCGGGCTGCTCTTGGACCAAGGCCATCCTCCCGCCTGAATCCTTCACGGAATTGAATCATACTAGGTACATGAGCACGAGGCTGTCAGCAAGATAGTTGACAGGTTGTCACCTCTCAGCATTCGTCATTGGCTGGGAATTTGAAGAAACTTTAATACGCAAGGTAACAGGGCTTTTGAAATCAATCCCTGATTCGCAGAGCTGAATGATAAATATTAGAGTTCAAGAAGTTTATATTTCTCTAGAGCACGGTTCGCACAATCCACACGGCATGCCTTAAGGCTATACATGGGAGCTGAGATATTTCTGCTAGGAAAGAGAGTGTATGGCAACATACTCGAAAGCGAACCACTGAAGTTCGACTCAGAGAACCAGGTATCACATAGCTGCAGATACAAACGAGTTTGATCTGTGTTTGAGGATCCTTTCGTGTCAACTAGACACGCCAACAAGCTCTGGGGCGACGAACACATGGCCCGAGCCCAAGGCCGACAATATGGTGCAGAACTGCGAATGGTCAATGGGCATTGTAAACCACTTGTGTGGAACTAGGTGCAAAAATGAGGGGATCTTGGAGTCCTATTCCTCCAAGTGGGCGCCTTCTATCTCTCAGCCTCTCACCGCCTGGTGTTTGCAACCCTGCCAATACTAGCAGCCAGTGAGCACAAGGTGACGCTTAGAAATGCTGGCCAATAGGCCATTAGACCTCAGCTGCAGCTCTGCGAAGCTACGAAATCGATGTCGCAAGGCAGTGGAGGGCCCTCGGGATTCAGCGAGGTCTTCTTCATCCACTAAGTGAAATGTCGGTGGTCATTCCTAATGAAGGTAATCACCCGAACCGGATAAAGGAGGCCGATAGTCGCCTGAGAATGTTGAAGTTGCCGTTTCGATTCTGTTTCAGAATCCAACTCGTTAGGGGTGATCTAACGACAAAATAAAATAAAAATAAAATGGAAAAGTAAGCAAGATGCGGGATGCAAAGGGTATTTCGAGACTAGGATGCAAATTGACATGTTGGCCGCAAATCTTCAATGATCCGAGAATAGATCCCACGTTTCTGGCTCTTCATCTTTCGTGCCGGTAGTATAACGTAGTGATATGTTGAGATGTTTTGGAAATCTTCTGAATTGTGAGGTCGTTACAGTACGATGCCGCAAGCTATTCAAGTTGAACATAGAAGATCTAGTGTGATCAAGTGCCGGAGATGGTGCCTGTGGCGGGAAAGCGCGCTGCAGGAACTGCTAGCAATGAAGCACAACAGATCGCAGCTCGCTAGTAGGTTTGCACCTGCACACCAGTCTTTGAGCTGCGTGCTCCACTTCGTCATAGATAAAAAACTAGATTGTGCCTGTCACCGTGCGGGAAAGGAGCTGTGATGATTTGACCCGGGTTGAAGAAGTATCTTCCTTTTCCGATCCCGGGTACTTCCTCCGGTCAGCAGACCCTTTTATTGTGATCGGGATGTGATGGTGCAGAACCTTCGAGCGCACGACGATTGAGATGTCGGGGAAGGATAGAAGAACGAGGGGAGGGCCTGCCACCATGGATAAGACTGTCTGACGATAGTGGGGGTTTATGCGAATAGATCGTGGTTGGCCCATTTTCGTTTAGAAGGATAGAGACTCCACCTGACATAATTGTATCATTAGACGTGCGTTAGGGTCGAGAACATGAGTCGCTAGGCTTCGATGGTAAGGCTTGAAAGACTAGACAAATCTTTCAGCTCTCGAGTTACCAATAATGTGAAACGGTGAAACAATGAAAGAACTATTAGTGTGCAAATCCTTGATTACGGCACCCTAACTAACTGCCCCCCCTGCGGCAACTTCCCGGCTGTCTCGAGGGAACTGGGATAGTGATGGCGGGGTTTTTAGTTAGTGGTTGTTTTAGTAGGTGGACTGACTGTCGCTTGGGGAGCTTCCGAAAGACATGGGGGGTGATTGAATGATGCCGACTCGTCAGAATTTTGGACCTTGAAATCTTGGTGATCTAGCATACGGCCGACTTATACTTGTTAAAAGATCTTTGCGGTTTCGTCCTTGGCCAAGATCTCAATAATCTAGAGCTGGATAACTTGAATTTATCTTGGCCACTTGGAAGATTGGCGAAAATGGTGCCTTGGAAGAGGTCTCCTTATCATACGTTGATATTTTCTTCGCATGAAAACCGCAGTATCATTAACCAATCCACGGCTTTTACGGACAAATTGCATAAATCCTAACTTAAAAAGGATTTTCACAATGTTCACCGTCCGTTCTGAGGTCGTCACGAAAAGAATCGAAATGAGTGTCTTTCAATTTCAACCCCTTTTGAGCAAAGCGAATGACCGAATGTTCCGAATTGAACAGGTCGGGAAGTCGCTTCAAGCCGTGTGCTTGGTGCGGTGTCCATTTTTGTAATGAAAGTATTTCCAAAGTAGGGGGTTGATATTTTGCTACCCCAAATGCTATCGTCGGACGGAGAAAGCTCTACGGACTACAGTATTACTAACGAGTGAAGTCGTTGCAAGTACACCGTGCATGGGGATGCCCCTGAGCTCGCAATCTGGTACCAATCGAAACGTGACCGCTCTATTGTCATACCATTCAGCCCTTGTATGGAAAGCCCCAATTCCAGCCACTCTTCAGGGTTTAGGTGACTTACTGGGGTAGAACCTTGTACCTCAGGGTTTAAAAAGTGACCGGAGGGATTTCCAGGCCGCGGAAATGACCAGGCTATCCTCAGGGTTTTGACCTGGGATATGGTGGACAAGTCACAGAATCTCTCTTGTTCTGATTGGGGATTCTTTTTCGGTACGGTACCTTTCTCATCTCACCTCTAGGTAGGTCTAGGTAGGTCTAGGTATCGTACTGCGCTGCTGCACATGGAAATAATAGGTCAACAAGACGACGATCAAGGCTGTAATCTTCCTAGCAACACGACCCGCACCTCCAGTATCTTCTTGAAGATTTCATACCGCTTCGAAACTCTCGGACGTTTAGTGCAGACATGATGCAGTACTGCCGCAATTCTTGCGATATCAACTTCCCTAGTTTGAGAGGAACCAGAGGGTCACTTGCGCCAACGATCGCTAACTACGGTAGCCCGCTAGCGACGTCCACCATCACGGCACTATCACCCCCCTTCCCTTGACCTTGTCCCTGCTCAAGCCCGGCTCGACAAAGATTACCCCTGCTCGCAGTCCTTGATCAGCCCAATGGCATAGTGCTGCGACAACCTTGCATCGTGAACGGCTAATATCTGGGGTTTAAGCTCTATTCAGCATAGTAAAAGTGCTGCAAGACTTTATCGCTTGACGATAGCCAGACTGCCAAACGTATCGATTTCGACCTTGTCCCTGATTGACGAGTCAAAATGTGGGACTCTACTCCACTTCTTATTTACAAAAACTCTCAGACACGGACTCCATCAGTCCTCCGGAATCTTCAAAGCTCTCACATATAGGGTCCCTCACAAACTCTCTCGGTCCTTGTCCATCTTCCCTTTCTTTGCGGCACTACTGTCTGTAATCTACGAGTCAGGAAAAGTCTCCAATTCTTCTTCATCAAACTCCAAGCAAGTTATCTTATTCCAGTTCTTGACTCCAGCCTCAGGGTTTCTACATATATACCGACCGGATCTGCTACCATTCAACCAAACTATTTCACGTCGAGCTTCAGTGCAGGCGCAAACTATACCGTTACCCAAATAGTGCGCCGCTGCAGCATTGAACTTTCAGACCTATATCCGCTAGAACTTGCTAAATTCCTACTACCGTTCTGTTCATATACCTCAGCCATCATCCTGCAAGTGCCCGACCACCTCAACGTCCTTGCGCGCAGAGCATTCGACGATCTTCTCAGCCACCAATTGCCCCCAACTTTTCCCTTCAAGAATGGTCTCTGTTTCGAAACCCTAATATAACTTGGACGTGGAAGTCGAAACAACCGGACTACTCAGACATCTCTACCCCCAATCTTGCGATTGACGGTTAGCTTGTCACTTAACTTACCGAGAACCCTTCTTTTCTTCCTCTCCCTCACTCACACCTTAGCCACTCGCATCATCCGTAGCTCGGAGCCCAGACCAAGGAAACCCTTACTAAGAAGCGATCTTTATTTTCAATCTGGAAGGGGCATCCATACAATTGCTCGTGCGCCCCGCCAAACCAAGTTGGAGTAGAGGTGCGGAACTACCAGTCGGAAGCAAGAATCCCAGAAGTATGTAAATATCAGTCCTCCCCTCTCGTAAGTCTCACCCATCATCTAAGGTTCTGACTCTTTTTAGATCTCTGCTCGAAGCCTGCGAGCGTCGTCTTGGCTAGAGCTCTATAACAAACGTTATACAACCTCTCTCTTACCTCTATTCGTCAACCTTTTGTCTCTTCGCCACCAGTGTCCTCCACCCTACAGCTGTTGCGCTGGACGCCTTTGCCTTTTTCAAGACGTATCTCTCCTCAACTTGACTTGTGCGGCGCATCGGTCTTCCTGCTGGACTGCTCGTTCTATCCACTCGCTTCTCATTGAACTATCATTGCCATTTAATCTTTCCATAATCATCGTACCCTCACATACCGCCTTTTACAGAACCACGAGACGCTTACGAAACCTCGAGTCTTCTCACGTTGTGTCAAAGGTCGAGAATCTATCTACGCTTGCAAGAGAAACCGAGGACCTAGGAAAGGCACAGAATGGACGTTATGGAGCTGGTCGAAAATGAGCCAAATGCAAGACCCTTCCAGTGTGACTGGGAGACATGCAACAAGGTAAGTACATGCCTGGAATCTGAGTGAACGAGAGTCACTGGCTAATATCAAGCTCAAGAGCTTCAACCGGAAGTCAGATCTTCAGAGGCATTATCGAATCCATACAAATGAACGACCTTACTCATGCATGACACCAGGCTGTGGGAAAAGCTTTATTCAAAGGAGTGCTCTTACCGTTCACATCCGTACCCATACTGGGGAGAAGCCTCATCAATGCCAGCACATCGGCTGTGGGAAACGATTCTCCGACGTGAGTGTTGCTTCCTAGAGCTCTGTAACTTATGCTAAGCTTGTGACAGTCTTCCAGTCTTGCCCGTCATCGTCGTATCCATACAGGCAAGAGGCCCTACAAATGTGCTCATGATGGTTGTCTGAAAAGGTTTGTCTCGTGGTATTTTGGTGTGGCCACCGGCTTATAGCTTGTAGTTTTTGCCGGAAGACAACCATGGTTAAACACCAGCGCCGATCTCATCAACGTGGAATCCACTCTTCCGAGCTCGACGATGGTGAGACCTCAGATTCAGATAGTGGGGAGTCGCCCTCTACTCCTCAGCACTCAGGCCAAATGCAATGGCCGCAGGGTGTAAACATCCCAGCACATTCAGCAGTGCCCCATGGACACCAAATGCATAGAGCACACTCCTTCGCAGATTTTGGACAGCACCATATCGATGGATTTCCGGTTCAAAACAGCTATGGCCACCGTCATAGTCTCTCTGGCGGTACTCATAACTATAACCCAACGATCCCCGAGCATAATCAACATCAAATGATTACCCGAGCGCCCAGTCTTCCTGCCCATTCTTCGTATTATGTACCAGAACAGAACAATCCTGGGGTTGCAACATTGAACACCAACCCCGCTCCAATTCAGACGTATCATATTCCTCGTCACCAGTCCTCTCATGAAATGCTTCAAAGCAGTCCTAGCACGTACTCTTCTGCATCTAGGGCGAGCCCAATCTCTCAAGATCCTTATTACACGCATCAATCGTCGCAGACGCCAACATATGCGCTTCAGAACACCTCTCCCGTCGAGCAGCAGCCTATGGTACAATATCAACAAGTACCACACCATCTGGCCCAGCACACACAGCCGATGCCAACGCCCGTGACTCACGTGACTCACGTACAGGAACAGTACCAAGCACCTCCGCAACAAGATGGACAGTGGTACGATAATGTCGCCTATCAAGCGCCAGTTGAAGTCATTAGTCATATCCAAGCATACCCTCAAGCGCATGTCTTTCATGATCCTTGGGGCGTCCAGAAGCTGGATAGCTACGACGATCCGACTCTACAAATGCCAAGTGCTCGCATCGAAAATATGTAAAGACAGCAACTTCAGAACGTCATTACAAGCTCGATGTTCGCTTTCCTTTGTCAATTTCCATCAAATGTATCATTAGCTTCACAGCTTTATACCCCCAGGGATAGCGGAACTACAGCACCACCATCTCTTCGTCAAACATCGCCAAAAAAAAAAAAAAAAAGCCATTTTATTCATTCCAGATCCTTAAATTCGCTGTAATCACACTTTACGACAATTACGAGCACATACAATACGTATAACGCAGAACGATGCGACGACATTCAGCTTCATCTGCTCTTCCACATCATTTTTCAGCGCTCGAGAGCCGATTTCCCTCACGGGTCGGGGCGGCTTTTTGTCATACATTTCCCACCCGGTCATTGACCTGGGGCTTTCAATTTATTTCTTTGAGTATATGCGCGACACTGGAGGTAATTTATTTTCTGCAAATATTTCATATATTTATACCGATGTAATTGAGGAAGATGAGCATGCATGCAGTAATGAGGTTGCTTTACGGGCTTACGAGAACGACGAGAGTTATTGTCTATATTCTGCCTGCATTGGGAAAGAGCTGGTTCGGTGGATGATGTTTGGGGTTACTCAGCCACTTGGATTGTCCCAATATTTGCGGAAATGAGAGATGAGTGACTGATGTATCAATAGACTGTTGGTGGATTGTAATTTCGGGTTATATATATATATAGGTCTTGTGTATCTGTAGCAGCAATAAAAGCAATTCCGATAACACTTCATTTCATGGATAGTGAATGAAACTCGGGAGAGAAAACACATAATAATATATGCCATGCTGAGTTCTGGGGCAAGTTGTGAGCTACTCTTTGCCATGATCTTCGCAACAGACTCACTAGAGTTCTATGTCGAACAGTGAAAGAAGTATAGAATAAGATGAATTTGTTTATCTGTATGGGACCGACATTTCGCTCCTTCCCTAGAACATTCGACTGCTCTGGTGAGATGGCGCTAGCGGCTTCTCTAGCTCGCTTAATCTAGAATCGACGACTTCAACATTTCCGCGACTCGGCCTCATATTTTGCCTCCACTGTGACCAATGTATCAATAACAACCCCAAACCTGGAGTTGAGGTCTCATAATCACTCGCAGTCACTCATTATTGCATCGCGTATCCATTTATGAAAGGATTCCATTCAAAAGAGATACCCATCGGAGATTGTTAAGTATCATCCAGACACCTGACTCTGTTTCTTCGTCATGGCTCTCCAATCCTCGTTACCCGTAAGTAAAGTTTCTCTTTGCCCTGGAATCTATCAGGCTAGATAGGACTCTGCTAACCTGATGTACTTAGGGCATTGCCGCTGCCTCCGCTGAAATCTGGCCATCAGTCTCGAATGCGATGTCGGCACCTTGGAAGATTTTCGGACAGAGAACACAAAGGCCACCAAAATCACAATCAACTTTGCAGAAGGCGCAGGAATTGCAACCTAAACAGAATCCACCTTCAAATGCGCTGGAGGTATGATCTGCTCTATATTGGCAAGCCCTGTTTCATTTCTACTAACACCTGAGTCGTCAAAGCCTTTTGTTCCGGATTTCCTGCGAGACCTCCCTCCGACGTTTGCTTCATCTATTACTACCCAAATGGTCCCGCGAGCTCCTCCCAGCATACAACAGCTTGTAGCGGCCATGCCGAGAGGTACTTTCGCTGCCGCAAATCCTTTAGCTCGACCCATGTTTAAGATCCCAGTACAACGGCGGCAGCTCTCAACATTAAGCCAGATTCGATTCCCTCAACCCTCTACAACTTTCAGCAAATTTATCAAACCACAGCAGAGAACGATATTTGGCGCAAGCGCATCAAGAAATCTCCTCGCGCACATGGAAGAAACCGCCAACAAGAACCCAGCCAGCGCCACTGCCCAAAATGCCTTCTACCAAGCCTTATTGAAAGCAAATATGCCTGCCATTATTGTTGAAAGATACCAGACTGGACAGTTTGCATCTAATGCGGCATGCGATAATGCATACCAGAAAGCTTTGGGATCACTCGGTCAAGGGGATGGAGGTGCTGGATTGAATCAGTTTGGTGGACAAACCGGCAACTTGAACAACGCACAATTACAGGCTATTGGTCAAGCAGTTGCAGCCTCCTCTCAAGGCGGCAATGTGGCCATATCCCGAGGCGCCGGAATCAACAACGGGTCTGGCGCAAAGGACGCGCCTCTTCATGTTGTCGTCGAAGAGACAATCGGTGGTACTGTCTTCAAATGGGTCAAATTCTCGCTCTACTTTGGCCTATTTACGTATCTAAGCTTGGTTGTCGTTGCACTGGTGATAGATGCTTTCCAGTCTTTCAAGAAGGTTGGCGGGAAATCGGACAACGAGGCCAAGGCGGAGCACCAGAATGTTAGATTCTCAGACGTGCATGGCTGCGACGAAGCCAAAGAAGAATTACAGGAACTTGTAGATTTCTTGAAGAATCCCGAAAAGTTCTCTACACTTGGTGGCAAACTTCCAAAGGGTGTCCTTCTTGTTGGTCCTCCTGGAACCGGAAAGACACTACTGGCACGCGCTGTTGCTGGTGAAGCTGGTGTCCCATTCTTCTTCATGTCAGGCAGTGAATTTGACGAAGTCTACGTTGGTGTTGGCGCAAAGCGAGTCCGTGAGCTCTTTGCAGCAGCCAAATCAAAGTCCCCTGCAATTGTGTTCATCGACGAGCTTGACGCTATTGGAGGAAAGAGAAATGCAAGAGATGCAGCATATGTGAAGCAGACTCTCAATCAACTTCTCACCGAGCTAGATGGCTTTGAACAGAACAGTGGTGTCATTATTCTAGGTGCTACCAATTTCCCAGAACTGCTGGACAAAGCTCTCACTCGACCTGGAAGATTCGATCGAAATGTTGTCGTTGGGTTACCTGATGTCCGAGGTCGGATGGCCATCCTCCAGCATCACATGAAAAAAGTCATTGCCGCGAAAGACGTCAGCGTTGAACAACTTGCTGCTGGAACACCTGGCTTCTCTGGCGCGGAGCTCGAGAACGTGATCAATCAAGCTGCTGTTCATGCTAGCAAAGCAAAAGCGCAAGCTGTCTCTATGTTGGACTTTGAGTGGGCCAAAGACAAGGTAATGATGGGTGCGGAGAAGAGGAGCATGGTGATAACTCCGGAAGAGAAGAAGATGACTGCCTATCACGAAGCTGGTCATGCACTGGTAGGCATGTTTACTCCAGGTAGTGACCCACTACACAAAATCACCATCATGCCTCGAGGCATGGCGCTTGGTATGACAATGCACCTACCAGAGATGGACAAATATTCAATGGGTATGAATGAATACGAAGCTCACATTGCCGTGCTATTGGGTGGTAAAGTGGCTGAAGAGATGATTTATGGTAGTGAAAAGGTTTCGAGTGGTGTGGCAAACGTACGTATTTTCCTTTGCATTTCACAATAGTCCCAATGGCTAATTTTTAACAGGACCTAGAAAAGGCTACACAGATCGCCTACATGATGGTCACACGCTTCGGTATGTCTCCCGAGCTCGGAAACGTTGATCTTGCATCAAATCACGACACACTTTCCACCACTACGAAGCAAAAGATTGAAAGCGAGGTTCGACGCATTGTGGAAGACGGCCGTAGTCGTGCCAAGGCAATCCTCGAGGCTAAGCGTAAAGAATTAGAGTATCTGGCGAAAGCTCTGATAGATTACGAGACTCTGGACAAGGATGAAGCATGGAAAGTTGTTAAAGGCGAGAAATTAGTAGGCAAATTAGTGATGCCGAGTGGCAGCATCAAGGTTCCAGAAATGGGACAACACGCCGTAGGAGGTGTTGGCGCTCTGCCTGACCTGCCAAAGATTCCCGGGAGCGCTCAACCGGAGGGCAATAGTGGTAAGGAACCGCCAGAGGGAGGTGTAGTTGCATAGGGTCGGTTATGAAAGGCATTTTCAACTCATTGGGGGCGTTTGGCGACGATATTACACGATTCAGTGTAGAAAATATGGGTTGTAGTTTAGGCTCCTTGAGCATCCAAAGGTTTAACATAGCATCATTTCTTTTGTGTTCGACGACGAATGATGCAGAAACGGCTGTTCTGTTGTACAATAGATGGCCGCAGCGTTTCAGAATACACAATCATACAGCGAATTCAATCAACATATTACTTTAAATTTGTGCATGAATAAATCAAATCCCATTGAATTAATAGCGGGAGAGATACGTGTCCCGAAATGAAATCGATCACGTGATATATTACAAGTAGCCACCCATGACGGACGGACCTGAGCTTTTTAGCTCGCCGCTTCCAGATCGACGACACATCTTGTCAACCACCCAGAATTCGAGTGCATCCGTTAAGCTTCGAGCGCCTCCGAGGAAGGATAAGGTATCTTTCCCGTCATGGCGCCCACACAAGACACCATGTTTCGCTCAGCGGACATGAGCATGGTGCAACTTTACATCGCCAACGAAATTGGCCGTGAGATTGTCAACGCATTAGGAGAGCTTGGGCAAATTCAATTCAGAGATGTGAGGATGATCGAGGTTGGGGGAAAGCTCGAAGCTGACGTCTAATAGCTCAATTCTGAAACTACAGCTTTCCAGCGAACATTCACACAAGAGATTAGAAGACTCGACAATGTTGAGAGACAGCTACGTATGTCATACATGGATTGGGTGGAAAGACAGGACTGATACACTGGCAGGGTACTTTCACTCGCAGATGGAAAAAGCTGGAATTCCCCTTCGAAAGCTGGATTTAGATATCGAAACCTTGGCCGCTCCCTCCGCCACTGAAATCGATGAGCTGTCCGATCGCAGTCAGAGTCTTGAACAAAGAGTCTCATCTCTCAACGAAAGCTACGAAACCCTCAAGAAACGAGAGGTTGAATTGACTGAATGGAGATGGGTTCTCAGGGAAGCTGGCGGATTCTTCGATCGGGCTCATGGTAACGTAGAGGAGATCAGAGCGAGCACGGATAACGATGATGCACCACTTCTCCAGGATGTCGAACAACATGTTCAGGGTCAAAATGGAGATGCTGATCGATCTTTCTCGGTTATGAATATTGGATTCGTGGCGGGTGTTATCCCAAGAGACCGTGTTGCGGCTTTCGAACGTATCCTTTGGCGGACACTGCGAGGCAACCTTTATATGAACCAGTCAGAAATCCCAGAGCCACTTGTCGACCCTACGAACAACGAATCCATCAATAAAAATGTATTTGTGATTTTTGCGCATGGCAAAGAAATTATTGCGAAGATTAGGAAGATCTCTGAATCGTTGGGCGCTGATCTATACAGTGTAGACGAGAATAGCGACCTTCGACGAGACCAGATTTTCGAGGTCAATAGTCGCTTGAATGATCTTGGTAGCGTCTTGCGCAACACGAAGCAGACTCTTGATGCGGAGCTTACACAGATTGCAAGGAGTTTGGCAGCTTGGATTGTTATCATCAAGAAGGAAAAGGCCGTATACCAGACACTCAACCTCTTCTCGTATGATCATGCAAGAAAGACCTTGATTGCCGAAGCGTGGTGTCCGTCAAACTCTCTACCTCTGATCAAGTCCACCCTTCATGATGTGAACAATCGGGCAGGACTTTCTGTTCCTTCGATTATCAACGAGATCAGAACGAACAAGACTCCTCCGACATATCAGAAGACAAATAAATTTACAGAAGGGTTCCAGACTATCATCAACGCCTATGGAACGGCCAAATACCAGGAAGTCAATCCAGGTCTACCGACTATTATCACTTTCCCATTCTTATTCGCCGTCATGTTCGGAGATTTTGGCCATGGCTTCCTCATGGTCTGTGCTGCTGCCGCCATGATCTACTGGGAGAAGAAGCTCAAGAAGGTCAAAGATGAATTGTTCGGCATGGCATTCTATGGACGATACATTATGTTGATGATGGGTATCTTCTCTATGTACACCGGGCTTATCTATAATGACGTCTTCTCGAAATCCATATCCGCCTTTCCCAGCGCTTGGCAATGGGATTTGCCAGAGGGATGGCACGAAAACATCACAGTTACTGCTTCACCCAAAAGTGACTATCGCTACCCGTTTGGCATGGATTGGATGTGGCATGGCACTGAGAACGACCTTTTATTCTCCAACAGTTACAAGATGAAACTGAGTATTCTGATGGGTTGGGCACATATGACTTATTCTTTATGCCTCTCGTATATCAACGGGCGCCACTTCAAGACTCCTATCGATATCTGGGGAGTTTTCGTCCCAGGCATGATCTTCTTCCAGTCCATCTTCGGATATCTCGTTTTCACGATTATCTACAAATGGTCGGTTGACTGGTATGCCATTGGAGCGTCGCCTCCTGGTCTCTTGAACATGCTGATTTACATGTTCTTATCACCCGGAAAGATCGAAGAGCCTCTGTATAGCGGCCAGAAGTATGTCCAGATCTTCCTCCTCCTTCTCGCTGTCATTCAAGTTCCGATTCTACTCTTGTTGAAGCCTTTCTATCTTCGACATGAACACAACCGGGCTCGCGCGCAAGGCTACAGAGGTATTGGAGAGACTTCACGTGTCAGTGCCCTCGATGGCGAGGATGATGATAGTAATACGCTGGATGGTAGAGGTAGCTTGGCAAGTGACGGCGAAGGAGTCGCCATGATCACACAAGATATTGGAGATGAAGAACATGAAGAGTTTGAATTTTCGGAAGTCATGATCCACCAGGTCATTCACACGATTGGTATGTCGCTTTAATCTCGGTGTAATTTTTTGCACTAACGTCTTCCAGAATTTTGTTTGAATTGCGTATCCCACACCGCCTCTTACCTGCGTCTATGGGCCCTATCTCTAGCCCATCAGCAGCTTTCCGTTGTCCTGTGGACCATGACACTTGCCATTGGTCTAGGGACCACTGGGCCTCTAGGTGTAATTCTGCTTGTCATTACATTCTATGCTTGGTTCTTCCTCACCATTGCCGTCCTCGTGGTCATGGAAGGTACCAGTGCCATGTTGCACAGTTTACGTCTACACTGGGTGGAAGCCATGAGCAAGCATTTTATGGGCGACGGAATCCCTTTCGAACCTTTTTCATTCAAGCAAATGCTGGAAGAGGATGAGGAGGCTTCTGCTATTAGCTAAGCTATGATTACTCATATGGGCACTGTCCCTGATTTCCTTACCCCGTCCTGTAGATCAGATATGTAGAAATAGGACTTTTTTCGCACCCCACCTTGATCTTGGCGCATCTGCCCCTCTATGCAGGTAGCGTATGCGTGTATTAAAAACAAAAAAACATGCATTTGACATGCACGCGGGACTCCCGATGATGTGATTTGCCAATAAATGCAAGTGCTGTCAAGGTGGCCCCAATTCAGTGATGGCTTGAATCCATCGTGGCAGTTTGTACAGCTGGTTGCTTTTTCCGCCTCACTGGTTTGGCCTATCGATAAGAAGCAACACACCGCTTGGCGGCGAGGCGGGGTACAAATCCCACGACCGTTTCAGCTCATAACGACTTGAGTTATATATTTTCTTCTGCCCAAGTACTACGTTGCTTTTTCTTCTTCCCTCTGATAGATTCTGTATACGCATCGAATTGCTATATAGCTGGAGAATCAGGAAGATAGCTGCACGATAGTTTTTGAAAAGAGTAGATCAAGATGTCGTTCAATAACCGCAAATTCTCGATGAATCGCTCCTCGGGGGTGCCGAGAGAGTCGACGAAGTTGAATAGGAGATTTACGATGAGTGAGCCAAGTACGAATGGTATGTTGTTGTTTCTTATGCATTATTGTGAGAGGAGTCATGGAGTCAGGACAAACATTTCTCCCCAAACCTCTACACCTCGATCTGTTTGCTGTACCATGCAATAACTATGGCATCTTTCTCCAAGATGCGTCTCGTCCTGAATTCTCCAATATGTGGTCTCGATGCCATGTTTGTTTACACCTGCATCCATTAAACCACTCACTAATCACACTCCTTCCAGAAACCAACTCCAAAATCCACCGACAATTTCGCAACGCCCACGAAGGCCATAAATCGCACGCCGGTCTCGACCCCACCCGCGCCTCTACCGGTGTCGTCTGGTGCACCGAACGTGCCTACGAGCACGGCTTTCTTGAGAACCCCGACCAATGGGCCAACCTAGGCCAAGGAGCCCCAGAAGTCGACGACGATATCGAAGGCTCCTTCGAGCGCCCCAAGGAAATCGACGTTACCATGACTGGTAGAGAATATGGTCCTACAGCGGGTATTAAGGGGTTGAGAGCTGCGGTTGCGAATCTCTATAATGTGCATCATAGACAAGGGAAGATTAGCAAGTATAGTTGGGAGAATGTGTGTATTGTACCTGGAGGACGTGCGGGTCTCATCAGGATTGCGGCTGTGTTGAATAATGCGTACTTGGGGTTCTTTATTCCGGATTATACCGCGTACAATGAGATGTTGAGTTTGTTTAAGAACGTGAGTTTCTTCCCCCTTGCTAGACCAAGGGCTTTGGCTGATTTTGGGGTAGTTCGCAGCTATTCCCTCACCGTTGGCAGAATCAGATGGGTATCATATCCACCCAGACAAGATCGCTGAAGAAATCGCTCGCGGTACCTCCGTCATTCTCACATCCAACCCCCGTAACCCTACCGGAAGAGTGGTTAAGAACCCAGAACTAGCCGAGATACAAGATATCTGTCGTGACAGAGCAACCTTGGTCATGGATGAGTTCTACGGTGGATACAACTACACAAGCGACTGTGACGGCACCACCGTTTCTTCAGCCGACAACATCGAGGATGTAGACGAAGACGATGTTCTTATCATTGATGGCCTCACCAAGCGTTTTAGACTCCCCGGTTGGAGAATCGCTTGGATCGTGGGACCGAAGGTCCCCACCCCTCTTCCCTTCAAAATACTACATCAGCTAATATGGATTGGAACAGGAATTCATTAAAGCAATCGGATCATGTGGCTCCTACCTTGATGGAGGAGCGAACGTTCCTTTTCAAGAAGCTGCGATCCCTATGCTAGAACCCGAGAAAGTCCGCAAAGAAATGATTGCTCTACAACGTCACTTCCGCGTATGTCTCCCCCCCACGAAAAAGCCCCCATTTCCCAAGCCCTCCTAACATCCTACAGGACAAACGCGACTACGTCGTTTCCCGCCTCCGTGAAATGGGCTTCGTGATCAAAACCGTCCCAGACAGCACTTTCTACCTCTGGCTCGACCTCGAAGGTCTCCCAGCCGCCATCTCCGACGGTTTAAACTTCTTTCAAGCATGTTTAGAAGAAAGGGTTATAGTTGTCCCGGGTATTTTCTTCGATTTGAACCCGAGTAAGAGGAGAGATTTGTTTGATAGTCCTTGTCATCATTTTGTAAGGTTTAGTTACGGGCCGAAGATGGATGTGTTAAAGATGGGGTTGGATGGGATTGAGAGGGTGGTTGAGAAGTGAGTTCCTTCCTTTTAATTTTTAATTTTGAATATGTTTGGTTCAGGCTGTTTGAGCCTGGGATATTGGTTGGTTATTAAGTTTTAGATGGATGAGTGCTAATGAGAAACAGGTTCAAGAAACCAGGCGCGACATTGGATTAGATTTACGATCATCAGATAAATCATTTAGATGGGATTCCTTCTGTTTGCGTATGATTGGATAGAAAAGACGATTTGTGTACATCGGATTACATGTTTTGAATCCCAATTACTCTATTAGCCGTTTATCGAAATAGTGATCTCTAGTTTCTGTGCGGATCTCGTATCTGGTTGTCTTTGGTCGAGGTAAGTTTCTGTGCAGGGAAGAAAGAGCTTATCGCTCAGTATGTGACAATCTTTTTTACTGATTCAAATAATTTACTAGATATTCTGTTCTATCTTTTATTTGTTATAAGTCACACTCCTATATCAAACTCCGCACCCCTATCTAGTAATTTCCACAGTATTCCGACCATCGAAATATAAACCCGGCTGGCCTCCTTCCGCATCAGTGCTATCAATCGCGGTGTCCCTCTGTGGTTGCATGAGATGAAGTTTCTTCTGTGAGGAGGGAATGTTGTTCAAACAAAAGGGAACGGATGCCGAGTTAAAGGTCGAAGGTTGTGGGCAGCTCTTGGGAATTAGAGTTGTTGAAGAGTGCATATCAGAGGTCGGGAGAATGGATGGTGCGAGTTACCTAACCTGATGAATGTTGATTTTGTATCAGTAGTTGATTGTTATATCGGATTGAGACGCTGAGGTGGAGGTGAATTTGAGAAATTGCATCGTTGGTAAGGGGCTGCTGGATGTAATTTAGTCTATGATATCGATTTGGTAGGAGGGGTAATGCCTGCTATTTCTTTGACGGGGTTGAAGGAGACATGCTGGAACTGGATGGAGTGGATTAATGAGGTTGCACCAAGGATTGTGGTGGCGGGCCGTAAGGGATACTCTAGGCGATTGCGGCGTTGAAAATGAGGGGTAATTCCCCTGAGTTCACCAAGGAAGGAACGCTATGGGACGGTCCAACGTAACGATTTATACATAGCAGAGGAATAAATCATTGTCTGAAGAGCACAATCTGCAGTAATATTTTCATTTACCATCATAATATACACCCCACCTCATACCTCTCAGACCCGAAGCATCACGCCTGTCTATGCACATGCAATAGTTTGCTTTTCTCGATCATCGCCTTGGCCCATCACCAACCCGAAAGAAATGTAAGTAACACCTAAAATGCCGCAAGCCGAAACCCAAAGGCTTTTCTAACCTAGTCCAATCATATATCATCACCAACACTAATCATACACCCTGCAATCCCTCTCTCACTTATGAAGAGCCAATGCTTTGACTCAAACTTGATTTGCCTGGTCCCTGTAGCTTCTTCAACGCTCTTAATTCATCTTCGATTTTGCGTCTTTCTGCTTGTTCAGCCTGAGTAATGTTAGTGTTGGTGTTCATATTAGAGGGAGGGGAAGGGATGTACCCTCAAAGCCTTCATATTCTCAGCTCTAGTATCCCTCATCATCTTCTTAAACTCATTCTTCAGCACCGTTGTGCTCGTGGCCCCGGCGCCCACCCCCACGCCCTCTGCTCCAGGGCTCTTCATGCCTAGCCATCGGACCTTCTCATCACTCAGCTGTGCTTCCAGGCCCTCTCTCTCGTCTCTCAACTTGTCGATTATCTCCTCTAACTTCTCGCGTTCTTTCTCCCACTCGATGCTAGCCTTTGTCATAACCTCATATTCCTCGATCGTCTCCGCTAACTCTTTCTTCAGCGTCTGCATCTTCTCTTCGGCTTCCTTAGACATTGAGCCCGAAGACTTGAGAGCAGCAATCTCAGCGACGAGAGAGCTATTCTTCCTGGTAAGATCATCGATCTCTTTCTGAATCACAGGATTTGCGGCAACTTCAGCAGCACGTTGGGCACGAGTCCCATAAGCACCATCGAGCTCTGCGCGAGCGATAGTGACTTCGGTCTGCAGACGAGCGAGCTCCATATTCATGCCTTCCACCTCCTTTTCTTTCTCCTCGAGCTCTGCTTCTTTGGATCTCGCCAAGTTTTCAGCACTTGATTTCGCAGCGGCAGCAGCAGTCAACTCCGTCGTCAAAGCGGCAATCTTTGTCTCGGAGTCTGAGAGCTTGCCTTGGATCTCGGCTTTGGTGAGGTTGTAATCATCCTTAAGCTCTTGTAGCTCCTCCTCAAGTTCTGAGATGGTTTTGTTACGAGCATCAAGTTCTTGTTGCGCGGCACGGACGGCAGCTGATTCGCTACCGGATCGCTCTTGATCCCGGAGACTTGATTGTTGACGTGCTTCATCCAGTTTCTCC
>Ga0182030_10000850_pt1 | contig 60341 bp, 54 predicted proteins | sample 812S3MmetaG_FD_121299 | JGI IMG/M metagenome (GOLD analysis project Ga0182030, IMG submission 121299) | Permafrost microbial communities from Stordalen Mire, Sweden - 812S3M metaG (Illumina Assembly) | ecosystem: Environmental > Terrestrial > Soil > Wetlands > Permafrost | place: Sweden... | reverse complement strand
GCGTTGACTCTATACATTCAATCAGTTGCAACAAAATACCGTTGCGAAATTCCATGCAGAATGGAAAAGGGAGAATAGATCCATGGCAACCAAAAAGAAAGCAAAGAAGAAAAGCAGCAAGAAACACTAAGCACCCGCAACAGGCAACGACAAAGGGGACGCGATGAGCGTCCCCAGAGTTTTTTATGGGGACCTGGGTTTTATGGAGAGCCGGGCGTCCCCGCCCGGCCGCGAAACTGCTGCGGTCCTACCACTGGACGGGCGAGACGCCCGTCGCTCCACTAGTTGACGCGAGACGCTGATTTCTTCTGTGGAGCGGCGACGATCTTCTCGGTTGCCGGACAAAGATTGCGATAAGGACAATACGCGCAGTGATATCCCGGCTTCGCGCCAAACTTCCCCGCGGCAATTTCCTCCGACGCGTCCTGCACCCGCGCTTTCGCCGCTTCCAACTCGGCGTCGATCCTCGTCGTAGAGATGGTCGTGCTGTTCTCGAGATTATGGAAGATCAGGCGGTCGGCGCGCTTTCCCCAAGTCTCCCTGGCAGCGAGCGCATACAAGGAGAGCTGCAGGCTCTCGTCGGCGTCCTCCTGTAACTTCGGCTTGCCCGTCTTGTAGTCGACAATCGCAACCGTGTCCGGGCCCGTGCGATCGATGCGATCCACGCGTCCACTCAACTTCGCCGGCCCCACTTGCAGTTCAAATTTGCATTCGGTCTCGATCACCTCGGGCGCCGGAGCGCTGCGAGCAAATTCGAAAAACTGCCGCAACTGCTCGAATCCCTGCCGCAGATACAGCTCAAATTGATAGCGGTCGGCGATGCCGGCGGACGCGAGATCGGAGCGGAACTGCTCGATCAAATCGTCGTCGCCGATCTCGCGCTCGTAGCGCTGTGCATCGTAGAACGTGTGCAGGATGCGGTGCATGGCCGCTCCGTAGTGCAATGACGCGGGCACGTCGCGCGGCAGATTCCACTCTCTTTCGAGCTTGAAGCGCAACGGACACTCTTCGTAGATTTCAATGGCCGACGCGCTCAGGCCAGCTACGAAGCTGGCCGAAGGCGGCATCAGCAGCCACGCGGCAACATTCGATTGCTGCAAGGCGATTCTCTGTTCCTCTTCGGCGAACAACGTATCCTGCACAGCCGCCGCCGATCGCGTAGACCAGAACTTCTTGTAAGCCGGGCGAACCATGAACTCCCGCAGAAACTGCGTTGGCTTGGGATCCTTCTTGCCCCTGCCCTGGTGCGCATAGATCGCAAGCGTATCCTTGGCGCGCGTCATCGCCACATAGAAAAGGCGCCGCTCTTCTTCTTCGTGCAGGGCTTTGTCGTCATTCGCACAACTGTCCGAAGCAGACGCATCCGACCGCCGCAACTCCGCCGGAAAAGCAATCAGCGGCTCATGGTAGCTAGTCGGGAACCAGGGGGACGAACCGCGCAGCACGGCGACATGCCGGTACTCCAGCCCCTTGGCGGCGTGCGCGGTCAAAAGCTGCACCGCATCGTCCTGGCTGCGCGGAAGCGCAATTGTGCCCCGCGCCTGCCCAAAATAATCAAGGTATTCGAGAAATTCGGAAGGGCTCCCGGTCTCGGCAATCGCTTTCTTCTGCCACTCTTCCACAAACTTCAGAAACGCGCGCACCAAATCCAACCTCTGCAGATCGAAGTGCCGGATCACAACCTTCACCGCCTCGTCCGCGCGAGTCCCGTCCTTCCCGACTTCGCGGTGAACGCTCTCCACGCTCGCCAGCACCGCTGGACCGCCCGCAAGCCTTCCCAACACCGCGCGCAGATCGAGTTCCTGCCGCCGCACGGCCCTCATCGCCGCCCGCAACTCCATTGGATTAATGCCGAACTGGGGCAGCGCCGCCACGCGAAACAGCCCGGCCGCATCATTGGGAGACACAGCGGCAGTCAGGCAAGCCACCACGTCGCGAACCTCGGGCGTATCGAGCACGTCCAGACCTTCGATGGAGAATGGAATACCCCGCTCGGTAAACTCTTGCACCAGTTCATTGCGATGGTTGTGCTGTCGATAGAGCACGGCAAAATCGCTCCATGCACAGCGCTGGTCGTTAGCCTTGTCCTTGTCCTTGCGCTTCCTCTGGATCCGGCGGGCGAGGTCGGCAGCTTCGACTTCTTTATCCCTCCAGGTAACAATCTCGACGAGCGGCGCGTCCGTGGTCTCCCCTCTTTGCTTCGCCTCCTCCTCGCGCAGCGATTCCAGCGGCGCCCGCTGGTAGGAAATTGAAATCCCTTTTTTCGCGAGCGCTTGTCCGAACACCGGCGGATTGTCATTCACAATGCCAAAAGCACAACGCAGAATCGGCGAGAGCGAGCGCCGATTCTTCCCCAGCACAACCATTCGTGCCGCGGGAAAGTTCTTCACGAACAGCGTGAACGCTTCGCTCGATGCGCCGCGGAACTGGTAGATCGCCTGATCCGGATCACCCACGGCAAAGACATTCGCCGCCGGCCCGGCGAGCAGCGAAAGAATTTCGACCTGGGCAAAGTTCGCATCCTGGAATTCATCCACCAGCAAAAAGCGAGTGCGCCGCCGTTCTTCCTCAAGCAACGCGGGATCGTCCTTCAGCAACTGATAGGCCTTGGTGATCATGTGGCCGAAGGTGCCCAGGTTCTTCTCCAGCAGCATGTTCTCCACGGTGGCGAAGACGCGAGCGATTTCCCGGCAGCGCTCCAGAATCTCCGCGTCTTCCAACTCCGTTTGCTTCTTCGAGCGGACAACCCGCGGAAGCGGAACCTCGCCGTGTTCGAGACGCTCGACGTAGCGCCCGTATTCCGCGGGACCGACCAGTTCGTCCTGGCATCGACGCATGAAATCGAGCAGGCTGTCGAGAAACTGGCCGACGTTCGCAGCCCGCACGAAGTGCTTCAGACGCAGATCGCGAATACGGCGCCGCAAGTACACCCAGAGATCCTTGTCGTCGAGCACCCCAAAATCAGCGCCGCGACGTTGCAGCAGTCCGTTGCACCACGCATGAAATGTGCATGTCTGCAGCCCGTCGATCGCGGTACCCTTCAGTTCCCCCCGGACGCGGGCCAGCATCTCCGCAGCAGAATTTTCGGTATAAGTGAGCGCAAGAATTTCGTCGGGCCGAGCATGCCCTTCGCGAATGAGATTGGCAACGCGCTGCGTAAGAACGGTGGTCTTACCGGTGCCAGCGCCGGCGATCACGAGCATAGGGCCATGCACGTGTCCAATGGCTTGCTGCTGCCGTTCGTCAGGCAGAATTTTCGGCGCAGGTGAGGCAGTCGAAATCACTTGAGGAGCCACTAGCCGGAGAATATCAGAGCCGCTTGTGGAAACGCTCCGCTGCCACGTCCCGGAAGTTCAAGGCATAAATCTACGCTGTCATCCTGAGCGAAGCGAAGGACCTATGCATTTACGCCCGCCGCAATCCATAGGTCCCTTCGCTCAGGATGAAAGCCGGGACTCTGTTGCGAATGAACAGGGCGCGATACTGGGGATTCACCGCAGCGCTTCAAGCGTGAGCGCTGTGCCGACAATCGCCGCGGTTTCAGCTCGCAGGATCGTCTCGCCAATCGAGGCCGCAACCCATCCCGTTTCATAAAACCACGACAGCTCCCCGTCGGCCCATCCGCCCTCAGGGCCCACCGCGAGTGCCACTTCGTCCGCGAACGACTGGGACTGCAAAATGTCTCTCAGCCGAGTATCTTCTTCCGATCCCGCGAGCGACTCAGCCAGAACAACCCGCAGCGCGCCCGGCGCCAGCACACCTTCGTCCGCAAGGCTTTTCAATTTGACCGGCGCACCAATCTCAGGCGGCGCGACCCTGCGCGACTGTTCCGCCGCCTGACGAACGATGCGTTGCCAGCGTTCGTGGCGCTTCTCTGCGGCACTAGCAAGATGAGCATCGCTTCGGCGCGCGATCACCGGGATGATGCGAGATACCCCAATCTCCGTGCACTTCTCGATCGCCCACTCCATGCGATCGAATTTGAAGACGGCGAGGGCCAGCGTAATTCTTGGAGCGCTCAGCCGCGTGGACCTTAAACGGAGCCCTTGCTTCTTCCCAAGCGCGAACTCGACGCGATCATACGAGATCGTGGTGATGGTTCCGCGGCGAATTTCGTCCCCGGTTGCGATGTCGAACTCCTGACCGACTTCGGCGCGCAGCACGCGGGCAAGATGCGCGGCATGTTCGCCCACCAAAGCAGCAGTGTCTCCGGTCACTTCATCGGCAATCCAGCGGCGGCGCGTCATGAATCAGTTCCAGATCTCGGTCCTCAGCAGAAGCTCATCGATTGAGCGCTCAACGCCAGGAGGTCGAATCTGGGTACTGGGTACTGGCAACTGCCCTACGCGAACATATCCTTCACCCGCCCCAAGATCGACCGGCTCTGCGGTTTGTTCTCCACCGGAGACAGTTCCCCTAACTCGGCCAGCAGTTCGCGCTGGCGCTTGCTCAGTTTCCCGGGTGTTTGTATCCGTACCTCGACGTAAAGATCGCCTTTGCCATGCCCATTGAGCACCGGCACGCCTTTGCTCCGTATGCGAAACGTGGTTCCCGACTGCGTCCCTTCGGGAACTTTCAGCCTGTGTTCTCCCTCCAGCGTCGGAACCATAATTTCGATGCCGAGGGCAGCTTGCGGAAACGAAATCGGAACCACGCAGTGCAGATCGTTGCCCTCGCGCTCAAAGAAGGCGTGCTCTTTGACGTGCAGGACAACATACAAATCGCCGGCTGGCCCTCCGAATGATCCCGCTTCGCCCAAGCCAGTAAAACGAATTCTCGTGCCGTCTTCCACTCCCGCGGGCACCGTCGCTTCCACCTCGCGCTCGCGCAGCAAGCGGCCTTCGCCTTTGCACTTCGGGCAGGGATCGGTGATTACATTGCCCGCTCCCTGGCAAGTGGGACAGGTTCGAGCAATGCTGAAGAACCCCTGCTGATACCGCACCTGGCCCCGGCCATTGCATGACTGGCAGCTCACCGGAGCTTTGCCCGGCGCTGTGCCGGCTCCGCGGCAAGCATCGCAAGTCTCATGGCGGCGAACATTCACTTCCTTATCGGTGCCGAAAACCGCTTCATCAAATTCGAGATTCAGATCTTCGCGCAGGTCGGCTCCACGCTGGGCGCGGCTGCGACGCCGGCTGCCCTGGCCAAACGCGTCGCCGAAACCGAAGATGTCGCCAAAGATGTCGCCAAAATCCTGGAAGATAGCGGGATCGAATCCAGCCGGCCCTGCGCTGTTGCCGCTCACGCCAGCGTGCCCGAAGCGGTCGTACAAAGATCGTTTCTCGCTATCGGCGAGAATTGCGTACGCTTCGGTGATCTCCTTGAACCTCTCTTCCGCGTCGGGATTGTTGGGATTGCGGTCGGGATGGTGCGTCATCGCAAGCTTGCGGTAAGCGCTCTTGATTTCAACGTCGGTGGCCGCGCGGGTGACACCGAGGACCTCGTAGTAATCGCGTTTTGTGTTGGCGGCCAGAAACTCCCCCCAGGTTATATTCGTTCGCCGGTGTTACTCTTCGGTCATTAGTCGCTGGTCATTAGTCGTTAGTCGCTGGCAGAACCTTAACCTCCGAACGACTAGCGACTAACGACCAACGACTGGTTCTATCCTTGGCTATTGCGAGCGACTCGCACCATCGCGGGACGCAGCAGCCGCTCCTTATACTTGTAGCCGCGCTGCAGTTCATCGACGACGTGGTGATCCGGCACTTCCGCCGTATCCACCATTTCCACCGCTTCGTGAACCCGCGGATCGAAAGGCTGCCCGACTGCAACAATCGGCTGCACTCCGATTTTCTGCAACGCATCCTGAAACTGACGATAGATGAGTTCGATGCCTTTGCGGAATTCTGTGGAGTCGGCGTCAGCTTTCAATGCGCGCTCGAAATTGTCGAGGGTTGGCAGAAAGTTCTTGATCACGTCGGCCGCGGCAAACTCGCGGAACTCCTGCTGCTCCCGCACCCCGCGCTTGCGGGCATTGTCGAACTCCGCCTGCAGGCGAGCCAGGCGGTCGAGCAGCGCATCGCGCTCAGCCTTGAGCTTTTCCGTTTCCGATGGCGCAATCGTCTCCGCCACTTTGCCCGCAACCGCGGCAGGCGCAGATTCTTCGACGCCTTCCGCGGGCGGAAGCTCGCGCTCCAGATCCTCGCGCTTCAGATCCTGCTGCCTCACATCGAGGCGCGCATCGGTCTTTCCATTTCCTTTTCCCATCCTGCCGATTACTCCGATTCGTTCAGAAGTTTGTCAAAAAGTCGCGCGATGTACGACACCGCCGACATGGTGTGTTGATAATCCAGCCGCGTAGGTCCAATCACAGCCAGCGATCCCATCACTTCTCCGCCGACCCGTGCGGGAGCGCCAATGAGCACGAAATTCTGCAAACTCGAAGAGGGCAGCGCCTCGTCCAGCCCGATCACCACGCGCACCGCTTCCTGCCGTGTGTCGAGATAAGCACTGAGCAGCTTCACAACCTTTTCCTTCTCTTCAAGGGTCCGTAGCATATCCTGTAACCGCTGGCGATCTTCCTCCCCGGTCACGTTGTTCATTACCAGGTTCGCAGCTCCCTCCACGAACACCGCCTGCGTGTCGTCGTTCGCAGCCAGCGCCCCCTGCTGGTAGAGCTGCTCGATCGACTTCATCAGCCGGTCATACTCGCTGCGTTCCTGTTCGAGCCGGCGAGCCAGCTCGGCGCGCATGTCGCCCATAGTCCAGCCGCGAAAATTTTCATTGATGTAGCGCGCGGCCAAGTCGAGATCGGACTGCGGAATATCCAGCCGAAGCACGCGATCGCGCACCACTCCCGAGCGCGTGACCACGACCGCCAGCACCTTCTGATCGCCCAGGCGCGAAAAATAAACATGCTCCAGCGCGTTTCGCGGCCCGCTGGTCGCCACCGTGATACCCACGCTGTGCGAGATCAGGGAGAGCACATGCGACGTGCGCTCCATGAACTCCTCCACATCCGTAACTCCGGTCAAAGTGTCCTGGATGATGCTCTGGTTCTCGTGCGAAAGATGCGCCTCGCCACTAAGCTGCTCGACATAGTAGCGATAAGCCTCGGCCGTCGGCACCCGCCCCGCCGAAGCGTGGGGCTGCTCCAGAAATCCAGCATCGGCCAAGTCAGCCATCACATTGCGGATCGTGGCCGCACTCAGTCCTTCGCGGCTGGCGCGTGCCAGTGTGCGCGACCCTACCGGCTCTCCGCTGGCGATGAATGTCTCGACGATAGCGGTCAGGATTTCGCGTTCCCGCCCGCCGGCTGGCCCTGCTGGCATATCGACCCGAGTCTCGGAGCTGAACCGCCCATCTAAATACTTTAGATGCAGTGGCTTAGATTAGGATTCCACCACTCCTTAGTTGAATTCTAGGGAGCGCCAGCAAGGGTGTCAAGGATAGGGCCGGATCAGCATTGTATCCTCCTCGAAAGTACCCCACCCTGTCCCTTCGCCAGAAGTTCAGCGGGGTTCGGAGTGCTGACTGATTACGTCAGTGATGTCGCCTCGAGATATGCCCTGATGAAACAATCGTTCTGGCAGTTGAACTCTCAAGCAGATGACGTATACCCGCAACCTGTGCGAAAGATGGAGCTGATGACCAAGCGCTTAATTCGGGGAGCGATAAAGACTGTAGCCGTAATCGCGGTGGCTGTGCTCTTTCTTGGGCGGATGACAAACCATGCTGAACTGCTTGTGTCCGTCGGTCCTGTTGTCGTGCTTGTCGTTTGCTTCGCCTTGTGGAAGTTCTTTGAAGACGACGACGTCAATACCGGATACTGGCCACCCAGTCCGAAGCCGTGAAAAGGTCAACGAGTGTAATCGCTGGTTTCGCCAATCATGCAAATCGAAGATAGAATTGGTGAACCGACCGAAATGAGAGTCACTGGAAAATCCATTCGCACGAGCGTCGGCCTTTTCTTCATCGCTCTTGCACTAATCGCTGCCGTGCTGGTCTTGCCGGGTGCAAAGGAGTCCCAGTCCCCGCTTATGTATGTCTGTATTTTCGGCGGCTTGTTTGTGGGGATTCCTGCGGCGTTGGGAATCGGAGTGGTTCTTGAGAATCGACGCAAGCAAGGGCTGCGGTTAGTTGCAGCGATGGGCACACTATCTATCGCCGCTTCTCTCGTCATTACAGCCGTCGTCGCTTGGCAGTTTTACTCAATTCGCTCCACCACGAAGTGGTTCATGTGGTCGCAGCGTTACAAGAGCGAAGTTCTGGCGCAATCCGGCGGAACGGCGGGAGAGTTGAAGCATATTGAATGGGACGGCTGGGGGTTTCTGGGTGCCGGAGACACCACTGTATATCTTGTTTACGACCCAACAGATTCCCTCTCGGTAGCGGCCAAGAGCCATCAGCCGGGAAAATTTGTTGGCATTCCCTGCGAAGTCCCTCTCGTGAGTCGAATGGAAAGCCACTGGTACGCGGTTCGATTTTATACCGATGAATGGTGGGGCCGACGCAATGCACTGGATTGCGGCTCTGGGTCCGCTGGTTGACTATCGTAACATCGCGATAACGCTCGTTGACGGTTTCGCGCTCGCATCCGTCGGCTTTCCCTCGACACACCCGCAGCTGTTGCAACCCAGACTTCCCACTTCGACCTCAAGCGCCCACGACCGCTTCCACTTCATCCCCGCCCAGCAGCCGTTTGCGCAGTGCGCGGTAGAAGCCCGAGATGTGGGCCTCAAACTCAGACAGGCTCATGTCGGCCGTGACATGGACGCGCGGCACCGCGAAGCGATTGATCGTCGCTCCCAACCCGCCTCCCGCATTCATAAAGGCGCAGCGGAAACCCGCTTGCTCCGCCAGCCGCAATTCTCGTCCCGTGACCGTAGCCGCATTGCCGAAGGGATACCCAAACGCCCACACCGTTTGCCCCAGCGCCTGTTCCAGAACACGCCGGCTTTCGGAGATCTCCTGCCAAGCCAGGTCCTCGGGTGCCCGCGCCAGAATCGGGTGAGAGAGAGAATGGGCTCCGATACTCATCCCCGCAGCGGCCAGCTGTCGTAACCCGGCCAGATCAAGCGTAAGAAATCTGGAGGCCAGCGTCGAGTCCTCGACGAAGCGCTCCCTCCAGTTTTCGGGAAGCTTGAGCTGGTCTCGGATTTGATCGAGTAACTTGCGTCGCTTTTCTCCGTCGAACTGCGACAGCCGTTCGACTAAGTTCCACCAACCAGTGTGTTTCTCCTGCCGCGCAGTTAGGCGAATGCTGATGCGTGCCTCGCCAAGGTTCAGCGCAATGGGCTCGCTGGCGTCCAATAACATCAGATAGAGTTCCTCATACCAGAGCATCGACGGCGTCTCATCGACGGATGTTCCCGTGGCGAAGAACAGGCACGACAGGCCAAGCTCCTGCAGTATGGGCAGCATTTCCGTCAGTGTGTTCCGCAGCGCGTCGTCGCACGTCAACAAGATCGATCGCGGAGGAAGTGACAGCTTCTCTTCAGACGAACCGAGGGACCAGCCGAGAAAGCTCTCGGGAGTAATCACGTGATAGCGCTTCTTCAGCAGCTGAAGTTGTCGCCGCAGCGACTCTGCGCGAACCAGGTTGCCATCCAACGCCGGATTTCTGATTTGGTATCCGGCCGGGAAAACGCCATGGTAAGTCACGACCGCCGGACCAACACCGGCTGTGTAGCGAAGGTATCCGCTCCGGGAGAGAGCAGGATAGACAATGTGCTTCAGGGCGGGACTAACGAATCTCAAAGGGCGGCCTCTCGAACGCTTCCGCGGAATTGTACCGCGTGACTTGGGCCCCCGTGCCGACCGCAGATGTCCACGGCGCAATCGAAGTGTAAGTTCATTTAATAGCCAGAATCGCCGTCGAAGAGCTGAAAGCTCGCCGGAAATGCTCGGCCCATGGCATCACCCGGATCGTGAAGCGCGATGGGTTCCTCGTACTGACACGAGTACCCGTTCCCCGCTAACGCCTGACTTAGAATCGGCAAGGTGGAGAGCACGCGAATCCGGCAGGCTTCGGGGTCAAGCAAAGCTGCGTTCGTGACCGCGGCACATGCCATTTTCCAATCGCTCACATCGTCTGAGTCGACCACCAAGTCGAGCAATCTTGTTTCCCAGTCCGATTTCCCCAAAACGAAATAACCACCGGGCAGTCCTTGGCGCCTGAGCAGAAACCCGCGCATTTTCAGATGAGGACACTGCAGCAGGTAGTTCAAATCCGCAACCGTTCGCTGGCAAAACGTCCAGGTGCGTCTCGCGCCATTCAATATCGGCTGCAGTGAATCGTCGAATTCACTCACCGAAACGAATTCCCACTGCTCGCCGAGCCCGCGGCGAATGTGCACGGGATGCGCCAGCCCATGCAGCAGGCGGAGAACGGATCTCCCGTTGCGCGGGCGTGTCCGAAATTCCCGCCATGGGCGCAACCAGCCGGCGTAGGTCAGCGCGTCTCCAGCCCGACGAAATCCTATGCGCGGAATAATCTGACGCGTAACCGGAGCGCCCCCAATGACAAAAGATGTCGGAGCCATTTTCATCAACTTGCGGTAGAGCATCAAGCCGGCTCCTGGACTTGATGGATCGGCGGCCCAGTCCATGATGGTGAGACTGCTTACGGTGCCTCCCTTGGGCAGCCGGAAGGTTACCGGACAAACACCACCGTGAGCAACGATTTCACCATTTCTTTCCAGCACATAACTGCGGCTCCCATCCCAGCCAGTCCTTGGATAAAGGTACTTCCACTCCAGCAGCCGCGGGTTGGCGTGAAAATCCGAAAGTTCAAACTTATACACGCGGGCAAGGAACTTCGCCACGGCTGGAATGTCGCTTTGCGCGGTGGCTCTAAGTGTTGCGATCATTGCAGATCCGTCGCCCGTCGATGGTTGCGAGTTGTTCTTCGGCTCTTCGCGGACTTGTCGCGGTAACCAGGCATGAGCGCAAACCAGGCCCGCATCGCCGATTTCGCATAATTATAAGGGACATCTTAACGATTCCGAACGCCTTCGCCGGTTCAAGTTCCGCCGTGCCGGGCCGATAACTAAACTGAGCCGTATTCCGGCAGTCACTCTCTTGCCTCCGTGGCTCGCAGGATTTGTGCCTGCGAAGCGCCGAGCGTGAGACTTGACGAGCCAGGACTCCGGCATGCGTGCGGAGCCATGTGTGTGGAACGATGAAACGACTATTTACAATCTGCATGTTCCTAAGCTGCCTTAGTTTCTGCTTCGCGCAGGGACTTCGAGGCAACGTAAAACTCAGTGGCAACGCCACTGTAACCGCCACCGGGCATTCCGTCGCTTTAACCTGGACCGCCTGCCAGAACGCGGCGAGTTATAACCTCTACCGCGGGGCTGCGCACGGTGGCCCCTATACAAAAATGGCTTCCGGGATCGTTAGTACAACTTATAACGATGCACAGGTAACTCATAGCCAAACGCTCTATTACGTCACTACCGCGGTGAACGGCAGCAACGAAAGCGGATACAGCAACGAAGTTGCCGTTGTGATTCCCTGACAGTCTGGGAAAAGCTCGGATCTTGATCTTGTTTTGAAAGGGCGCAGCTTTAGCTGCGCCGCAAGCTCAGCAGAATCCATGGAGCTTTAGCCCCTGCGGGAAAGCCGGGAAGCGCAAGTCGACTTTTTCCGCAACCTGCTAAAGTTCGGGAGATAACATGAAGAACTATTTGTTGATCGGTATGCTGGTCCTTCTGTCCGGAACCTCATGGGCGCAGTGCGCCTCTGGCACTCCAGGCACGAATTGCACCGGACCTTTGAACGTGCAGCCGCAGGCCGGAAACACCGGGCAATCGGCAATTACTTTTGTGGATCTGGGATTGCCCGTGCCCGCGCCGGGAGGTGGCCAGTACACGCTATCGATCGCCAGCGGCATCCTTCAGGAATCGGACAACGGAAACAGCTATCACTCCCTGGTGGGGCCATTCGGACCGCAAGGAGCAACCGGACCAGCCGGCCCTCAGGGAAGTCCGGGTGCCCAAGGACCTAGTGGCCCCACTGGCCCCGCAGGTCCAATCGGGGCAACCGGAGTTGCAGGCGCAGTCGGCGCACAGGGTCTCGTTGGTCCCACTGGACCTGCCGGTCCCGCTGGCGCAACCGGAGCTCCCGGACCAGTCGGCGCGCAAGGTCTCACCGGTCTCACTGGTCCCGCTGGCGCAGCCGGAGCTCCCGGACCAGTCGGCCCTCAGGGTCCCGCCGGCCTCACTGGACCTGCCGGCCCGAGTGGCGCAACCGGAGCTCCCGGCGCAGTCGGTGCACAAGGTCTCATCGGCCTCGCTGGACCTGCCGGTCTAGCCGGCGCAACCGGAACTACTGGTGCAATCGGCGCGCAGGGCACGATCGGTGCCGCTGGACCTGCCGGCCCGCAAGGCCCGCCCGGAACTCTCGCCGCTCCTCCTGACTACAGCTTCTATTATGGCGAGGCTGGGTTCAAGGCGCTTGTGGGTACCAACGAAGTCGGTGGCACATTCGATCGTGATCAGATCGACATGTTGAGCGCGACCTCTGTCCGCTTTGTGATCACGATGGCGACGAGCGTTCTGCGCAGCGGAAGCTACGCTGAGGCAGAGTACACCCCCGACGGAACGAGCTGGTATCCGCTATCGGGAGAAGTACCTGTAACATCGCCCAGCGGAACTTATACGAGCGGCTGGCAGGGCATGCCAACCGGAGCGAACGGCGATTACTTGGTCCGCGTTATTGTATTCAACGCTGGCACCACGGCCGCTCAGGTGGGTGTCCGCCAGTTGCATCTGCAGTTCAAGTAGGCGCGATCCAGCTGCGGACCGATCGGATAACATCCCGATCATGGCCTCTATTGAATCTGAATCACGCTATCCGAACTGCCGGCCTTGATCTCCTCCACTCGCGCCGCCACCTTGCGCGCAAACGCGAACAGCGATTTCGCATGGGGCGAGTCTTCTCCCTGGAGCACCGCCGGAACTCCGCCGTCGCCCGATTTGCGAATCTCCGGATCGAGCTCAACGTTTCCAAGGTAGGCGATGTCAAACTCCTTCGCCGTTTTCTCCGCGCCACCGCGCGAGAAAATGTCGACTTCATGCTGGCAGTGCGGGCAGACGAAGTAACTCATATTTTCAACCATGCCGACGATGTCCACCTTCATCTGGCGAAACATCTCGATCGCCTTGCGCGCATCCTGCAGCGCCACATCGGACGGCGTTGAGACCACGATGGCGCCCGTCAATGGCACCGTCTGAATCAGCGACAGCGCAACGTCGCCGGTTCCCGGCGGCAGGTCGATCACAAGATAGTCAAGTTCTCCCCACTGCACCGATCCCAGAAACTGCTTGATGATCGAATGCAGCATGGGACCGCGCCAAATCAGCGGCTTGTCTCCAGGATTAAGAAAGCCGACCGAGATAACCTTGAGCCCATGCGAATTGATGGGCGCGATCTGGCCTTCGCCCATCACTTTGGGTTGCTCGTTGGTGCCAAGCATGAGCGGGACGTTCGGACCGTAAACGTCCCCGTCAAGCAATCCCACTTTGAAGCCCATCTTGGTGAGAGCGATTGCCAGATTGACAGCGAGCGTGGTCTTGCCGACGCCGCCCTTGCCGGAACCGACGGCGATAATGGCATTGACGCCAGGTAAAGGTTGCGGCATGGGCGGTTGCTGCCCGGGATGATGGGAATGAGCGCTCATTTTCCGATTATACGGGAGCGGAAGAGTGGCCATCAGCCGTCAGCCATCAGCTTTCCGTCCCTCGCGATCTGCCACGGCTGATACGCCCCGGTCTTACTGAAAGCTGAGAGCTGATGGCTGACAGCTGTTTTCTAGTAGTGTCCTTCTCCCACCTGCACCTTGCCGCGAAACATACGATAGACGAATACAAAATAGGCCACCGCCAGCGCCGCGCCCAGCGTCCACCAAACCAAACCCACGCTCAGTCCATGACTGCCGGCGGCGGTGTTATAGATGGTTAGACTGTGCTGGCGGTCGCGGGCAGGCAGCACATCGGGATAGAGCGCAAACGCCGCGCCCACCAGCATGGCGGTGATGTACAGGCTGGAGGCAACGAACGCGAGTTTCTCCTTGCCCTTGGGATTAGCCCACAGCATTACTCCCAAACTGGCGACAACGACGATCGGAACCAGCAGCCCGATCGGGTACTTCCCGTAATTCGTCATGACCTCGGGCCGGATGAAATAAGTCGCAACCAATGTGCTGAAAGTCAGGAAAAATTGCACCGGCCAGCACAGTAAGGCGAAACCGCGGGCGCGGCGGCCGAGGTCTTCGTCGGTCTTAAGCGCGACATAGTAAGAACCATGCGCGGTCAGGGTAACTAACGCCACCACGCCGGTAAGTACCGTGTACCAATCCAGAATGCCCGTCCGCGGGCCGAGTTTAAAATTGGTCCAGAGCGGCTCAAAGAAATAGCCGGTCGCATCCAGCGGAACTCCGCGTATTACGTTGCCCAGTGCCGCCCCGAAAAACACGGCCAGCAGAATGCTCGATACGCTGAAGACCACGTCGAAGAAATCCTGCCAGACTGGATTGTCGACGTGAGCCCGGAATTCGATGCCGATGGCGCGCAGCATCAGCAACCACAAGACAACCATCAGCGGCAGGTAGAACCCACTGAAGCTCGACGCGTAGAGTTGAGGAAAAGCAAAGTAGAGTGTGCCGCCGGCCGCCAGCAGCCAGACTTCGTTGCCATCCCACACCGGGCCGATGGCGCGCAACACCCGGCGCCGTTCGTTGTTGGTCTTAGCTGCCATCAGATAAATCGCGCCTGCGCCAAGATCGAATCCGTCGAGCACGACATAAGTCGCGATCATCACTGCGACAATGCAAAACCAAAGGCTCGCCATATTCACCTTGCCTCCGTAGCCCGATGAAGATTGGACGCCGCTTCGCTCACAGGACCCTGCTCAATTTCCCGCCGGATCAGGAACAGAAACAGAATGCCCAGCACCGTGTAAATGCCCATGAATCCCAAAAGCGTAAACATGCCGTTACCGGCCGAGACAACCGTGGAGTAGCCCGCTTCGGTGCGCATCAGTCCATAGACCAGCCAGGGCTGGCGGCCGAGCTCGGCGGTCATCCATCCGGCAGTGTTGGCAATATAAGGAAACGGCGCTGCCAGCATCAGGATCCACAGCATCCACCGAGCGTCAAAGAGCTTGCCACGCCACAGCAGGAACAAAGCAACCACCATCACGGCGACAAAGAATGTCCCGAGTCCAACCATGATGTGATAGCTGTAATAAAGTAGTGGAATGTTACCCGGCCAGTCTTGCTTGGGAAAAGCGTCGAGTCCGCGGACATTGGCATTCCACCGTCTGTAAGTCAGCATGCTCAACATTCCCGGAACTGCGAGCGGGTTATCGATCTTACCCTCCTGCTCGTTAGGCTGACCTACGATCACTAATGGCGCGCCAGACTGTCCCTGAAACAATCCCTCCATCGCCGCCAGCGTCACCGGTTGCGACTCGGTAACCATCTTGCCTTGCCGGTCGCCGGTCGGAAAAATCTGCAGCACGCTGAACACGCAACCAGCGATCACGCCGGCCTTCACGAAGATGCGGGCGTGCGCGGTCCACTTGCCGGAGAGCAGATAGAACGCGCCCACCGCAGTCATGATGAACGCGCCGGTGATCGCCGCTCCGCTCATGTTGTGCGCGTATTGCCATCCCGCCCAGGGGTTCAGCACGAAATCCCAGAAGCTCTTGAGTTGCAGACTCCCGTCCGCAGCCGTGAAATAGCCGACCGGATGCTGCATGAAAGCGTCGGTGGCGATGATGAAATATCCCGACAACCACGAACCCACGAATACGGCGACGGCCGACAGCCAGTGCGCTTTCGGGCTTAGCCGCTTCTCTCCGTAGAGAAACAGTCCGAGAAACGCCGATTCGAGGAAGAAGGCAAACATGCCTTCCATTGCCAGCGTCTGTCCGATGACGCCGCCCGCGAATCGCGAAAAGTGCGACCAGTTAGTCCCAAACTGAAATTCCATCGGGATGCCGGTCACCACCCCTAATACGAAGTTGATGCCAAAAATCCTTCCCCAGAATCGGGCCGCTTCGTGATACACGGGATCGTTACGCCGCAGTCCAATCGTCTTGAGCACGACGATCAGCAGGGCGAGCCCCATAGTGAGCTGCGGAAAGAGATAGTGGAAAGTAGCGGTAAAAGCGAAGTGAAGGCGATGAACGAAAAGTGCACTGTCCATAAGTACGGCCTCGGGTCTTACTTACTAATAAGCTGCAGTATAATTCGTGTTTATTACACGGCCTCGCGTCAGCGACGCCAGTTTCCTATCAGGGCATACGCTTTAGCGATGCCCTAACTTCTCCGAGATAACATCCCCTTTAGGGGCATCTAACAACGTCTAACTCCAGACATCTTTTCTGCGTGCCGTTTCCTTGCGCCGTATCTCCCGGCGGTGCGCGGCGTCTTCGTAGCGGCGCTTTTCGTCCGCGGTCTCGGGGACAACCGGCGGGACCACCACGCGATTTCCAGCAGCATCCACCGCAACAAAAGTCAGATACGCGGAGCTCACATGACAGCTCTCTTCCGAGCGATAATACTCCACCCAGACCTTCACGCCTACCTCCATCGAAGTGTGGTAGACGCGATTGACCGACGAGCGCAGGACAACGAAATCTCCGACCCGAACGGGCACGAGAAAATCCATGTGATCGATGGCCGCCGTCACCACGTACGCGCGCGAATGGCGGTGTGCGGCCATGGCTCCGGCCAGGTCGATCCAGTGCATGAGCCGTCCGCCCAGCAGAGCGTTCAGCGGATTGGCATCGTTCGGCAGAACGATCTCGGTCATTTCAGAGATCGATTCGCGCACCGGACGCGGGTGGCTTAGCTTCGTTTTGTCGTCGCTCATAGAGTGTCAGATGAGAACAGCGCTCCGCCGGGCGCGATATGTTTCGAGATAGCGGCCTGCAAGTGTAAGCACTCGCGCGTCCGCATGCGCATTCAGCCAAACCTCGCTCCCCAGGTCGAAGGTCAATTCCCCATGTTCGACCGGAGCGTGGTCTAACTCACAGACAAAGCAAATCGTGACCTGCTCCCGGCCAGCGCGGGCCACCGAAAAGCGCACCGCATCCCAATCCCGGCGGAGAGGAAGATGCGGACAGGCATTAGCATAGCCAAGGTTGCAGAATTCCCGTAAGTGCGTTTCGGATGCCGCTATTTCCTGTCCCGAGGCGCAACATTTCCCCGTCCATCCCGCGCCCAGTGGCAACCGCGAAGGATGCGGCCACAAACCGTCGTTAACAATTTCAACCGGCACAAAAAAAGGGCAAGCCACTTTGTCCCTCGGAGAAAAGCCATTGTAACGCCGAGCATGATATGAATGGGAAGATCAGTTTTCAGCTCTCAGCTATCAGTTAAGGCCTGAGACCTGACACCTGAGACCTGACACCTGAGACCTGACACCTGAGACCTGTCCTATGGATCGCATTGCAGCCTTAACCGAAATTCTCACCGCCAATCCCGAGGACACGTTTGCCCGCTATGGCCTCGCCATGGAGTACTCGAAGGCCGGCCAAATCGAGCAGGCAGTTCAGGAATTCAAAACGCTGATCGAAAAAAATCCGGATTACACCCCCGCCTACTTCATGGCCGCTCAGACCCTGGCCAGCGCCAGCCGCGTCGATGAAGCCAAGCGCATGCTGGTGGATGGCATCTCCTCCGCAGCCCGCTCCGGCAACGCCCACGCGCAGTCCGAGATGACGGCCATGCTGGAAGAACTGAAATGAAGCAGGTTTCAATGTTTCAAGGTTTCAAGGTTTCAAAGTTTCAATGTTTCAAGGCAGCGGCCTCCCGACGACGACGTCCGAACGTTCGGCCCCCCAACCTTGAAACATTGAAACCTGGCTCTTTGCTACACTCTCTTGTTCCCGCGGAGGCACGCATGCGCCGTCTGGCATTTCTTCTAGCTCTGCTCTTCACTCTCCCCGCATTCTCCCAAGCCAAGCACCCCTTCACTTTCGAAGACATGATGAAGCTGAAGCGCGTCGGCGAGCCCGTGCCTTCGCCCGACGGCAAGTGGGTGCTCTTCAGCGCCGTCGACGTGGATCTCGCCGCGAATACAAAGACCCCGCACATCTGGATCGTCCCGCTGAACGCCGACTCCAACGAAAAAGGGGTGCCCCGCCCTTCCCCGGAGGGGAGGGTGGGAGGAAGCGAACGCATCCTAATCCCCGATCAGGACGGCGACCGTCCGCGCTGGGCGCCCGATGGGAAGCGCTTTGCCTTCCTCTCGACCAAAGAAGGCGGCTCGCAGATCTGGATCGCCGATTTTGATGGCGCGGCAGGCACGGTCACGAGCGTCCACAAGTTGACTTCGATCGCCACCGAAGCTGGCGGTGAGATCTGGTCGCCCGATGGCAAGAACATTCTGTTCACCTCGGATGTCTATCCCGAGTGTGACGGCGCGCCCGCCGCGGAAGAAGCCTGCAACGCTAAGAAGTCAAAAGAAGCTGAAGAGTCTAAGGTCAAAGCGATCATTTTCGACCGACTGCTCTATCGTCACTGGAACTCGTATAAGCGTGGTATGCGCTCTCACATTTTCGTGACACGTATCCTGGCCCTGAATGAAGTAATCGCGGGGGCCATTGATCCGACCCCTCGCGACCTCACTCCCGGCGACTTCGACGCGCCCGAGTTCTCGCTCGGAGGCCAGGACGACTACGCCTTCTCCCCCGACGGGAAGGAGATTTGCTACACCTCGAACCACGACAAGGTCGAAGCCACGTCCACCAATAACGATCTCTGGATCGTCCCGGTCAGTGTGGGAGCGGGCGACTCGCCCGCTCAGGTCTTAGCCCAAACCAAAAACATCACCGCCGACAATCCCGCCAGCGACTCGACTCCGCTCTATTCTCCCGATGGCAAGTACATCGCCTACCGCGCCCAGCAGCGTCCGGGATACGAGAGCGACCGCTTCCGCCTGATGCTCTACGACCGCAAGACCGGAGAGAAGCGCAACCTTACTGAGGACTTCGACCACTGGGTCGGGTCGTTCGGTTGGGCGGGGAGACGCGAGATCTTTCTCACTGCTGAGAATGAGGGTGAGTCGCCCATCTACTACATCATGCCGGAACTCTGCCTTGACCACTGCCATCCGATCAAACTCGTCGATGGGTACAACGACGACATTGCTGCCAGTGAGACCAGTCCTGGAACGGTCACCAGGTCGGGCAATATTCTGTTCAGCCGAGTCTCGGCCCAAGCGTCGACAGAGGTCTTCATACTCCAGCCGGGGTCTTGTGTAATTGGTCTCGAAAAGCTCAAGGCAACGCTTCTCGGTCAGTCCAAAGAACCGCTGCCCTCGTGTGCGATGGCAAGCGCGCGCCAGCTTACTCATACCAACGACGCCGCCCTCTCCCAAGTCGCCATGTCTCCGCTCGAACCCTTCTGGTTCGAAGGAGCAAAGGGCGACAAAGTCGAAGGCTTCCTCGTCAAGCCGCCGAACTTCGACCCCACCAAGAAATATCCCGTGAAGTTCCTCATCCACGGCGGCCCCGAAGGCGCCTGGGGAGACGACTGGAGCTATCGCTGGAATCCCGAACTCTTCGCCGCCAACGGATACGTGGTCATCATGATCAACTTCCACGGCTCGACCGGATACGGACAGAAGTTCGTAGACGCGATCAACGGCGACTGGGGAGGCGCTCCGTTCGACGACTTGATGAAGGGCCTCGACTACGCCGAGAAGACTTACCCGTTCATCGATAAAGACCGCGAGTGCGCGCTCGGCGCGAGCTACGGCGGATACATGGCCAACTGGGTGCTCGGCCACACCGACCGCTTCAAGTGCATCGTCTCGCACGACGGCATGTTCAACGCCGAATCCGTCTGGGGCACCACCGAAGAACTCTGGTTCAACAACTGGGAGTTCAAAGGCACTCCCTACACCAACCCGGAGATGTACAAGAAGTGGTCTCCGAGCAGTGCGGCAAAGAATTTCAAGACGCCGACGCTCGTAGTCCACGGGCAGCTCGACTACCGCCTGGACGTGAGCGAAGGCTTCCAGCTTTTCACCACGCTGCAAACCATGGGCGTCCCGTCGAAGATGCTCTACTTCCCCGACGAAGGCCACTGGGTGCTCAAACCGCAGAACGCGCAGCTCTGGTACAAGACGGTCAATGACTGGGTCGATGAGTGGACGAAGAAGTAGCCGGTCGCTAGTCGTTAGTCGCTGGTCGTTAGTCGATAGTCGTTCGCTGTTCGTCGTTCGCTATTCGCGCGAGCGCGGAAGACTTAACGCGCAGAAACCAAACGGCAACACGCTCGCCAAACCCGAATCCCGCCCCACGAATCACGGCAGCGGAACATCCGCGGCCAGCGCGCGGCAACTTCGTTTGTCGTCGGGGAGCCAATTACTTGAAACAGGGTTGGATTGAATCTCCACAGCGCCGGGCGCATTTGTGGGAGCAACGCCGCTCCCCGCTGGCGCAGCAGCGCGCTTGGAAACCTTGCCCTCGACCGGCTTCGATGGCACCGACTGCGCGGAAGCTCCCCGCTCGCCGGAAGCCTCGTCCGCCGATGACTCCGGGCGAGCGCTCACCTGTGACTCCACCACCGAATCGTCGCTCGAAATAACTTCCGGCATCGCGAACAGCACCTCCGGAACGCTTGGTGACGCCGACGTTTGCGAACCACTGTTTGAACCAAAGTGCGGAATGGGCTGCGCCGCAGGAGCCTGAGCGGGGATCCCGTTCGGCTGCGGCAGAACGATTGCGGCCAAGCTCTCCATCTGCAACTGCGCGCTCGAATTCCCCGCACTCACCGCGATGAAGACGTCGCACGTGCCCACGTTCCCGGCAGACGGCACAATAAACGCGACTCCATTCTGATCGGTCACGGCCTGCGCCTGCGACGATCCCAGGAGAACGGGTATTCCGCCTCCATCGGAACCGATCCGCGCCAGCGTGGTCGCAAAAGCGACGTTCACTGCCAGCACTGGATTCGCGGCGCTCGATCCGTCGGTCACCCGCATCACCAGCGGTTGAAAAACCTGCCCCGGCAACACAATCTGCAACGATCCGCTCACCGTCTCCAGCGTCCACAGCGAAGCGGACGTCGAGTGCAACGTAAAAGTCTGGCAGGGCGCATTGTTCGGAGCGACGCAGGCGCTCACCAGCACGTCGGCACTTAAATTCGTGAGACTTGCGGTTACCGAGGCGAATCCCGCGCTGTTCGTGGATGCGCTCGCCGCCGAAAGCGAAACCGTGCCCTTTTCAGTTAGAAAATTGACCGCGACACTCGCCTGCGGCGCGCCATTTTGGTTGAGCGCTTCGACGGTCAGCGGAACGGCAATGGTCGCCCCTTGCGCAATCCAGCGCGTCGGCGTCACCGCAGCCAGGTTGATCGTGGACGAGCTTGCCACCACCGTCGCCTGTTGCGATTGCGGCGGCGAGTACGACGCTGGCGCCAGCGCGATGGTGATCGTGCTCGCGCCCGTCGCGGTGGGAGTCACCCAACTGAAAGACTCTCCCGCTTCATCGCTCAGCACCGAACACGAAGACGCTGCGCTGCACACCGAGAACTGCAAGCCGTTGCTCGCGCTCCAAGCAATCGTCGCCCCGCTCACCGGCGTAACTCCATCGGCGGCAACCGCGCGCACGCGAATGGGATTGGCTGCTGCCGCCCCAATAGGAGTTGCCGGCTCCGCGCCTTGCAGCAGCAGTAACAGATCCGTGGCCGAAGCGCCGTAGGTCAGCGCGCCAATCATTTGCGAAAAAGCGCCGCTTACGGGATCGGTGACCTGGACAGTGGCCGCCCCGTCCAGCGATGCGGAAGGTACGGCCACCTTGATCTGGCTCGCGGACGCAGAAAGAGTGCTCCCGTTGTTGTCGGCAACGCTCACCTGCAGTCCCGTATCGAATCCGACGCCGTTCAGCGTAGTCACGCCGCCCGCAAGACTCAGGCGCGCCGGCGTGACTGTGTCCGAATAAAGCAGCTTCGCCTGGTAGAAGTAATCGGGACGGCCGTCGCCCCGGAAGTCGGCGACTCCCACTCGAAACGTATCTGACCCACCAAACTGCGCATCCAGGCGGGTCACTCCAAAAGTCGCCGAGTTGAATGCCGAGGGCGTGGAAGCCGGCGCGGGATCGCCGCTCTCGTCGCTCAATTGCCAAATCCCGATTACGGGCAACAGCTTGGTTTCGGTCGGCTGGCCCGCTTCGTCGAGCGCCGTCACCGCGACCGAGGCTGTGCGGTTCGAATGTGCTGTGAACTCGAACCAATCGGTGCTGCCGTAGCCCGAGATCCACGATCCCCATGCGCCGCCCCGCGGAAGCCTCGCCGGATTCGCGTATGTTGACCCGCTGCCGGGATGCGTCTGCGCGATTTCATCCCCCAGCATCAGGATGTCTTGCTCTGCATTCGATCCATTCGTCACCGTGACCACAACGGGAGCGAACGAGCCCGACGGCGTCACCTGTGTGGGACCGTACGGTTCGACTCCCGTGGACCAGTTCGGATCCAACGCCTCCACGGTTAACTGATACTGGGCGGTGCTTTGCCCGTTTGGAATCGTCAGTTCGCCCAAATCGTAAAAGCCCTCGAGCGAGGAATCACCGGAGCCCCACCGGTCATAGCGAAGGTCATCTCCGTCCAAGCATCCATCGATGATGTTGCCCGCGTTGCCGCAAAACGCAAATCCGGAAACGGAACTCACCACATACTGCCGCGAGGGCTGGCCCGCGACCATCAACCGCGCCACCACGTTGACACCCTGCATTGCTTGCAGTGCATTCCCCGAAGCATTGGTGAAGTACACGCTGCCATAAACTCTGCCCGCCGTTTGCGGCCCCCCGCTGACTGGATAAAGCCGCGCCAGCGCGTCCCTGTCATCCATTGCGGGAACGGCCGCGTTCGGATAGCAAACGCTGATGGGCACGCAGTTCACCGGATCGGTAAAATGCATCACCGGAAATCCCGCAAAGTCGGCGCTGGTTGGAGGCGGTTTGTGCGTCAACACATTCACATCGGCCTGCGACCACCCCAAGCCAACAATGCGCCCCAGGATTCGCACCAACCGGTATTGAACGTCAGGCAGTTGCGCGCTCGTGGCCGCACAGATTCCATTAATCACCACCAGTGCGTGCACGATGTTCCCGCTGGCGGAGAAGTTGTCAGGCCCTACATCGCCGGAACTGGTATAGACGGCGTTGGTAAAGCAATCCGCCAGGTCTCCAGCGCCTTCACCCAGCAGCGCATCGGTGACCGTTCCGTCGTAGTCGTAAACGATTCCCACGGGAGTGCCGGTCGCCGAAGGAGTAATGTCCGCAGGGGCGGTGATGGTACCGTCGGCGCCGACGACGATATTGCTGCCGTTCACGTCCTCCGCAAGATGTCCGCCCTGCGACGCCGTGAGGGCAACACTGGAAATGCCGGTCCATGCGCTGAAAGCAGCGGCCACAAAAGCATCTGCCTGCGCGCCAGTGAGGATCGGGCTCAGGTTCCCCTGGTCGGTAAAGTACTGCACCGAGCCATTCGCCCAGATCAGCGCCTGGCCTTCGACTCCAGCAGAGTAGCCGGAGCCCGCGACAAAAGCCGGCCCTCCAGCGCGGCTGAGAACAGCACCACAAAAAAAAAGAAGACCGGCAACCGCCAGAATTCGCCAGCGCATAATTCACTCCTCTCGGGCGCTGCGGATCGCCCGCTCCAGTTGAACCACGCTGACACCCCCGGCGCCGCCGGGCAGGCGCGGCTGCTGAGAAGATTCGTTTCGTAAGCCGGGTCCTAATCCGACGACCGCGGCAGGCCTCCGCTTCGCCACATTCTTCCCGCTAGCGTCGAGAGCAACCTGGCCAAGTGCCCCGCCGACTGGGCTGGTAAGGCCCAAGCGGCTCGGCGGATATAAGAAGATCAAAATGTGTTCGCCACTTCTCATCGGGCGGTGCCTGGACCACGCTCCCGCCCACTCATGAATGGTGACAACCTTCCCGCGCTCGACCCCGGCAATCGCCTCGTCCACACGGAAACGCAACTGCACCGCTGCAGTCGCCCCCGGCACTGTCCGATCGTCTGCCGCGATAGGGGCCGCAGCCGTCAGCACCGTGCCCGCAAATATCATCCCCGCCCGGCGCGAAACCCGCTTCCATTGCGGACCGAGGACACGCTCAGCCACAACTGCATCCGATTGCTGCGCCGCCGCAAATCTCGACAGGCAAAAGCTCGACAAACACACGAGTGCAACGACCAAAACGCGTCTGGACGCACGCATAGCACTATCTTTCTGGAGGGGAACTGGACCGGGAGAAGTCCTTAGGAATGGAATCAGCTTAGCGCGTTAGAGATCAGAAGGATGTGCGGGCCGTCACTGTGCATTTGTGATGAATCGTCGGATCGTGCACCATCAACGCGAAAGGCTACTTCCTATAGCGGCGGTTCGCCTTATTCTGCGCCTTGCGTTGCGCTTTCGCGTACTTCTTCATTGCTTTCCGCTGTTTCTTGGATGCCTTCTTCAACATCTTTTGCTGCTTCTTCGCCGCTTTCTGCGACCGCCGCGCATTTTCTTGGGGACTGATGGTTTGAGCGTGTAGCGACCCCGCAACACCAATACTAAAGACGACCAACAGAAGGAAGGCAGCAATTCGTTTCATAACGTCTCCGAACGGAGAATCCTGCAGCGATCTTACACCGAAGCCGCACCCCGGCGACACACGGGGTATTACTTCTGTAATCCGGCCTCTGGCAGGTAACCCACGCTGTCGTGCGGGGACTCCGAGGGCGATTTCCTGAGAGGATAAAGGCCTCCTTTTATCGGCCTTTGCGGCACGGCGAAAAGCCAGCGTCTACGCCTTTTCCAGCAATTCGGTTCGATACTTGGGCGCCAGCGCCGTGGCTTTTTGCCTGAATTCCGCTTGCTGCTTCGCGTCGAGTTTAGGTGGAGGCGCAATACGGGTGGCGACCGGTACCCCGACCTCCGCAAAGAACTTCTCCTGTCCGGCCGGGGAACAGATGCAGAGCAGTCGAGCAGGCTTGGAGGAGGTGTTGTGGAACTGATGCGGGGCGTTGGCGGGAATATTCACCGTGTCGCCTGCCCGCCAGACTGTCTTCTGGCCACGGAAGGTTGCTTCGACCTCGCCTTCGAACAGAATGAATGTCTCCTCGAAGTTGTGACGGTGCGCAGGCGGTCCGCCCCCCGGCGGAATGTGCATATCGACGACGCAGAAACGGCCACCGGTGTCGTCGCCGCTGACGGTGATCGTGTAGGTGTCGCCGACCAGGCCGATGTGCGGCAGCGTCTGATCGGTGTCCGGCCGAGCGGTCGTGAGCGTGCGCCTCAGATCGTCGGCGGGAACCGGCGGATACTTCGGTGTGTTTTCGACCATGGTGTTTCTCCTTCGGTTCATTACCGCCGCGCCCGGACGCGTGAGACTCGCGTCTCACCACCGTCTAGAGAGGACTCACCGTTGCCGTATCCCGCTCCGGTGGGGGCGGCAGTTGCCTGTGGCCACGGCAACCCTCGATTCGCTATAACCCGTTACCAGGTCGCAGCCTCAGTGAATCGTCTTCGTCTTCCGCGACATGTAATCCATCAGCAGATACTGCCCCAGCGTGTAGGGCGTCGTGAAGTACGCCTTGCCGCGGCACATCTCGGTCACTTTCTGGACGAACTGCACCAGTCCGTAGTCTGACGCCAGCATGAAGGTATTGATCAAGACGCCGGCCCGCTTGCACTTCGATACTTCTTCGAGCGTCTGGCTGACCACCAGCGGATCGAGCCCGAACGCGTTTTTGTAAATGCGTCCGTCTTCGAGCGTAAGCGCCGAAGGCTTGCCGTCCGTGATCATGACGATCTGCTTCATGTCCTTGCGCTGCCGCTGCAGGATGCGTTGCGCCATGCGCAGCCCTTCGCGCGTATTCGTGTAATACGGACCGACCTTCACCCGCGCCAGTTGCGACAGCGGAACTTCATCCGCCGAATCGTGAAACAACACCAGCGACAGCGAGTCTCCCGGATACTGCGTCCGAATCAGCTGCGACAGCGCCATCGCAACTTTCTTCGCCGGAGTGAAGCGGTCTTCGCCATACAGAATCATCGAATGCGAACAGTCCAGCATCAGCACTGTAGCGCACGATGACTGATACTCGCACTGATGCACCTGCAAGTCGCGGTATTCGAGATTCAGAGGAAGCCCCAGCCCCTCGCGCTGAATCGCGGACGAAAGCGTCGCCGTGATGTCAAGATTCAACGTGTCGCCAAACTCATACTGCTTCGAAGCGCCGCTCGCCTCGATGCCGGTAGCCATGTCGCGCGTGTCATGCCGCCCAAAACTCGATTTCCCAAGCGACCCCAGCAGATCGCGCAGCGCTTTGAATCCCAGGAAGTCGAGGCTCTTGTCGGTGATCTCGAACTTCGCCTGCTGCGCGTCGCCCACTTGCCCGCCCACGCTCGACTGCTTGGAAGGATCGTGCGGCTGATCGATTGAGATATAGTCTTCCTGCTGCAAGCGCTCGATCAGCTTCTCGATCAGCTCCTCAAGTTCGCCTTCCATCTGCATCTGCTGTAGCCTGTCGCGCATTTCTTCGTCGAACATCTCGCCATTGAGCAGCGCCTGTTCAAGCGCCCGCCGCAACTCGTCCAAAGTCTGCTCGCCCTCCGGCATCTCATACCAGAAATTGTCATTGAACCCGCTCTGCAGAAAATAGTCCGAAAGCGCGCTGAGCAGGTCCTCCATGCTCATATCGCTGGCCGGGTCGGGGACGTATTTGCTGTAACGGATGCGTTTCATGAAAACCGTCGTTAGTCGTTGGTCGTTCGCGGTTCGTCGTTCGCTCTTCGCTTCTATTGTCGCGAGGCCATCGGAGCCCGATCTAAATCACGCCCCGAACGACCAACGACTAGCGACCAACGACTAGTTAAACCCTCTCTTCCGTCCAAACCCCGGCTCGTCCCGCTCAAACGTTGGCTGCTTCTCGGCAACCTTGATTGGCTTCTCTCCCGCCGTGAACACCCTCTCCTCGTTGCGTCCGATTTTCTTGTGCGCGTGCAGGCCTTCCAGGACGAACTCCGCCGCCGACACTTGCTTCTCGGAGCTGTCTTTCGGCCCAACATTCAGCTTGCCGAGCTTTTCCATCAGCCCTTGAATCTGGCTCAGCCCCACCAGCACGTCCTCGGCTGCGGCATTGTCGCCAAGTTGAATCTCTCCGCCCAGGTCGAACCACTGCACCACCTGACTCAGATTGGAACCGTGAAGATAAGTATCAAACGTCTTTGCAATCGCCGTGCGGATCAACTCGCGGCTCACGTGATCCGCGCCCTTCATCTCGCCTTCGTACTCCAGTTCCAGCTTGCCCGTGATTGCCGGCAGCGCCGCATAGATGTCGCTGATCCGCGGCACCACAAATTTCTCCCGATGCGTCAACGCGCGCCGCTCCGCATTCGAAATCACGTTCTCGATCGCCGAAATCGGCAGCCGCTGGCTCACTCCCGACCGCTTATCGATCTTCTTATCGTCGCGCGCCGCGAAAGCGATGCGCTCGATCACTTCCTGCATATACTTCGGAATGTGCAGCTGCGAGCCGTCGCGGTCGTTCTCGAGATCATTCTCACGAACTATCCTGCGATCAATCCAGGCTTCCTGCGCCGTAATCGCGATTCCTTCTTCAACCGTCGCCGGATAGTGCGTCCTGATCTCCGACCCAATACGATCCTTCAACGGCGTAATGATCTTCCCGCGCGCCGTGTAGTCCTCCGGGTTTGCGCTGAACACAATCGCGACATCCAGCGGCAGCCGGATCGGATATCCCTTAATCTGCACGTCGCCTTCCTGCATGATGTTGAACAGTCCCACCTGAATCTTGCCCGCGAGATCGGGCAACTCGTTGATCGCAAAAATTCCGCGATTGGCGCGAGGCAGCAATCCGTAGTGCACGGTGAACTCGCTTGATAGCTCGTGCCCGCCGCGCGCCGCCTTGATGGGATCGATATCGCCGATCAGGTCCGCAATCGTGACATCCGGCGTGGCCAGCTTCTCCACATAGCGGTGCTCGGGCGTCAGCCACGCAATCGGCGTGGCATCTCCTTCCTGCGCCACCAGTTCGCGGCAGCGCCGGCAGATCGGAGCGTAAGGATTATCGTGAATTTCGCAGCCTGCGACGTACGGCATCTGCGGATCAAGCAGCGCCGTCAGCGCCCTCAAAATGCGGCTCTTCGCCTGTCCGCGCAGCCCCAGCAGAATGAAATTGTGCCGCGAGAGAATCGCATTCACGATCTGCGGCACCACCGTGTCGTCGTAGCCCACGATGCCCGGAAATATCGCGCCACCCTCGCGCAGCCGCGACATCAGGTTCTCGCGCAGTTCATCTTTGACCCGGCGCGAACCAAGACGCTGTGCAGTGAAAGAACTATGGCGCAACTCGCCGAGAGAACGGGCAACACTCATGGCAGGAACTACCCCCACAGGAAAAAGCCTTGTGCGGATTATACCGCCGCCAACCAGCTCTCAGCCGTCAGCTTTCAGCTGTCAGTAAGTGTTGGTGGAGAGCCGGGCGTCTCCGCCCGGCCACGGTGCTGTCAGCAACAAGCAAGACGGGCAAGGACGCCGTAGCTGCACCAGCTCTCAGCAAAGCTGCTTTAACTGATAGCTGAAGGCTGATGGCTGACAGCTAGTTCCACCGCGCCTTCGAAGCCCGCCGCAGGCCAGGCAGAACCGCTTCGAGATAGCCAACCACCGCCTCCAGACGCTTCGCTTCCGACAGCGTCGAGAGCAGGCTCTGCTTGAAGTCGAGATCGAGCGGCAGCGATCCCGCGAGCAAAAAAGAAAGATTGCCGCCATGCTCGTCGGGCCCGGAGGGTTCTGTCCCAGCGAGTTTCGCGATCTCCGCATGCAACCGCACGGCCTGCGTCACCATCTCCGTTGCTGGCCTGCCCGGTTCGTCTTCCACCACCGAAATCTCGGCTTGCAAGAACGACCGGTCTTCGTTCACCTGGATCACCTCAAATCGCTCCACCCCGAGCGTCAGGATGTCCATGCGCCCATCGTCATACTTCTTCGTAACGGACATAATCTCGGCCGTGCAGCCGATGTCGGCAACTCCGTCGGAAGACGCTCGCACCACTCCAAACGGCTTTTTCTGTTCCAGGCATTCCGCAATCATCTCCTTATACCGCGGCTCGAAGATATGCAGCGGCAGCGGAACGCCGGGAAGCAGTACCAGTTCGAGCGGAAAAATGGGCAACAGCGAACTCAAAGCGCCTCCGGTGCAGATAATTTTACGCCACGAGAGAAGCTATCAGCCGTCAGCCATCAGCCGTCAGGTAAACCAAAATAGCCGTTCGGCGCTTCTGCTGCCTGACGGCTGAGAATCTTGGTCTTCCTGACGGCTTATGGCCGATGGCTAAGAATTTGACTTGCTGCGTTCCACACGATACAAAATTCGCCATGGAAATGGACGGAAAAGTCGTGGTTATCACCGGAGCTTCCATGGGAATTGGGGAAGCCATTGCCAAAGTTTTTGCCGACAAGGGCGCCAGCGTCGTGTTGCTGTCGCGCGATGCCAGCCGCGCCGAGGCCGCCCGCCACCGTGTCGGCCACACCGATCGCACCCTAGCCCTGGCCTGCGATGTGCGCCATCGCGAAGAGGTCGACCGCGCCCTAGCCCTAACGCTGCACCACTTCAATCGCGTGGACGTGTGGGTCAATAACGCGGGCGTAGGCATCCGCGACTCGGTCGCCGACGTGGAGATGCCCGCACTCCGCGAATTGTTCGAAACCAATTTCTTCGGCGCCATCGTCTGCCTGCAGGCCGTAGTGCCCGCCCTGCGCGAAGCCGGCGGCGGGACGATCATCAACATCTCCAGCGTTGCCGGACACATTCCGGTGCCGTTTATGACTCTGTACTCCGCCAGCAAATTCGCCCTGAACGCTCTCGGAAAAGGTGCCCGGCTGGAGTTGCAGCGCGACCACATCAACGTGCTCACCGTCTGCCCCGGCTACGTGCGCACCGATTTCGGCGAGCATGTGGTGGCCAATCGTCGGGGCACCGTCCGCCCGAAATCTGTTCAAGGCATCACGGCGGAGCGCGTGGCGCAAGCCGCCTATCGTGGATATCGCAAAAGAAAGCGCGAGGTCATCGTCCCCTGGACCATGGTCCCCGTCATAAAGCTGTACCAGTTGTTTCCAGGATTCGTCGAGTGGGCAATGGCCAAAGCCATGCGGAACTCACGCTAGGTCTCTGACCGCTTGTTTTTGTACCGAGAGTGGGTGCCCCAGGTCTCGATTTTGAGACCTGGGAGACCACCACGCTTCAAGTGCAAATTCACGCGGTCAGAGACCTAGTACCGTGATCGAGCGATTGTCAATAATCTCGATGCAAACGTGCTGGTGGAGCGCCGGGCGTCCCCGCCCGGCCAAGATGCTGTCGCGAACCCACAGGACGGCGAGACGCCCCACGCTCGGCCGTCGCATTACAAGCAGGAACCCCGATAGTAAAGAAAAGTAAATCCCGCAAACTTTCCGGCGCGAGCCGCATCGAACGAAGTAGGCAGAACTGCAGTCTTCCACCCCCTGCGAAGGGCCGTTTGCACGGCGGCTCTGGGGGTGGAAGCTGCCGTTAATCTTTCTGTTCCCCTTTTCGTTAGAATAGGGCTATGAGATTCCAGTCCCGACCTGCGCGGATGTCGTCCCCCCTGCTTCTTCCTCTCGCCGCCCTGTTTAGCGTCTTGTTGCCTGTCATTGCATTGTCTCAGGCTGCTGCCGCGCAGGAAGGCCCTCTCGACAAGACCGAGCCCAAGGGAATCACGGTCGAGGAGATCATCAAACGCTTCGCCGCCAAGGAGAAAGAGTTCCAGGAAGCGCGCGATCAGTACACCTTCCGGCAGGACGTCAAGGTCATGACGCTCGACGGCGATACCCCGGACGGCTACTACCAGCAAGTGTTCGACGTGACCTTCGACGACAAGGGACACAAGATCAAGAACGTGGTCTTTGCCCCTCAGCCCACGCTGCAACGCATCATGATGACCGAGGAAGACTTCGACGATATCGAGAACCGCCTCCCCTTCGTGCTGACCTCGGATGAAGTCGGCGAGTACGACATCCTCTACGTCGGCCGGCAAAAGCAGGACGAGCTAAACACCTATGTCTTCGATATTGCTCCCAAGCAGATCGTCGGCAAGAAGCGCTATTTCCAGGGCCGAATCTGGGTGGACGACCACGATTATCAGATCGTGGAAACTTATGGCAAGACCGTACCCGATATCCGGAAGAAGAAGAACAGCGAGAACCTGTTCCCCAAATTCACCACCTGGCGCGAACAGATCGACGGCCAGTACTGGTTCCCCACCTACACCCGCGCCGAGGATACGCTGAAGTTCTCCATGGGAGATGTAAAAATCCGCGAGATCATCAAGTACACGAACTACCGCCGCTTCGGATCAAAATCCAAGATCACTTACGAAGGCCAGGAAGTGCAGAAGTCGGAACCGAAAGCGGGAGATCAGAAGCCTGCTGACCCGCCCAAGCCGCAGTAGAGCCAGGTTTCAAGGTTTCAGAGTTTCAAGGTTTCAAGGTGCAAACCCTTCGGGTCACGCAGTCTTTTTGCTTAAGGAGTCGAGCAGTCGATCCAGCAGACCGAGCACCTGGTACGACTCCCTCTCCAGCGCTTCATAGGCGGGCCGCTCCAGAAAACCGAGGTCCAGAGCGATCACCAATTGCGTTTCTGCTTCCAGCAGAGAACCTCGGGCTTGTCCCAGGAAATGCCGGAACTCTCCGGCCGTAAGTCTGCCTTGCCCTTCGGCGATGTTCGATACAACTGAAACCGAGGCGCGTCGGATCTGAGAGGTCAGGCCGTAGGTCTCGGCCCGAGGGAAATTTGCCGTTGCCCTGTAGGTGTGTACGGCGAGAGCCTTCGCTTTCTGCCAAACCAATAATTCCCGATAAGAGCGGGCCATCGTTACCTCCGAGTGCCACCCCCACTTCAGGGCCCGTTGGTCTTTGAAACCTTGAAACTCTGAAACCTTGAAACCTGCGTCAATAGAACAGATACTTCCTCCACTTATCGTCCGAGTGTCCCATCAGCCGCATGATATGCCGGCTGGTGTGGAGATTGAACGACCGTGGTTCGCGCGCCGGCTTCATATTCGCTTCATGAGGAAGCTGATTGCCTTTGCGACGGTTGCAGGGATGGCAGCAGGCGACGAGGTTTTCCCAAGTGGAGAGGCCGCCGCGCGAGCGCGGAATCACGTGGTCGAGGGTAAGTTCGCTGGAGGGAAGCGTGGTGCTGCAATACTGGCAGGTGTTGCGGTCGCGCAGCAGAATATTTTTCCGCGACAGCGCCCGTGACTGATGCGGAATCCGGCGGTACTCCAGCAACCGGATCACCGAAGGCACCCGCATGGCCACGCGCGCCGCGTGCAGGAAGTGTCCGTTTTCTTCCTCGGTCATCGCGACGCCCTTCAGCACCAGCACGATCGCGCGCCGCGCCGCACAAACATTGATCGGCTCATAAGAGGCGTTCAGCACCAGCACCGGCTGATGCAGCGCGTAGGTATCGCTTTCCAGGTGCACGCCCGAGACGAGCATCGACGCCGGAAGATGCGACCGCATGGTGCCCGCGAAATTGTGCAAGCGCAACGACATGAATTCTACCCGTGAGCCGCCATCCCCACGCGCTCTTCACTCCCCACCGACAGGTCCTCCGGCATGGCGATAACATCCGAGATTTTCAGCGTCCGCGCGACCGTCGCCACCCAAACCCGCGCCGCTCCCGCGCGTAGAAGAACCCGCGCGCACTCAGAGGCCGTAGTCCCCGTGGTATAGACATCATCGACCAATAAGATGTCGCGGTTCAATATTCGCGTTGGATCGCTCACCGCAAAAGCGCCCCGCAAGTTCTCGCGCCGCTGATGACGAGTCAGGCCAATCTGGCTTCCCGTCTCGCGGCGCCGCACCAGGACGCCCGTGCACAGATCAAATCTGTTCGGACGCGCCAGTTGCTTCAGCGCGCATCGCGCAATCATCTCAGCCTGGTTGAATCCGCGCTGGGCTTTCTTACGCGCATGCAGCGGAACCGGAACCACCATGATTGTGTTAGAGGTGGTCCCAGACGACGTCGTCTCCACCGTCATCTTCTGTTCCAGTCCGGCAATCGTCCCCGCCAGCACGCGCCCCAGAACCACCGCCGCCGGACGCACCTGCTGAAACTTGAGCAAATGGATCAGCTCCCGCAATTCGCCGTCATAGCTGCCGTAGGCGACCGCCCGCTCAAACGGAGGGTCCGCACGCTGACAGAGCTGGCACCGCGTTTCCCGGTGAACCGCCTCTTCGCAATCCGCTTGTCCGCACTCCACGCAGACTGGAAAGTGCAAAGCTTCTCCGCAGACCGTGCAGTACGATCCCTGCAGCGGCCGCAGCGCGGTCAGACAGGTTTCACAAACCGGAAGGCGGGAGACTCGAAGCAGCGGGAAACCACAGATACGGCAATCGGCAGGGAAAAAAGTGAAGAATAAAGTCGCAAGAGCGCTCTCGGCAAAGCCGGCGAGTGTAGTATCCGCCGCTTGGCCCTGGGCAGCCCGCATTCGAAACCCAGTACTGCTACTGCTGAAGACGGCCTCCGCGCCCGGCATGCCGACGACGATTTCGCCGGGCTACACTACGTCAGTATAGCCGCGGCTCACACCCTATGCAACGCGGCTGTCCGACTTCGAACCGTCCGCCGTTTGACTTTGTGTCTCCTTGCGCTCTGGCTGAGGCCGTTCCAGCACAGGAATCGTCCACAAGACGTAGCTTCGGTGAAAGCAATGCTCACACCGAACCGGCTGCAGCAATAATAATGGAAGCACATATTTTTCAAAGAAACCCCGAGGCCGGGACCGATACGCCAGTTCTCCCCCACATCCACGGCAGAAGAATTCTTCGAAAAATTGGCTCCCCGGGGGTCTGGAAAGGGGAGTCAAGAAAATACCTCCTGACAATTAGGAGTATTCTAACCCGGTTAAAGATGCACAGTTGCGATAAGAAAGTCGGATAGAGAGCGAAGTCCCGCTCACCAACCCGTTCGACGAGATGGCTGCACTTGTAAACCAGCCTTTCGGCGTGTTAAGGTGCGCGGTCCTGCTACTCTGAATCGGCAATGAATCCTTAATGACGACGAGGACCCCATGAGCACTCCCGCGGCGAATACTGAAGCCCCCCGCAAGCATCGCCCCTATGTTCCAGAATCGATGGAGATGAAGGAATTCACCTTCCGGGCCGTGCTGATCGGCCTGTTCCTGACCGCCCTCCTGGGCTCTGCCAACGCGTATCTCGGTCTCAAGGCAGGGATGACCATTGCCGCGACCTATCCGGCCGCCGTCATCTCGATGGCGCTCCTGCGCCTGATGAAAGGCTCGCTGCTCGAAGAAAACATCGCGCGAACCGTGGGCTCGATCGGCGAGTCCGTAGCCGCAGGAGCTATATTCACCATCCCTGCTTTTGTCATGGCCGGGCTGTGGCCGACACTTGTCCCGAGCGTCCGCACACCCGAATACTGGAAATCCGTTGCCCTGATGATGATCGGCGGCACACTCGGCATCCTCTTCGTGACCCTCCTGCGCCGGGTGATGGTCGAGGATCCCGACCTCCCGTTCCCCGAGTCCGTGGCCGCCTCCGAGATTCACAAAGCCGGACAACAGGGAGCCAAGGCCGCCAAGATTCTTTTTGCCAACATGGGCTTCGGCGCGTTCATGTATCTGCTGGGAGCGGTCAATGTTTTCAATCCCAACAACACTTTCCCGGTGAAGATCAGCGACCTCGGAAAGAAGTTGCTGCTCCGCACCAGCACAAATCCAAACGTAGCCACCACGATTACCGGTGGCGCCACGTTGCTAACCGCGCCTGACATTAGTCCTGCCTATCTTGGCGTCGGCTACATCATTGGCCCCAGACTCGCCGCTCTGAACTTCGCGGGAGGCTTGCTGGCCTGGGGTTTGCTCGTTCCACTCCTGACCTTCACCCTCGGTCCATACATCCAGGCCTCTATGCCGCCGGGACAAACCATCGCCTGGCCCCTGCTGGCGCAAGCCATCTACTTTTCGATTGTGCGCCCGATCGCGGTCGGCGGCATGTTAGTGGGCGCCTCTTACACCTTGTTCAAGATGCGCAAGCAGCTGGCGCTAGGCATGGGCCGCGCCGTCTCCGACTTGAAAAAGTCGGCGGCCGTGCATGCTGCCACGAATCGCACCGAGCGCGATTTGCCCGCCAAGGCAGTGTTCGCCGGTATCGCCGTCGTATTCGTGGCCATGTTTTTGCTCTACCACTACTTCATCGCCGGAGCTGGCACGCTCTCCAGTTCTCGGGTATTATCTGGCGCCCTGGTCGCGGCGGGCGTCATGATCATCGTCGGATTCTTCTTCGCCGCCGTTTCCGGCAACCTGGTAGGAATGATCGGATCGTCAAACAATCCAGTCTCCGGGCTAACGCTCTGCACGCTGGTGATCGCCGCTCTGCTCATGGTAGCGCTGGGAGTATCGGGCACCGGCGGAGTCGCCGCCGTACTTGGAGTGGCAGCCGTGGTGTGCGTTTCGTCCGCTGTAGCCGGTGAGATGTTGCAAGATTTGAAAGTCGGACACATTCTCGGTGGCACGCCTTCCAAGATGCAGATTGGAGATCTTCTCGGCATCGTAGTGGCCTCGCTAGTCCTGTTCTTCCCGATCGCGATCCTTGCCAGGGCGTACACCTTCGGCAGCCCAGCGCTGCCAGCCCCGCAGGCGGGATTAATGGCCATGCTCTCCAAAGGAATCGTGGGCGGAGACATGGCGTGGCCGCTCGTCATCGTCGGCATCCTGCTCGGCCTGGCGATGATCATGATCGAGGTCAAGAGCGTGATGCTCTTCGCGGTAGGCATGTATCTGCCGCTGGGCACAACTTTTGCCATTTTCATCGGAGGCGTGATTCGCTGGATCACCGACAACTTGCGCGACCGTCGCGGATTGAACGATGCCCAGAAAGCGCGGGTAGAAAACGCCGGCGTCCTGACCGCTTCAGGTCTGATCGCAGGCGAAGCGCTGTGCGGCCTGCTCATCGCGGGCCTGGTAGGCTCTGGCCACGACGTAACCCTGTTCAAGTGGACTCCACGATTTTTTCTGGCGTTAGCCGCGCTAGCCGCGTTGGCCATCGTCATGATCCGAGTCCCGCTAGCCAACGCCGGCCGGCCCGAAGATCCTGCCCCGCCAACCGCCATTATGTAACGCTCGTGGAGGGACGGGATTGTGTGGTGACGGGGCTCCGCCCCGTCCGGCCTCCGCCACGAACCACTAGGGACGGCCGCCCTCGGCAGTTCCGACAGCATCATCAGCGTCTTATGCCGATTGCCGAGAACATTGCCCAAGTCCAGGAGCGAATCGCGGCAGCCTCGCGCCGGGCAGCCCGCAACGCGGACGAAATCACCCTGATGGCCGTAAGCAAGACCTTCCCTGCCGAAAGCATCCGCGAAGCCTACGCTGCCGGACTGCGCGTTTTCGGCGAGAACCGTGTACAGGAGTTTGCCGGCAAGGCGGCAGCCCTGCGTGACCTGCCCGGCGCCGAATGGCACCTGATCGGACATCTGCAGACCAATAAAGCTGCGAAGGCAGCGGAGCTATTTGACGCGATAGATTCCATCGACTCCGTGCGCATGGCTGAGAAGCTGAACGCACTCGCCGAAAGCGCGGGCAAAACGTTACGAGTCCTGATCGAGATCAACGTAGGTGGCGAGCAGGCAAAAAGCGGAGTCGCATCACCATCAGCCGAACTCGATCAAATCCTGCAAAGCGCGCCGCAATGGCGAAATCTGAAAATTCAAGGCCTGATGACTGTCCCGCCCTACACACAAGATCCCGAGGGCTCGCGCCCCTATTTCCGCCAACTCCGTAATATTCGAGACAGCATAGCCGCGCGCAACCTGCCGCAAATCGGCGCCGCAGCTCTTTCCATGGGCATGTCGCACGATTTCGAAGTAGCAATAGAGGAAGGAGCAACCTGCGTCCGCGTAGGCACCGCGATCTTCGGGGAGAGAGAAAAACCTTAAACGCAGAGGACGCAAAGGAGACGCAAGGGAGCAAAATGGAACCTACGGCCGCAAAGCAGTTTTTTATTTCGAGGGTCATCGAGGAGGCTAAGGTTGAGCAAATCGCCCTCTCCGAAGTCGAGAAGAAAATGCTCTACTTCACCGAGGTGCATCCCTCGCTTCCAGACATCTATGACGTCAACGCTGAGTTCGAACGCGACTATGACAGCGACGAGTATGAAGCAAAAATCGCCGCTCTTCTGAAGAACGCGCGCGACCGTGACCGCAAATCATCCCCAAGCCGGGAGCAAGATTGGAAGGGTGCGCTCACTGCGCTAAAGAAGGAGGACCACTACATCCTGGTCATGGTCGGCCAGGCTTTTGGGTTTGGCTCAGCTTCCTCCGGCGGCCACCGCGTTCGGGATTTCTTGATTTACATTGCCGTGGGGATCGGCATCGTTCTGCTCTTGGTTTTCGCGAGCCTCTGGAGGGCGCACCACTGATGCGACGCACATGATCCCAGTTCGCGACACAGACGCAAGCGCCACCTTCGCGGTCAAAGTCCACCCGCGCGCGAAGAAGAATGCCATCACCGGCGAAGTAGGCCGCGCGCTGAAGCTATCCCTCACCGCACCTCCCGCGGACGGCAAAGCCAACGAGGCTTGCATCGAATTCTTCGCAAAGCTTTTGAACCTGCCGCGTTCCTCCGTTACCATTGCAGCCGGCCAGACCAGCCGGAATAAAGTGATCCGTGTAGCGGGCTTGTCGGCAGAAGAAGTTCGGCAGCGTCTGAAAATCTGAAGCACAGTCGAACGCGCTGCCAAGAGTCAGGTTCGTATCAGGGGTATCGCTTTAGCGATACCGCAAGTCTTCAAAATCGGACGCCCCTTTAGGGGCGGTTCAGGAGCCACGTTTGACCCTATCCGGCCGCTTCCGCGACATCCGCACCGGCTTCGAGCAGCCCTTCTGGATCGCGAACATCAGCGAGATCTTCGAGCGTCTTTCCTACTACGGAGCCTTTGCCTCCCTAGCCCTGTACCTGCAAGAGAAGCTGAATTTCTCGACCGAGCAAACCGGCACTCTCACCGGCTTATTCGGCGGCATGGTATGGTTTCTAGCCATCTTCGGAGGAGCCGCCGCCGATCGCCTCGGCTTTCGCCGCGCCCTTTCAATCGCCTACCTGATCCTGGCCGCGGCCTACTTCCTGATCGGATCGATTGGCGCGTCCTGGCTAGCTCCGGTCCGCAACGCCGTCCCCCTGGGATTATTTGTCGGCTGCATTCTAATCCTCCCCGCACTCGGCATCGCGCTGGTGAAACCCTGCGTGGTAGGCACCACGGCCCGCGCCTCCAAGGAGAACGTCCGCTCCATCGGCTACTCGATCTATTACACGATGGTCAACATCGGCGGCGCTGCCGGCCCATATTTCGCGTCCTGGGCTCATCGCCACCTCGGCGTGGAAAATGTCTACCGCGTCGCCGCGCTAAGCGTCTTCGCGATGTTCTTCGTAGTCATCGTCTTCTTCCGCGAGCCGCGCAAAGCCGGAGACGCCCCTCCGCCCTCGATCGCAACCGTAGCAAGAAACTTCTGCGTCGTGGTCGGCAATTACCGCCTGGTTCTGCCCGTATTGCTGATCGCCTTGTTGCTCCGCGCCGGGTTATTCCTCTATCCCAAATACACCGTGCCCTGGTGGATCTGGTGCGGCCTCCTGCTCCTGGTGCTCGCCGGTCTCAGCCGCTTCATGTGGTTCCTGACGCTCTTCACCGGCTACTGGATCGTCTTCTGGCAGCAGTACATCAGTCTGCCCGGCTACATTCACGGCTACATCAACGCGAATGCCGACGCCGAAATCGTTCTAGTAACCGACGGCTTGACCGTGATTACTCTCACCCTCGTGGTGAATTACCTGACCCGCAAGATCCCCGCGTTTCAAGCCGTCATTCTAGGCACGGTAATCACGTCCGCTTCTTGGCTGATCCTAGCCTTTCGCCCGACCATCTGGGGCGCCGTGCTTTCGCTCTTCATGCTGGCGCTAGGCGAGATCATCCAGGCGCCGCGTTATTACGAATACATCTCGCGCCTGGCGCCTCCCGGGCAGCAAGGCACCTACATGGGCTTCGCCTTCCTGCCCATCGGCATCGGATCGCTGATCGGCGGCTGGTTTGGTGGCACCCTGGTTCACCACTTCGGAGAAGTCAAGCATCAACCCGCCCGCATCTGGTGGAGCGTCACCGCCGTAGGCATAGTCACCGCCGCGCTGCTGTGGATTTACGATAAAACAGTGAGCACAAAAAGCACAGCGGGTTCCCCATCCTAACGTCGTGCTTTTCGACGTTAGGGTGGGGAAGTTGACTTTGGTGTAAGGCGGGTGCCCCACGTCCCGCGGTTTTCGAAACGTGGGCCGCCAGAGAACCCGCACCGGAGAATGAAGAGATCATGTCCGAACGCAAAATCACGCCCAGCTACATCGCCGACCACATCCGCCGCGTGCTGAAAGATGGCGGGTCGGCGCCGCACGCGGAAGGGGTCCAACGCTTTTTCAAGGAAGAAATCCAATCGCGCGGCTGGTACACCGCCGAACTGAGAAAATTTGCCGTGCGCTTCCGTCGCAGCATCGTCCGCGAACGAGGCATGGACTTCCTTTTCCAGGTCGCCGACGAACTCTTCTCTGGCCGGATTCTCGAAGAGAAGGTGCCGGCCGTTCTCCTGCTAGAAAAACAGACCGGGAATTTTGCCGACACCGAATTCCAGCTCTTCGCCTCCTGGCTCGACCGCGTCTCGAGTTGGGCCGATCACGACGCCCTGGTGCATGATCTGCTGGCACCGATGGTAGCCGCCGACCCTGCCCGTTGCCGCGAGGTCTTCCTCTGGGCGAAGTCGCCGAACCGCTGGCGGCGGCGAGCGGCCTGTGTGGCGCTGATAAGGGGAACGCGCGAGCGGCAGTTCTTTCCACAAATCGTCCGCCTTTCGAACCAACTGCTGCGGAACGAAGACGAAGACGACATGGTCCAGAAGGGATTGGGTTGGCTCCTGCGCGAGACGGCCAAAGCCGATCCGAAGCGTGCCGTACCGTACTTGATGAAGATCCGGAAGACCGCGCCGCGACTAGTGCTGCGCACCGCCTGCGAAACGTTGCCGGCCACCATGCGGAAGCAAGTGCTCAAAGAACGTAGCGCCTAGCAATCCGCCCTGCTCCCTTCGGCCCCGCAGCGCCTCCGACGCCATTACCTCCGTACCCGCCTCGCTGACAAAAATTTTCAAAAATTTTCTTGCATCTCCGCCAATTTTGCGTAATCTCACACATGCGAACTAACTTCGCCGACAATGCCCGGGAATCGCTGTTCACCCTGGGAGCCGCGGGCAACATTTTCAAGGGAGACGCGGTGGTGAGAGTGAGTCGCCTGAGGAGGAAGACATAGAAATTGGCAACAGCTACCCGAACCGCTAACCTTTCGCAGCCTACCCTGAAGGCAGTTCCTCGCAAGAAATCCATTCGCCTCACGCTCTGGCCCCTGGTCGCCGCCACCTTCTTTATGGTCTCCGGCGGAACCTATGGCACCGAAGACATCGTGCACGGCGCCGGGTATGGCAAAGCGATTCTCATCCTCCTTCTGACCCCGCTTCTCTGGAGCCTCCCGACCGCCTTCATGATCGGCGAGCTCTCCAGCGCCCTGCCCTTCGAAGGCGGCTACTACGCCTGGGTGCGCCGCGCCATGGGAAATTTCTGGGGATTTCAGGAAGCCTGGCTGTCGCTGGTAGCCTCCATTTTCGATATGGCAATTTATCCCACGCTCTTTGTCGCCTACCTGACCCGCATGTTCCCCTGGTTTCAGGAGAACCATCGCGGCGTGGCCGTAGCGCTGGGCGTGGTGATCGTCTGCGCCGCCCTCAACATTATGGGCGTGAAGGTAGTCTCGACGACGTCGCTGTGGCTGTTCTTCGCCCTGTCGGCGCCCTTCGCAGCCATCTTTGTGCTGGCGCCGTTCAAAATTCACGCGCTGGCAAATGCCGTCACCAAGCCGACCACCTCCAACGTCGACATTCTGGGAGGCCTGCTCATCTGCATGTGGAACTACATGGGATGGGACAACGCCTCCACCATCGCCACCGAAGTCGAGCGCCCGCAGCGCACCTATCCTCGCGCCATGCTGGTAGCGGTGGCCATTGTGTGCATAACCTACGTTCTTCCCTTTGCCGCCATGTGGATCACCGGCCTTCCCGCCAGCGCCTGGGAAACCGGTGCCTGGGCCGATATCGCCCAGTTGATGGGCGGCCCTGTGCTTAGGATTGCGCTGGTCGCGGGCGGCATGATGAGCGGCTTCGGCATGTTCAATGCCCTGGTCATGAGCTACTCAAGGCTGCCGTTGGCCATGGCGCAAGATGGCATGTTGCCGAAAGTTTTTGGCAAGCTGCACAAGAAATCGCGTGCTCCGTGGGTAGCAATTCTGGCCCTGGCGATTGGCTGGGGCCTGGCTCTGAATCTCGGCTTCGAACGCCTGGTCACGCTCGATATCATGATCTACGGCGCCAGCCTGACGCTTGAATTTGTAGCCTTGATCTGCCTGCGCATTCGCGAACCGGAATTGAAACGCCCGTTCCGCGTGCCCGGCGGCCTGTTCGGAGCAATTGCCGTCGGCATTCCTCCCGTCTTGCTGCTAGGATTCGCCATCCTCCGCAGCGAACATGAAGTAGTCCTCGGCATGAGCTCGTTCGTGTTTGGCTTGGTTGTCGTTGGCGCCGGCGTAGTCGCCTACCTGATCAACCATGCTTTGAAACCCGCAGGGTGGACGGCTCCGGAGCCCAAACCGGAGATGGCGGCGTAGCTCTCGCGCGGAATCACCTTTGCTGTAGAGACGGGGCTTGCCCCGTCTCTTTTGCCTCGCCTTGGCGATGGCTGCAAGAACGCTTGACCACAGGGACACACGGGAAAGTCTAATCCAGGGCGAACTTGACCTCCCATTTACTCGGGGGCACTATCGTCATCATGTACATCACGCCACTCAGCGTGCCCCAAAAAGTCGGCGTGATTTTCTACGGTTTAGCAATAGGTGTCTGCGCGGTAGTAGCCACTACCGTCGCCGCCGCCATTTTCGGACTTCTCGTCGCTGTGCTTCTTGCCGTCGCACATTTAGCCGGCAATGATGGAGGAGGAGGTTTTTTCGTAATCGAGGCTGCCTTCTGTGGCTTCTATGCGGGGATCGTTGTCGGTGCAATAGTCTGCTGGAAGGTGTGCCGGTCGCGGTTGCGCAGAATAACGACTCAGTGAATTGAATCTCGCCGATTGCTTTTCTCTTCGGCGCACTCGGGATCCCGGCAGTGAGACAGCGTTCTTTGCGCCTTACATTCGGTCTTTTGGTACGGGGCGTTGGAGCGTATACACAGAATATGTGGAAAATGGTGTATATTGTACCCATGGGCAGAACTAATATCGTGATCGATGAGAGCCTGATCCGGAAGGCGCGTAAACTGACTCGCCTTCGGACCAAACGGCAGATCGTCGATCGGGCACTTGATCTGCTGGTGCGTTCAGAAAGCCGCAAGGGAATCCTGAAGTATTACGGAAGCGGCATTTGGCAAGGCGATCTGAAGACCACGCGGAGAAATCGAGTGTGACTCTGGTCGACAGCTCCGTCTGGGTCGACTTCTTTAGTCCGTCACCCGGACGTGGAGGGGCTGAACTGCGGCGGATGATTGAGGAGAGTGAGCCGTTCGCTCTGACCGGGATCGTCGTCGCCGAGGTTTTACAGGGTTTAACGCGGGATGCCGGCGTGATTGAGCGTTTCCTGGCACAGTGGGACATGCTGGAACCCAGGGGATTTGACACCTACCGGAGCGCGGCCGCGATTTACCGCGCTGGACGAGGAAGAGGAAAAGGTATCACGTCCAGCACAATTGATACCCTCATCGCAGCCATTGCGCTGGAACACGGCGCCAGCGTTTTTTCACTCGATCGGGACTTTGTGCGAATTGCGCGCATGACGGGCCTGGAACTGTACTCCGGAATATGACCAAGCGTAAATCCAAGGGATGAGCGCGCCGCAGCCATCGGAGTGCTGTTCCTGCTCCTCCTTACCGCCAGCAGCGCGTGAGACTCCCTCCTGGACGAATGTGCTCTGCGCGCGCAGACTCGCCCGCTGCTGAAAATATTCGTAGGTAGCCTCTCCGCTTACTTCTTGTTCGTTACTTCTTGCTCGGATCGTCTGCCGGATTCACATAGTTAAATTGCAGCGGCGACATGCCGTGGACCTGAACGACCGTCTCTCCGGATGCCATCGCATAGTGGTGCATATCGGGATCAAGGTAGGCGAAGCTGCCCGCCCGGAAAGTCGTCATTTTCGCCTCTTCGAACTTGTCGCCCATGCCGACCTTGAATTCGCCGGAAATTACCGTTACATTTTCGCGCTTGGGATGCCAGTGGGGAGCGATCTTGTAGCCGCTTGGCATTTTGAGGCGGATCGTGAAGTCGCCTGCATTCGCGGTTGGATCTCCTTCCATTACGGCCAACTGCGCACCCGGAGCGACAAACGGTGGTGGTGGTCCGTACTTGATCTGGCCGGGAGTGAACGTATTCTGATGTGTCCCCGATTGAGCGAGCAATCCACCTACGCAAAGCAACAGAGCCCCGAGCATCATTTTCCTCATCGCTGACTCCTTCAATGTTGATTGAACAGCCGATTCCAGCGCAGACTTATACATCAAATCACCGAGAATGGCCACAGGAATTTTCTTTGGGAAACATTTCGCTGAAGCGATCCTCATTGTCTCTTTCTCGCGCCCGGTCGGCGGCCTGGTCTCTTTTCTCTTGGCACTGCACAGCAGGCCGAGCAGTAGAATGAAGTGGGACCGGGACCGAACAGATGACCAAGCGTAAATCCAAGGGCGCGTACATGATCTCGGCGGTAGCCGAGATGTACGAAATCCATCCTCAGACCCTGCGCCTCTACGAGCGCGAAGGCTTGCTCAAGCCGAGCCGCACCGAAGGCAACACCCGCCTCTACACCGATGAAGATTTGCAGCGGCTGGAGTTCATCCTGTCGCTCGCCCGCGATCTGGGCGTCAACATCAGCGGCATCGCCATCATCCTCCAAATGCGCGAACGCATGGAAGAAATGCAGCGCCAGATTCAGGAGTTCGTGCAGTACATCCAACAAGAGGTGCTGACCCGGGCCTCAGCCGCCGCCGATCCCTCCAAAGGCGCGATCGTCCCCCTGCGGCGAACCCTGCCCACCGTGGACCCATCCCGCCGCAAGAACTAAGGTCCCGTGGAGCGACGGGCGTCCTCGCCCGTCCGCAATGAGGTCAGCCGGACTCGGGAGATTTCCCCGGTGTGCCTCCATGATCTCCGTGGTAAAAACCCTTGAAGTTCTTCACCACAGGTATCGCAGAGAATCTCGCTCGCCGAATTTACCGAACTTTCACTTCCGCGCAATCAACGGTTTTTCATCCCGGACTAGCCTGTAACCATGAAACCCAAAGATCCAGCCGCGCCGCCCGATGCCATGATTGCCTGCCTGCTATCGCCGACCGTCCCGGCCGCCCCCCCGACCAACGGTTCGACGAACGAGAAGAGAACCGATAAGAAACTCAAACTCACCCTCGAAGCCGGACATTCCGGCAGTGCCGTCGTGCTCCACTGTCAGGGCCGTATCATCTTCCGCAGCGAGGCGCGCGCGCTCTCGGCCATCGTGGCCGAAGTGCTGCCCTCCGCGCGCCGCATGGTCGTGGATCTAGCCGGAGTCGATTCCGTCGACAGCTGCGGCCTGGGAGAACTTGTGCTCACCCACATGTGGGCCGAAGCCGCCGGATACACGCTGAAGTTCGCCAGCCCCAAAAGAAGGGTTCGAGACCTCTTCGAAATCACCAACCTGGTATCGGTCTTCGATGTCTACGGCAGCGTTCCCGAAGCCATGGCGGCGATGGTTCAGGAAGAAATACTCTCCGCCTAGTGTCGTGTCCCCTTAATTCGTATATAAATCTCCCCTGTCATCCTGGGCGAAGCGAAGGACCTATGCATTTGAATTCGCCATGCAGGTGACCCTTCGCATCGCCCGAACGATCACCTGAACTTATGTCGAGAATTAAGTGGCACACGACCCTAAAGTCCAATGGAAGCTCTTCGGAGCTCAACCACGCTTTTGTAATAATTACCGTGTAATAAATACCCGCGTGTGCCTCTTTAACCACACTCACACCTGAGCGTTATCAATAACTTGCAACCCCGCAGTTAGCGTCCGGACGCAAAACCTGCTTTCGCCCCGGTCTAAACATGTACATAAATATATGTACACTTGCCCATAAATGTACGTACACTTCCGCCAGTACAGTGTTTCACGCGAAACACTTTGCACTATTTCTCTCGCTGAAAGCGATACCGCCCGCCCCTGTCCTTGGCCACCTGCTCCGCCACCTTCAAGAACGCTCGTCCCGCATGCGACAACGTGGATTCCCCCCGGTACACCAGCCGCAGCTTGCGCTGAAAATGCAGATCCCGCACCGGAACCCGCACCAGGTCCCCTCGCCCGATCTCGTTCTCCACGCTGATCTCGGGGACCAGCGCCACTCCCTTGCCCATGCAGACGAAGCGCGTAATCGCTTGCAGCGTAGGCAGTTCCACGTCCATGTGCAGTGGAGTCTTGTGCACCCGGAACGATTCGATCACCTTGTCGCGATAAGGAGAGGCGACGATATGGGCCACGAACGACTCCGCCCCCAGTTGCCGGACGCTGACTTCGCCCGCCGACGCCAGCGGATGCCCCGGAGGAACAATCAGCACCAGTTCGTCCATATACACCACCGCCGAGCGCAACTGCGGCTCTTGCGGATCGTAAGAAAGTATCCCCAGTTCCACGTTGTGCTTGAGCACATCGTCGGGAATGTGACTGGCCAGCGAACGCCGCACCGTGATCTTGATCGTGGGATACAGCCGCCGAAACTCCCCCAGCACCGCCAGCAGATAGAGGGCGGTAAACTCATTGGCCGCGATCGCCAGCCTCCCCTTCTGCAGCTCGCGCATCTCCACCAGCGCCGTCTGCGCGTCCTGCCGCAGGTTGAGCAGTTTCTCCGCGTACTCCTGCAAAACGCGTCCGGCGTCGGTGAGCACTCCGTCACGCGAAGAACGGTCGAACAGCGGTTCGCCGATCTCCAGCTCAAGCTTCCGGATGGTCTGGCTGACCGCCGATTGCGTCCGAAACAGCTTCTCGGCCGCCCGCGAAAACCGCCGTTCGCGAGCCACCGTCAGGAAGACTTCGAGTTGCGCAAGGTCCATGGGTCTCTCCTACTAGTAGAGACGGGCCTTGTCCCGTCTCAATCTGCGGGCAGAGCATCGGTATTCGGTGTTGTCAACCTTACATAATTGGTAAGTTATTCTAATACTATCGCAAAGGCTAATGCTTCTGTAAACATAATAACCTTTTCTTTCGCCCCCACTCGCCGATAGAGTAGAGAGATAACTTCCTCGGGAGGTACCGAATCCATGGACCGGTCGCGCATTACTATCTTCGACACCACGCTTCGTGACGGCGAGCAGTCGCCGGGCTGCAGTATGAATGTGCAGGAAAAACTGCATCTGGCCCAGCAACTCGACCGCCTTGGCGTCGACGTAATCGAGGCTGGGTTCCCCATCGCCTCCGATGGCGACTTTGAAGCCGTGCAACGCATTGCCGCTGCTCTGCGCCGTCCCATCATCGCGGGCCTGGCTCGCGCTTGCACCGGCGACGTGGACCGCGCCTGGCAGGCGTTGCAGGGAGCCGCGCACCCGCGCATTCACGTTTTTCTGGCGACCTCCGACATTCATCTGAAGTACAAACTGCGCATCACGCGTGAGCAGTGCCTGGCGCAGGCCCGCGAAGCCGTTCGCCATGCCAAGTCTTTGTGCGCCGACGTTGAATTCTCGCCCGAAGACGCCACCCGCACCGATGTCCCATTTCTCTGCCAGGTGGTCGAAGCAACGATCGCAGCCGGCGCAACGACCGTCAACATTCCCGACACCGTCGGTTACAGCATGCCCGAAGAATACGGCCAACTCATCCGCACGCTGCGGGAGAAAGTCGCCGGCATCGACCGGGTAACGATTTCCACGCACTGCCACAACGACCTCGGATTGGCGGTCGCGAACTCACTCGCCGGAGTGCAGCAGGGCGCGCGCCAGGTGGAGTGCACCATCAATGGCATCGGCGAACGCGCCGGCAACGCGTCTCTGGAAGAAATCGTCATGGCCATGCGGGTGCGCCCCGACCGCTATCCTTACGAGACCGCGGTCGCCGCCGAACATCTGTTTTCGTCCAGCCAGACGTTGGCGGAGATCACGCGGGTTCCCGTGCAGCCGCACAAGGCCATCACCGGCCGCAACGCGTTCGCGCATGAGGCCGGCATTCACCAGGATGGCATGCTCAAGAACCCTCTGACCTACGAAATCATGACGCCGCAATCGGTGGGCGTGCCCGATTCGCGCCTGGTGCTGGGCAAGCACTCCGGCCGCCACGCGCTGGCTCTGCGCTGTGAACAACTGGGGCACCAGTTTGAACGCCGCGAACTCGATGAGATCTATCGCAAGTTCGTCATTCTTGCCGACCGCATTAAGAAGGTCCAAGACAGCCATTTGCTCGAACTGATCCAGGATGTCAAAGGCAACGTCAGCCATAGTGATGCGGCCGACAGTCAGAGCAAGAAGTTTCCACCGGCCACGGCCACTTTGCCCTTCTCACGTGCCGCCGGAGCCAATGCCAACGAGCCGCATCCGGCTCAAGGGTCCGCCAGCGCCGGGCAGGCGCAGCCCCGGCCGGTTTGTCCTGCGTCTACCAACTGGTTCGGCAGGGCGTCGGTCCCCGTCGCCGATCATCACAGCGAGCAAGAGGACTATCTCTGGGGTGTATGACAAAGACGTCCAACTAGCACGCATAGTAGCCCGCGCATAGTAACAACCGTGGAACGGCCTGAAATCGGGCTACCACAGCGGGTTTCCTCGTAGTATCCTTGCCAAAACGAAGCGGGGGTCCCATGCAGCTCACCGTCACTTCCCTTCCCGGCGACGGAATAGGTCCTGAGGTCACATCCCAAGCTATTTGTGTTCTGGAGGAGGTGGCCACGGGCTTTGGCCACGATCTCGAACTCGACGAAAAAGAGATTGGCGGCGTTGCCCTGGAAAAGTTCGGCAATCCCTTGCCGGACTCGACCATTCAAGCCTGCCTCGCCTCACACGCCGTGCTGCTAGGAGCCGTCGGCAGTCCGGCCTTCGATCACCATCCGCGCGAACTTCGCCCCGAGGCTGGACTGTTGCGTCTTCGCCAGGAGCTCGGAGCTTTCGCCAATCTCCGTCCCGCCGTCTTTTATCCGGCGCTGGCTGCCTGCTCGCCGCTGCGCCCAGAAATCGTCAAGGGAACCGACATCCTCATCGTCCGCGAACTGCTCGGCGGATTGTATTTCGGCGAGCCTCGCTCCATCGACGGCACACCCGGCGCGCGCAGCGCGGTCAACACCATGCGCTACAGTGAGCCCGAAATCGAGCGCATTGCCCGGGTCGCCTTTCAACTGGCACGAACCCGGCGCCGCCGCCTGCTCTCTGTCGATAAGTCGAATGTTCTGGAGTGCTCGCGTCTCTGGCGCGAGGTCGTCACTCGCGTCGCCAGGGATTTTTCCGATGTCCTGCTCTCCCACATGTACGTGGACTCGGCCGCTATGTCGCTTGTCCTTAAGGCCGCCGAGTTCGACGTCATCCTCACCGAAAACATGTTCGGAGACATCCTATCCGACCAGGTCGGAGGAATGGTGGGATCGCTCGGCCTGCTCGCTTCGGCCAGCATCGGAGGCCCGGTCGGTCTCTACGAACCCGTGCACGGATCGGCTCCCGACATTGCCGGTCAGAACGTCGCCAATCCGTTAGGCGCCATCCTCTCGGTTGCCCTGATGCTGCGCCACACTTTTCATTTGCCCAAGGAAGCGGAGTGTGTGGAAGCTGGCGTGATCTCAACCTTGATGGGGGGCTTTCGCACTCGCGACCTGGCGCGTCCCGGCGAGCGCACCGTCTCCACCGAAGAAATGGGAGCACAGATCACCGAGTTCGTGCGCCTGGCCGCACACGCAAGCGCTCGGGCCGCGTCGTAGTGCGGGACGGCGCCCAGCAAATCCAGCCCGGTAGGACGAGGCAGCACGGCTCCGCACTTCAGCCCGGGGTGGAGGTGGGAAAGTCAGCGAAGTCCCGGAGGGAGGGGCTCAGTTCTCACGCGCTTGGCAACGCCACGCGCTGGGCACCTTCTACAATTTCCCTGGAGCGGTCGCCGCCCCCGCCGCATACTCCCCAGTCGCTGCATTCCACCGGATCCGCAAAACTTCCACGAACATTCGCATTCCATCGCGAAAAGGATGTAGCCGCGTGCCTTCGCTGTGCGCCCACAGAACGGGAACTTCTTCCACCCGCAAGCCTGCGCGACGCGCCAGAAACAGAACTTCAGGATCGAATCCCCAGCGTTCAATTCTCTGCAGCGGAAAAATTCGCTGCGCCGCGTCTCGCCGAAAAGCCTTGAACCCGCATTGCGTATCGGCGAAATGCAACCCCAGAATCACCCGCAACACCAGATTGAAGATTCGTCCAAAGGCCTGCCGATAAAGTGGCTGCCGCTCGGTCTGTAGTTCGGAACGCAGCCAGCGCGACCCAATCGCGATATCGGCGCCTTGGCTAATCGCGTCGAACAGTTTCTGCGCCTCCGTCATCGGCGAAGAAAGATCGGCATCCGTGAACAGGCAAACGTCGCCGCGCGCATGCAGCATTCCATTGCGCACGCTGTAACCTTTTCCGCGATTTCCGGGATTCTCCAGCAGCAGAACCTGCGGATGCAATTTGCCATATTCCCGCACGATCTGCGCCGTGTCGTCGCTCGATCCGTCGTTCACCACCAGAATTTCCGCGTCCCAGTTTTGTTCCCGCGTATAGCGGAGAAGCTCATCGAGCGTGGGCCGGATGCGTACGCTTTCGTTGTAGGCGGGAATGACGAAACTGTAGGTCGAAGTCATTGAGTCATTGCATCATTGAGTCATTGAACGATTGAGCAGCGAGTTAATGCCTCAATGATTCAATCATTCAATGACGCAGTGATTTACGCCACATGCTGCCCCCGGCCGAGCATCCCGAAGAACTCCGCGACCAACTCCTCGTCCCAAAGTCCGCTTTGCGCCTCGTCGCGCATGGTCACCGCCGCCTGCTCGTGGCCCAGTGCCGGCTTGTATGGCCGCTCCGTGCGCAACGCATCGTAGATATCCACCACCTGCAGAATGCGCGGCAGAAGCGGGATCTCGCCCGCCCGCAGCCCATCCGGATAGCCGCTGCCATCCGAGTGCTCATGATGATGCCGAATGATCGGAAGCACCAGCCGCAACGACTTCAACGGACGGCAAATCTTCTCGCCCGTGATCGGATGCTGCTTCATGATCGTCCACTCCGCTGGCGTCAGGTCGCTGCCTTTCTTCAGGATTTCGTCCGGCACCGCGATCTTTCCCAGATCATGCAGGAAGCCGCCTCGCTGCAGGGCCACGATGCTCTCCTCGTCGAGTCCGAGAAAACGCCCCAGATCGGTGGCATAGCGCGCCAGCCGCTCACAGTGGCCTTCGGTGTAAGGATCGCGCGCCTCCACACTCAGTCCCAGCGTGCACAGCACCGAATCCGCCGTCTCCAGTTCATCGGTGAATTCCTTCAACTTCAGCAACGAATTCACGCGCGCAAACAACTCCTCGGAACTGATCGGCTTGCTCAGGAAATCGTCGGCGCCCGCTTCAATTCCCTTCAGCCGGTCTTCTCGATCGCTCAGCCCGGTGATCATGACGACCGGAATCAGCCGCGTCTTCGAATCCGCTTTGAGTTCGCGGCACAGCTCGTAGCCAGTCTTGTCCGGCATGACCACGTCAAGCAGGATCAGGTCCGGAGCCTCGCGCCGTATCTCCGCCTCCGCCGCCGCCGCGTTCTGCACCGCCATCGTGGGATAGCCGCGCCGCTCCAGCAGCTCCTTCATCAACATGGCGTTCACCAGGTTGTCGTCGACCACGAGTATCGACTGCTTCCGCCGCCCTGCCGGCAAGTCGCCCATTCCCGCATAAGAACTCGATGGCGGAGAAAAGGTTGTCCGGTTCTGTCGCGGAAGACTCATCACTTCACTTTCCTCAATTCGCTGCCATATTGCAAGCTCGCAAGCGAGAAATTATGCGACCGCCGACTACTTCCCCGAAACCTTGGCAGTTTCATGCGCGGTCGGCGCCGCGTTCATGCTGGCGTCACACTTGTGCGCGTTGAACTGCTGCTGCACTCCCGCCTGCCCCAGTTGACGAGGATCGGCCGAAAACTGCATATTGCAAGCTTCACAAACTCCCCGCGACGGGACGCTCCTGACTCGCTTCAATACCCGAAGACTGCGCTTTGCCATGATCCCAGTTTCCCACACCCCCACAAACCGCGCCACCTCCCGCCACTGCCACGACTCACGTAGGGACGGCCGCCTCCGGCCGCCCAGCCGGGAAACCGAACATTTTCGTTGTTCACACGTCCTTGCGCCAACTTCCGAGCCTGTGCCAGCTTTCCCTCATGCTGCGGAAACTATTGCTGATATTCGTCGCGCTCTGCCTGTTGTGGACCGAATGCGCCGCCGTCCCGAAACCGCATGTCATCACGTTTGGAAAATGGATTTCCGCCAAGTGGCCCAACGCCACCGGACAGAAACTGCTCGACCTGAAAGTGCGTCCACTGTTTGTGGATACGCGACTCAAGGAATACACGACCGGAACTCCGCATGAACTGACCGACCGCTTGTTCGTAGTCCGTCGCGCCTTCCGCGTAAACGATGCGCTGCCTACTGAGAATACAAACGCCAACACCCCGCGCTGGCAATGGCAACGCGGAGGCTGGCTGCTAGTCGACCGCCTCACCGGACGAGTCTCCCAGCTCAACCTGCCCGAGTTCGATCCCTTCTACTCGACCGCCAGCTGGTATCGCGACTACATCGCCTATTGCGGAGTCTCCGAAGACAGCAAGAAACTCTACGCGGTAGTAGCCCAGGTAGGACGTAGAAAGCCGATCCTGAAAAAAGAAGCTGGAGAACCTGCTGGAGCCGACGATCCCGACTCGGAGTGTCCGCCTCCAGTCTGGGAGCGCACCCCCATGCGAGTGACCTTCCAACCCGGAGACAAGCAGAAGCTGGTGTTCTCCATCCGCAGCCACGTTGTCGACGTGGTCAACGACGCCGAGGAACCGGAGGAGTAGCCGCCGGCTGCGACCCCCGTAGGGACGGACGCATTCGTCCGTCCAACCCGAGCGCAGCTCGGCAGCTATTAGTGGCATCCCGATCCGGTCTTTCGCAAGTTCCTCAAGCGGAGTGTCTGGGAGAATACGACCGTTCCTGTGCCCGACCCTGCTACGATGCAGGGTTCGCACATCTCCGGGCAGGAGCAAGTTGGCGATATGGAAGAATCCAGCCACGAAAACGGACGACTCAGCCGCAAACTCGATAGAAGAAAAGCAGCGCTGCTCAATGCTTGCGAGATTCTGTTCTCCCTGAACATTGCGTGGGCGTTTGGGAATGCGCTCTTCGTGTACACCCTGAGGAGTCAGGCATCGATGTCCCCACGAAGCGATGCGGGCTATTACTTCCATCGAAGCGCAATCAGAATCAATGATCTGTTGCACCTCAGCCCAACCAACGAAGTGTCAGTCGAGGGAGTCGCCAGACACGTTTTTTCACGATCCGGCCAGGTGGGAGAGGAACTGACGTACTTCGTTTCTATTGTCGGCGTAGCCTTTCTCATTCTTCTGCTGTTTAGGCTCAGCGCCAGGAGATTCCCGTGTCCCGGCGCTCTCAGTCGCGTGGTTGGGGTGGTCGCTCTCTTCGCAGCGCCAATAGGCTATTTGCTGGTGGAAAAAATAACGTGGAACTGGGACTACGGACGGTTTTTGCGAATGCCCTATCCGTACTGGCGGAGTTCTCACGTCGCCGTTCTCGGCGCAGAGATGCTCTGCTTCTTCATACTTTTGATCGTGTGGCGAAAGCGTCCTTTCTCTGCATGGATGTTGTGCGCCGTTCTCGCCGTTCACTACATGTATTGGGTTCCTGCCTTATGGCCCAGTGACCTAATGATGTACCCCTACAGACTCCTCTCGCCATATCTACTTGCTCTCGTGTTTCCAATGTCGGGCTTCGTCTGGATGCTTTATGCGAAAGCGCCGGAGGCTGCTGTCGAGAATACCGCTGGTCGGAGAGCGGGCAAGTGGACAGTCGTGGCCGCAATTATAGGGGCCCTGGTGCTCGCGTTAATCTGGCTTCCCCCAAGGAAGCATAGCCTAGCCCATTTTGCAGATGTCAAATCACTCACAATCCAGTTGTCGCGAGGGCCCTGCCGTGGACTTTGCCCCAGCTACACAATGACGATCCACGGAAACGGGCTGGTCGAATTTGTCGGCGGAAGATTCACGAAAATAACCGGTTCTCAGACAGGGATGGTCAGCAACGAACAAGTCGCGGCTATTCTGCAGCAACTTGATCGCGCAAACTTTTTCGCCCTCGAAGATCGGGCGTTCACTTGGTGTTTCGACTCGTCGAGCGTTTCTGTTTCCGTTTCGGCGGACGGCAGGAGCAAGAGAATCGTCAGCGACGGGGGATGCGTCGGCTGGGAGTCAGGACAACAAGCTCAGTTCGTCCGAGCCGCAGATGAGATCGACACCATTGTTGGATCAGAGCGTTGGGTAAGATGCGACAACGCAATTTGTCGGAAGTAGAATCGCGCTCTGCGTCTGCGTTTTCACGCCGGGTGACGGGGCCCCCTCCAAGCTCTGCTTGGGCGGCACCAGTACCAATCAGTAAACATAGTCAAAACAAAGCAAAATGTTCTCAAGGCGAAGCACCCCCACAAAAGTCGCCTTAACTGAAAGCTGAGAGCTGACAGCTGACGGCTAAGACCTCAGTCTCCTGCAGCTTCAACCGCCGGCAGCTCTTCCGCCGCTGCCCGAGTCGACACCTTCGCGCTCGTCACCAGCACCACCGAAGCCACGATGATCGCGCTCCCCATCAGGATGTAGCGGTCGATGCGCTCGTGCAGAACCAGCCATCCCAGAAACAGCGCGACCACGGGATTGACATAAGCGTAGGTAGAAACCTTCGAGGTCGGAACGTGCTGCAGCAGCCAGATGTAGGCGGTGTAGCCGATGATGGAACCGAACACCACCAGGTACAGAATTGCGGCCACTCCGCGGAAAGTCCAAGTCACGTTGGAAGGCTTCTCGACCAGCAGTGCGAAAATCAGATTTGCAATCCCCGCGAAAGTCACCTGCCACGATATGGCGCTGAACGGATCGGCCGCTACCGTCTGCCACTTCTTCGAGAGCACCGAACCGAACGCCCAACTGAGGGATCCGAGTTGCAGCGCCAGCGTCCACCAGAGTTCGCGATGGCCAACGGCGTTGGGATGCCCCAAGGCAGACGAAAGATCGGGCCAGATGAGCACAACCACTCCGGCGATCCCGATCACCAGCCCGATCTTGCCCCGCCGCGCGATGTGATGATCGCCGAGCAGAAGGCTATCGAGCACCAGAAACCACAGTGGCGTTACCGCAATCAGCAGTGCCGCAAGGCCAGTGGGAACGATCCGCTCCGCGTACGAAAGCGTGAGATTGCCGCCCATCAACAGCAGAATGCCGACCGCTGCCAGACGGCCCAGTTGGCGCGCTGAAAAGCGAACGCGGCGTCCAGTCAGCGCACAGTAAGCGAGCATCACCGTGCCCGCGATCAAGAAACGTGCCGCGCACATGACGCCCGGAGGAATCTGCTCGACCGCGATGCCGATGCCAAGATATGTCGAGCCCCAGAAAACATAGACCAGCCCAAAGGCAACAATGATCTTCCATCGGCTCGCGGTAGCGGCAGCAATCATGAGAGTAGTAGTGTGAAAATTCAGAATATCAGAGTGCGGCGAAGGGGCTGCAGGCTGAGAGCTATACCGATTTTCATGCCTCCGACCACATCCCCATCTCGCCAAGTATCCTGCCGGCCGCTTCCGCGCCGGAGCGAACGCAGTCGGGGACGCCGATGCCGTTATACCCGTTGCCGGCGAGCGCCAAGCCGGGAAGTTGCCGGCGGAGAGATTCGATGCGCTGCAAGCGTTCCAGATGGCCGACGGAATATTGCGCCATCGAGGCCTTCCATTTGTAGACGCGCACGAACAGAGGTTCGGCATTGAGGGAAATAATCTGCCGGAGTTCGGCCCGAACGATCTGCAGGATTTCTTCCTCGCTGCTGTCGAGGATTTGCTCGTCGCGCGCGCCGCCGAGAAAGCAGCGGACGAGAGCGCGATTGTCCGGCGCGCGATGCGGAAATTTACTGTGGACAAACGTGGCCGCGAGCATGCGGTGGCCTTCACTTCGCGGCACCAGAAATCCAAAGCCCGGTGGAAGCGAGCGCCGCACTTTGTCGTCGTAACCCAGCGTCACCGTCACCGAAGAGCTGTACGCAATCTCGCCCAATTCGCGGGAGAGATTCTCATCCGCACTTTGCAACACCGCCGAAGCGACGTGCGCCGGGGTCGCGACGATCACTGCGTCGAATTGGTCGCTCTGGTATCCGGCGCTGACAATCCAGCTGTCATTCTGACGAATCACAGATTGCACGAGCGACGACGTCTTCAGTGAGTTAGCATCCAGACGCGCGACCAGGGCATCGACCATCTGCTGCATGCCGTCTCTCAGTGAAGTGAACAGCGGGCGCGCTGGAACGCTTGCCACTGCGCCCATCTTTTTGCGCGAGTCGAGCATGGCGCGGCCCAGACTGCCGTGTTTCTTTTCCATGTCGGCGAAGCGAGGCAACACGGCGCGCACGCTCAACTGCGAAGCTTCGCCACCGTACACTCCGGAGAGCAGCGGATCGGCAAGCATCTCCACCATCTCGGGACCGTAGTGGCGTTTCACGAACTCAGCAACGGTTTCGTCCTCGGAGGCCTGGTTTGGCGGAGGAACACGCGGCGGATAAAACCATTCGGCAGCCATGCGCAGTTTAGTGCGCAGGGAAAAAAGCGGCGAGAGCACCGTCGGCATGATCTTGGTGGGCACCATAAACATGAGCCCGTCAGGCATCACACGCAGCTTTCCCTTGGCCACGATGTAGGTCTTGCGCTCAGAGTCGTTGGAGCCGATGAGTTGGTCGCCCAATCCAAGCTTGCGGCAGAGGTCGGCAGCCCAGGGTTTCTCGGTGAGAAACGAATCGGGCCCAGCTTCGACCAGGCAGTCATCGACGCGGTCGGTAACGAGCACACCACCCAGACGCGGGCCGGACTCGAATAATACGTAGCGGACATCCGTGCCGGACTGGCGCTTTTCTTCGAGAATGTGCGCGGCCGAGAGGCCGGAGATTCCGCCGCCGATGATGGCGATGTGTTTCATGGAGTGCAGCAATTGGCTCTTGGCTCTTGGCTCTTGGCTGTTAGCTCTTGGCTCTTGACCGATCACTTGTAGAGACGCGGCTGGACGCGGCTCCTCTCGACCGCTGCGTTTCTACACTGCATTACATATGACTGCGAACTAGTTCCGCAATTGCCTCGGTCAATAATCGTGAGCCGTTCAACGACTCGGCTCGCCACAGGCGCATGCCTTCTTTTTCCGCGAACTGTTTGAAGGCAATGTCGATATCGTAGAGTACTTCGACGTGGTCGCACACAAATCCTATGGGCTGCAGGAAGACACCGCAATGGCCTGCCGCTTTTAGATGCCTGATCGTTTCCTCTACCGTCGGGCCGATCCACGGGCCGCCGGACATGCCCTGGCTCTGGAAGGCGAAAGTCCAGTCCTCGGCTGCAAGGCCTGCTTCTTTCGCCACCCACTGGGCGGTTTCCTTGGCTTGCCTCTCATAGGGATCGCCTTCAGTGATTGTGCGCTGCGGGACGCTGTGCGCGGTGAAGATTATGGGCAGCTTGGCCCCGTTTTCGGCGCTGGCTTTTTCCCAGCCCGCGCGCAGCTTTTCGGCGAACGCTTTGGCGAGCAGCGGCTCGTCGTGCCACTCCTCGACGAAATCCAATTCGAAGGGAAGATTTCCGTCGCCGACAACTGCGTTGCGGTAGAGGCCCACGCTGGTCCGCGAATTCTGCGGCGCGAGACAGATGGCGATGACGCGCTCGTAGCGTTGGTCCGCGATAGTTTTTACCGCATCGGCGATGAAGGGCTTCCAGTTGCGCATGCCGGTGAAGACTGGCATCTTCAACGACTGCGAGAGTTGATCGGCCTGCAAGAGAGTCCAGCAGGGGAGCGGCGAAAAGCCGATCAGCGAATAACGACGACAAATCTCTTCGGTCACCACTGGCGGCAAGGGACGTCCGCCGGTGACATAACCTAGGAATTCGGGAACCTGGCTGGGGTTCTCGGGACTGCCGTGGGCCAGTAGAAGCACGGCGGTTTTCGCGGGCTGATCCGCCGACACAAACGAACTCACCCCATTCGCGCAATAGCACTGGCTGGCGAGGCCCAGCGGGCAGGCCGTCATTTCTTCACTCCCCTCAGCGCCTGAAGGCGCTTGCATAACGCAGCCGTTGCGGCATCGCTAAAGCGATGCCCTGATACAAACCCAATCGCTCATGCTAGGACTGATATGCACCTCATTTGCGCTTCGTCTTAAAATCCGCCGAGTACTCGCGGATGAAGTCGCAGAGGGCCTTCACATTCTCCACCGGAGTTTCGGGGAGAATGCCGTGGCCTAGATTGAAGATGTGGCCGGGGCGTCCGGCGGCCCGCCGCAAAATATCTTCGGCGCGCGATTTGAGTTCTTTCCAATCGGCGAAGAGCAGCACCGGATCGAGATTGCCCTGCACTGCGCCTTTAAAGCCGAGGCTCTGCCATCCCGTGTCGAGCGGAATGCGCCAGTCGAGGCCAATGACTTCGGCTCCGGTTTCCTGCATCGAAGGCAGAAGAGTCGAGCTGTCGGTACCGAAATAAATCACGGGCACCCCTGTTTTTTGTAGTCGCTTCACCAGGTCCGTCGCATGCGGCAGAACGTAGCGGCGATAATCTTCCACGCTCAGGCAGCCCACCCAGCTATCGAAAATCTGTATGGCGTCGGCCCCGGCGCGCACCTGCTCGGCGGAATATTCGGCGGTCACCGCGACCAGCTTTCGCATCAACTCGTTCCACGCCGCCGGCGCGGAGTACATCATCTTCTTGGTGAAGATATAGTTGCGCGAGCCTCCGCCTTCGATCATGTAGCTAGCGAGGGTGAAGGGCGCACCGCAGAAGCCGATGACGGGCAGCGTGTCGCCGAAGTGCTTGCACACGAGCTTCACGGCTTCAGCAACGTAGCCGAGGTCGGCGGCATGATCGGTGCGCAGGCGGCCAACGTCTTCGGCGGTGCGCACCGGCTTTTCGATCTTCGGCCCCTCGCCCGCGGAGAAGTGAAAGGGCAGCCCCATCACTTCGAGCGGGAGTAGAAGATCGGCGAAGATGATGGCCGCATCGACCTTGAGAATCTCGGCCGCTTCAATGGTGACCTGGGCCGCGACCTCCGGCTTTTTGCAGATCTCGATCAGGGAATATTGCTTGCGGATGACGCGGTACTCAGGCATGTAGCGTCCAGCCTGGCGCATGAACCAGACCGGCGTGCGCTCCGTAGCCAGAGCCTTGGCGGCGCGAACAAATAGAGAGTTGGGGGCAGACATGAACCTTCCAATTTAGCATCTTTGGGCGAACTGGAGCCGAAGGGGTGCTGGCGCCAAGCCACCGGGCGAATTGCTTCCACGATGCCGCTCAGACAGGCATAGCCGCTGGGACGACCGGCCCATTAAACGTCGGCGCTGAATCACTTCTTCGTCTGCAAAAGAGCGACCGACCGCTTTTCGTCGATCAGGTGTCGTCGGCCATCTTCGCTGGTGGTTGCCCCCTGCTTGATGAGTTCGATCACCTGCGCGGGTGTGAGCGAAGGATCGAGCGCGAATAGTTTGGCCGCGAGATTCACTACGTTCGGAGAAGCCATGGAAGTGCCGGAAAACCGAACCTTCGCCCCGCCAGGGACATAGCTTTCCACGTTGTAGCCGTCCGCGTCGACGACCACCGTGTCTCCGTAGCTGGTGAATGAAGTTTCGTCTCCGGCCTGATTCACTGCGCCCACCGCAATGAGGTTCGGGAGATGCAGCGAGGCCGGGACATCTGCAAGAAAGCCGGCATCGCTGTCGCTGTTTCCAGCGGCGGTGACGAATAGAGTGTTCGGCGCATTCTTGATGGCCGTCTCGACGGCGTCGCGCCAGATCGCGTACAGCTCAGCGGCCCGCTTCTTGCGCTCTGCCGGATCGGCTCCCCCGCCGGTCTTGGAAATCCAGGTTTCAAACTCCTGCGGATCGTCTCCCCAACTCATGTTGACCACGCGCACGTTGCGCGTGCGGAAGTAATCGGACATCTGCTGAAACGCAGCGCCCAGATGGCGAGCCCATTCGGGCGTGGGAGGAAACGGCAAGTCGGGCAATTGATCGTTAAAGCGGGCGACCACCAGGCGGGCGGCGGCATTGCCTCGCACCGCGATCCCGGCACAGTGCGTTCCGTGCACATAGAAATCGAGCACCTTCTCCCACTCAAAGAGCTGATGTATCTGATCCGGCGATAGCGTAGCGAAGGTCTTTTCCAGCGCATCCGCTTCGGGCGAGTCGATGCCATTCTCAATGTCCAAACGCCCCTGGACCCGTTCGCGGAATTCCGGATACGCTTTCTGTTGCTCGCTGGTAAGGGGATACAGCCAGGTTGTAGACGGGTCTCCGCGATCATCGAATGCCAAGCCATGCGTGCCGCTAGCCGTCGGTTTTGGGTCGTTGAATACTTGATCGGGGAAGGTCGAAACGTCGACGCCGGAGTCCCAAATCGCGACCAATACCGGAGATAGATTCTGATCCTTGGTAAGGGTGACTTCACGCATGGCCCAGATATCGGGTTTCACTACATTGTGGGCCGCGATGTACTTCTTTAGAACTTCGCCGCGGGCAGGGAGCAACTGGATGGCGTTCTGCAAGGCATTTCGTGTCGAGATCAGACCCCAGGCTTCGGTGTTGTCCAGCGCGCCGGACTTCTTGACCGCAGGATCGAGTTCGGTCTCCACATCGCCGATAGCAACCGATTTCGTGTAGAGCCGGCTACTGGCATAAGACCCCTTGATCGAGTCCTGAACCACATCCCACGGCAGCGGGTCGATCGCTTCCTGATAATGCTTCTTGAAAGCCGCCATGAAGGCAGCGCCATGGGTCGCTTTGACGTCGATCGCAGCCTGCAACCTGGCGCGCGCAAAGAGGCCGGTGATCAGCTTCGCGGATGGCTTCTCGGTCAAAGCACGCAGGGTCTCGATGGTCTCCAGCGCGCCCGGGTAGTCGCCGGCTAGTTCCTGTAAATCGAGCTTGGCTGAAAGCAGGGTCCGCAAGGTCGATTTATCGT
>Ga0182030_10000849_pt1 | contig 60343 bp, 54 predicted proteins | sample 812S3MmetaG_FD_121299 | JGI IMG/M metagenome (GOLD analysis project Ga0182030, IMG submission 121299) | Permafrost microbial communities from Stordalen Mire, Sweden - 812S3M metaG (Illumina Assembly) | ecosystem: Environmental > Terrestrial > Soil > Wetlands > Permafrost | place: Sweden... | reverse complement strand
GTCACAATCAGCTTCTCCGGTTCCGATCGAATGGACAACGTCTTGAAAGATCACAGGCACCCGCATTGTCTCGGGCACCCGGAAAAATTAGGTGAACGTCCCGTCTGTCCCCGTATTCCCAGCGTTCGGTGGAGCGCGGCTTCACATAGAGAACGCCTTGCAGTGTGCCGGCGGAAGTTACTGAGTAGGGATCCTTCGACTTGCCGTCGCATGCGCTCCGGCGGCGCTCAGAATGACAGCGGCCATGAGCACAAAAAGTACACGCTCTCAGGATGACATTGTGGAACTACCCAGGATGACAATGCAGAACTGAGGACAGTCTTTCAGATACCGCGGTCAGATACCCTCCAGGTAGCGGCGGAGGGCGTCTTTCCAGTCGGGCATTTGGATTCCCTGGGCGTGGAGGCTGGCTGGCGAGAGGACTGAGTTCGCGGGACGCGTGGCTGGGCGCGGGAACTCGGCGGTGGTTACGGGCTTCACTTCCGTGGGCAGGCCGGCGATTTGAACAATTTGTTTCGCGAAGTCATACCAGGTGCAATCGGCTGCGTTGGTGACGTGCACGATGCCGCGAGCGGCTTTTTCTTTTTCTTTGCTTATATCTTTGTCTTTGTTTTTGTTTTTATCGTCTGTGTTTTTGCGGCAAAGTTCGACGAGAGCAGTGGCCAGATCGCGGGTGAAGGTGGGCGATCCACGCTGATCGTTGACCACGGAAATCTCGGGGCGCGACGCGGCCAGCTTAAGAATGGTCGCGGGAAAACACTTACCTCCGTGGCCGAAAAGCCAGGAGGTGCGGGCGATGCAGACCTCGGGAAGAATCTCGAGCAGGCGCTCTTCGGCGCGAGCCTTGGTTTCTCCATAGACATTGATGGGATGGCGCGGGTCGCTGGTTTCATAGGGCGCGTTTTTCGTGCCGTCGAAAACGTAGTCGGTGCTGACGAAGAGCAGATGCGAGCCGCACTCGCGAGCCGCCTGGGCGACGTTGATGGCGCCATCGCAGTTCACGCTCATGGCCAAGTCGCGATTCGATTCGCAGCCGTCGACATCGGTGTAGGCCGCGGAGAGGATGATCCAGTCGGGGCGGGAATCGCGGATGACCTGATGAACGCGCTGTGAGTCGCGGAGGTCGGCGTCTTTGGAGGTGGGAGCGGTGAGTTGTGTGCCGTGGAGCGCGCGGACGAGATCTTGACCGAGAAGGCCCGAGGCTCCGAAGAGGGTGACGCGCATAGCGGCATTGTAACGGGTGCGCGCGCGGGCTTGCGACTTCTAATGCGCTTGGGGATTTCCATTCGCTCGCGGCGAAAGGCGTTCACCACTGAGGACACGGAGGAAAGCTCTTAGCCTCGGATCATACTGAGGAGCACGGAAGAGATTGGAACGGCTCGTTCAACTCGAAGCCATCTCATAATGAGCCGAAGAGGTAAACTGTTCACGCCCTCAGGGGCTAGAGCCCTCGTCTTTATTGGTCCTAGACGGCACGGCTAAAGGGGATGCGGAAAAAGTCGTTTCGAAGGCTGGCAGTCCCTCAGCGGCTAGAAGCCGCTGTTGATTTTGGGCCACTTGCGGCACGAGTGGAACTCGTGCCCTTCCCAACCCCGCCCTGAATCGAATTTTTCCGCAGCCTGTAAAGCCGTGCCCTATCAAGACAATTTATGAGATGGTCTTTCGTAAACGGTTAGTCTGCGTGGGGCAACTGCACGGGCTGCGAGGGGCGCGTCTGGCGGCGGAGGGCGTGCAGGATCAGCGATCCGCTGACGCCGAAGCAGACGACTGCGCCGAAGGCGACCAGATCCTCCATCGGGCCTCGCAGGCGAAAATAGTCCGCGAACAGCGAGGTGGCGGCAAACAGCAGGCCAAGAATATTGAGCCAGAGCGGAGAGCGAACACCAGGCAGATCGCGGTGAAAACGGACCTGAAGGAGAACGGCGGCGAGTCCGATGGCGGCCACAACGACGAGGGCAAGTGGGCTAAGGAAAGCGTTTCGGCGTGTGAAAATCACGACCAAGGAGAGCGCCAGAATCAGCAGGCCCGATGCAATGACACTCCATCGGCGAGTTCCCGGTGAAGCTGGCTCCGACACCGGACGCAGCGCCCCATTTTGCATGCCGACATTGTATCCTCGAATCGGTATCTCGCAACGCTGAAGAGGTTGAGGAAAAAGTTGCTGGCAAGATATCAAGCGTTACCCGGCATCCATTCCGCCGGGCGATTGGAACCGTGCGACATCGCGTAGAGAACGAGTTCCACGCGGCTGGAAATTCCAACCTTATCAAAAATCCGCAGCAGATATTTTTTAATGGTGTGTTCGCTCAAACCCAGTTCCACCGCGACATGGCGGTTGGTGAGCCCGTCGGCAACGAGCGCGACAACCTGCTCTTCGCGCGGCGTGAGCAGCGTGCGTCCGCTGGAATTCACCACCCGCAGCGTTGAGACTTCGGAAAGCGCGTCGGCCACATAGTGCATCTGGGTGTTGTTGAGCCAGATCTCTCCTTTAGAAACACAGTTGATACATTTGCAGAGCATGCGAAAAGGATCGTGCGCCAGGAGAAAAATTCCTCTTGCGCCGGAGCGCAGGGCGTTGATCACCAGCTCGCGATCGTCCTTTTCGGCGAGCAATACCGTGGCAATCGACGGATGGGAAATGCGCAACCAGCGTAAGAGGCCGAAATCCGGCGGCGTGTTCCCGGCGATCAGGGCGACATCGGCATGGCTGGTTTGCAGGAAGGTATCGAGCGCGGTCGTTTTCTGGGCGACGACGGAAACCTGGAAATCCTTGCGGCTTTTGAGGGCGCGCGCCAACAACTGCGACTGCAAGGGACCGGAATCGGCAAGCAAGACCCGCACCGGCGTGTTTGGTGCAGGCAACTCCCTGGGTTGTATGACAATGGGCTTTTGTTTCACAGGCACCATCATGCCTGAAAGGGCAGGGACCATCTGTAGGCCCCATCACTGTGGAAATGTGATGAATCGGAAGCCATTGCCTACTTTCGCAGGCCCACTGCTGTGACCTCGCCGGGCTGCTGTTTGGCGCGGCCATGCCGCCGCGGAAGACAGTAATCGGCACGCTGGCAAGCCGAATCCGAGTATTCATCACCTTTTTGATGGTCGCAACGTGCCGGGTACCTCTGTAGACAGCACTTTCCAAGTCTTGTTGCGTTTGGCACGTGGGCTTAGGTTCGTCCCAGCAGCTCAAAACGCCCGAGCTGATCATTCACCGGGAGCGCGGTGAGTACGGAGACGAATGAAGCAAGTGGAACAAACCGTAATGAGAGTTGCAGGAGCGCTCATTCTGCAGTTCGCCGTGATCGCTTTCGCTCAGGAGACGGTACCGCCTGGAAATTCCGCATTCGGGGGCTCTGCTCCGCCGGCCGGCAAGTCCGGTTCGGTGGAGAGCTCGCAGAGCCCGGTGCGGGACAGCGGCGCCGGCTCCGGGAGCGGAGCGGCCACACAATCCGAGAAGGCGGATGGCATGGGAGATCCTGCTTTTGGAGGGGAACGCCATCCGCTTTACCGGCTCACGAAATCCGACGTTGTCGATCTGAATTTCACTTTTTCTCCCGACTATAACCAGAGCTTGGTGGTGCAACCGGACGGCTATCTGGTTTTGAGGGGCGCGGGTACGGTCATGGCGGAAGGGCTCACCTTGCCACAGCTACAGCGCGCGGTGGCGGAAGCCTATCGCGGCGTTCTCCGCCAGCCTGAAATCACAGTTGCTTTGAAGGACTTCGACAAGCCTTACTTTCTGGCCTCGGGTGAAGTCGTCAAACCTGGAAAGTACGAGTTGCGCGGAGATGTCACTGTCAACGAAGCGATTGCCATTGCCGGCGGATTCACGCAGCAGGCAAGGCACTCGCAAGTAGTTTTGTTCCGGCGCGTCTCCGCCGAGGTCGCTGAAACTCACGTGCTCGACCTAAAAAAGATGCTGGACGGCCGCGATCTCCGCGAGGACCTGCACCTTCGTCCGGGCGATTTTGTCTATGTGCCGCAAAGCAGGATTTCAAAGATTCGCAAGTTTGTTCCGACCAACGCCATGAGTTGGTACATGAATCCGCTGCAATTTTAGGAAGTTGGGGCTCAAGCAGTAAAGATCCTTCGGCATATCCGCAGATATCTCTTGTGATCGCTGGAAGGTTAGCCAATGACCGACTTTAAGGCCAACTTGCCGCTGCACCATTCGCTCCCGCCGCGCGATGTTGCTGCGATGTTGTTTCGGCGGCCGCGGCTGATGGCCGGTTGCTTTGGCTTCTTCTTAGTGAGCGCAATGGTGATCGTGTTTTTTTCGCCGCGTTATGAATCCCATTTCAAGGTACTGCTTCGGCGCGGCCGCTTCGATCCGGTAGTTTCTTCGGAGCCTCCCAGCCTGATGGAACTGACGCGGCCCGACATCAGCGAGGAGGAACTCAATTCCGAAGTGGAGCTTATGCGCGATGAAGATCTTTTGAAGCAGGTCGTTACCATGTCGGATTTGATCCCGCCCAATACTCCAGCCTCCGAGCGCCCGGCTCAAATCGAGCATACCGCCCGCGAAGTCGGCCGGCGGCTGGAGGTCGATTCCCTGAAGAAGTCGAATCTCATACAGGTTTCATATAAGGATACGGACCCGGAACGTGCGGCTCGCGTTCTCTCCACTCTCGCCAGTGTGTATACGAACAAACATACCAATCTTCAGCGGCCAGCGGGCGAGGTTCAGTTTTTTAACGAGCAGACCGCGGAAAGCGAACGAAAACTGCACCAATCCGAAGCGGAGCTTGTGAACTTCACTCGCGCGCGAGGCGTGGTGTCGGCGGCCATGGAGCGCGATATCGCGCTCCAGCGGCTTGGCGAGGCGGATGCTGTCTACCGGCAGATCGACCAGGATCGCACTGAGGCAGAGCGCACAATCTCAGCGCTCGACGATCAACTGAAATCGTTTCCCTCGCGCTCAGTCACGCTGAAACGTTGGGCCGACAATCAGGAATTACAGGAGAAGCTGAAGACGCATTTGCTGGATCTGCAGCTTAAGCGAACGGAACTGCTCACGCGGTTCGAGCCTTCTTACCGCCTGGTGCAGGAGGTGGATCAGGAGATTGAACAGGCGAAGGCCTCCATTGCCGGTGAGGCGCTCACTCCATTGCGCGACGAAACCTCCGACAAAGATCCCAATTACGAGTGGGCGCGAATGGAGTTAGAGAAGGCCGAGGTTCGGCGCGACGGCCTGCGGGCGCGCGAAGCCGATGCCATCGGCCAGGTCTCATCGTTACGGGGGCTCGCGCAGAACATGCAGGCCAGCTCAGTCGATCAGCAGGACCTGATGCGCACCGCAAAGGCCGACGAAGACGCCTATCTGCTCTACCTTCACAAACGCGAGGAAGCCCGGATTGGCGACGCGCTGGATCAGCAGCGCATCCTGAATGTAGCCATCGTAGAGGCGCCGGTTCCCGCCGTTCTGCCAGTCCACCCGATGATCTTTTACTTTTTCCTGGCGCTCGGGGCATCCGGTGTTTTCAGCACCGCAATCGCGTTTGCAGCGGAGTATTTCGACTCGACCATTCGCACGCCTACCGAAGCACATAGGCTGCTCGATGCGCCGGTGCTAGCTTGGCTCCCCGCATCGGAATCTGAAGTTGTACGGCCCGGTTCGCGATTCAGCCGTCCCAAGGTGGTAGCGCCATGACGCTGCTGGGCGAACTGCTGAGAGAGCCGTCGACAGTGGAAGCCGAGAAGGGCAATGTGCCGGCACGCATCGAGAGAGTGGACCCAACGCAGTCTCGTGCAATCTCGGTCCGCGAGGAGCAGATCCATTCGCTGGTCCAACAACTGTTTTTCCCGCGGGAATCGGCGCCGGTACGCCGGGTTGGATTCACGCCCGTCGAGGCGTCGCCGCCTACAGCGAGCCTATGTCTCGACGTCGCCAAAGCGCTGGTTGATGAAAGCAATCATGAGGTCGTGTTGATTGACGCCTGCGTGGGCGAAGTGCCGCTTTCATCCCGGTTGCAGATTCCGGCACCCACCGGCGTGCAAGTGCCATGGACGATTACGCCGAGACTCTGGCTGGCTCCCTGGGAAAGTTGGTGTCCTGAGCATAAGCCGGCCACCGACCAGAACATAGAGCGCCTTCGCGAGATCGCGGCTGAATTCGATTTTTCGATTGTGCATTGCCCGCCTGTTTGCTGGCTTACTGCCAGAGTCGGCCACGTTTGTGACGGGCTTGTGCTTGTGCTGACCGCGAATCGAACGCGACGTCTGGCTGCCGCTCAAGTCAAACAGCAATTAATCCAGACTGGCGTCCCTTTGCTCGGCACGGTGCTCGCGGAGCGCCGCTTCCCCGTGCCGGATGGCCTTTATCGGAGCTTGTGATGAACGAGTGGGCGACAAATCGCGTCTCAAGGCCCGCGCCTCCCGAATCTGCGTCGCAATATGCCCGCATGATCCCTGGGGCCTCCGCCCTCCCCCCTTCTCGATCCACATCAAGTGCGACGACCTCTTCAAGGCGGGCAGAGCCTGTGAGAGAGTCACGGGCGACCGTCCAAGAGCCAATACTGGCTCGCCTTTTTTTGCCCCATCCCATCGCCGACCCGTGGAACCTATATCAATGGGTGGCTGCCGACCTTTTTGTCGTCATTGCCGCCGGTACTGCGCAATTCCGTCTCGCGCCCGAGTGGAGTTTTCATCAGCACAGCCTGCCGCTGTTTGCTGTCCTGCTCACACTGTTCGCCTTCAGCGAGGGGCTCTATCGCGACACACCTGACCCGTTCCCGCCGGGAACCGTTCCGGCGCTGGCAAGGTCGGCTTTGTTTGCGACGACGCTCGTCTTCTTCGCAGATGGAGGCGCCTTTCACATCGGGGCCGTCCCAGCGACATTCGCGGGCAGTCTGAGCAGTCTGGTGCTTTACCGGCAGTTGCGGCAATTCGCCTGGGCACGCCGCCGGCAGGATTCGGAATCTCGCAGGGTCCTTCTGGTGGGCGCAGGGCCAGCCGGTCGATCCATCGGGAAAGCTTTGCGGAACGATCCCTCACATCGGGCGGTTGTCCGCGGTTTTCTCGATGACGATCTGCCGCTGTCCCCGGACGTGATTGGCCGCATCGAGGACCTGGATTGGCTGGCCCGCGGTGAGTTCATCGACGAGATCATCCTGGCGCTTCCGGACCAGCGAGAGAGAACGCGCTACGCTGCCGAAGTCGCATTCCGCAATCATCTCGACATTCGCGCCGTCCCCGATCTGCCGCCGGGACCGTGGCCGGACGCCGATGTGGAATATATCGGCGAAGTGCCGGTGATCACGCTGCACCACGAACCGGTGCCGAGACCGGCTCTGTTCTTCAAACGCTTGCTCGATTTTAGTGGCGCCGCGCTTGGGCTTGCCGTCGCCGCGCCCGTGATGGCGATCATCGCGCTTCTCATCCGTTTGGAATCGCGCGGCCCCATCTTCTATTCCGCGGAACGTACCGGTGCCAAAGGACGTCGCTTCCGCTGCCACAAGTTTCGTTCCATGGTTACGAATGCCGACCATCTAAAAGACGATCTGCGCGGCCGCAACCAGCGCGAGGGACCGATTTTCAAAATTGTGGACGATCCCAGAATCACCCGTGTCGGCCGTTTTCTTCGGCGCTACAGCCTCGACGAGTTGCCGCAATTGTGGAACGTGCTGCGCGGCGAAATGAGTTTGGTGGGACCGCGCCCGCATCCGGTCGATGAGGTCAACCACTACGAACTGCATCACTACCGGCGTCTCGACGTGAAACCTGGTATTACGGGCCTGTGGCAGATCACCGCGCGCCACTCGGCGTCGTTCGACCTCAACATGCACCTTGATCTCACTTACATCGAGAACTGGAGTCTGCGGCTCGACCTCCGCATCCTGTTCAGCACAATTCGCGTTCTATTCGCGCCGGAAGGATCTTGATCGGTCCATGAGCAGCCGAGCCATCACGTGGGATCGCGACGATAGCCCTCTCTGGCAGATCGCCGTGCTGGTGCTGCGTCCGCTGCACCTGGCGTTGGCCTTCCCGTCAGTTCTTTATGTGGCGGCGATGGCGGTATTCCTGTTTCGTCCGCCCGACCTTTTTTCCTTTTACGCCGATCGCGTCGCGTTCGGCGTGCTCGTTTTCTTCGTGGCGCTGCGCGCCATGGCGTTGCGTGACCGAATTCCGTTTTTTCCCGCGCTGAGCGTTCCCATGCTGGGCCTGATTGCACTCGCCGTTTTTCGCGCCCTGCGCGAACCTTTCGACGCTCAGGTGTGGAGCATCATCGCCAGCAAATTCATCGTCCCGTTTGCACTGTTCCATATTGCCGTACTGGTTTTTCGCGGCGCTTCCGCGCGACGTCATTTCGAGATTTTTGTTCTCCTGGTGCTCGCCTATCTAGTGTTCATCGCTCTTGCCTTCCTCCTGCAAGCGCCTTCGCTGATCTGGCCGCGCTTCATTCTCGATGAGAGCCTCGGATTTCACGCGGATCGTGCGCGCGGTCCCTTCCTGCAGGCCGTAGCCAACGGCGTTTCCCTGAACATGCTGGGCATACTTGCTTTTGCGCTCCCGCGAAAGTACAGAAAGTTTGTCTGGGGCTTGTGGTTGGTTTTGCCGCTCGCCGTGTTGGCGACCATGACGCGTGCGGTCTGGATTTCGTTCGCCGTCTCAGCGCTCGCCCTGGGCTTCCTTCTGATTGAGCGCCGGTTGCAGGCCGCGTGTGCGCTGGTGGTTGTGGCGGGACTTCTGGCCGGCTTGGCACTCGGCTTCAGCAACCACACGCTCAAGCAGGCCTTGTGGGATCGCACCGAAGAGCGCGGACCCGTTCAGGCGCGCATGGCTGTCTACAGTGGCGCGTGGGAAATGTTTCTCGAACGGCCCTTCACTGGCTGGCCACCGGCGCACATGTATCAAGAACTGGGCCGGCGAATGGAGGGCTATCACCTGCGCACGTTTTACGTCCACAACACCTATCTGGCTTTGCTGGTGGAGTTCGGAGTGCCCGGCATGGCTCTCTATGGTGTTCTTTTCTTTAATCTCTTCCGTCTGGGAAAGCGAGCTCCGCCGGGCGAGTCGAGCGCTGTCGCAGCGCTGCGCAAGGTCTGGCCGCTGGTGCTGGGGGTGTATCTGTTTAACGCGCTGTTTGTGGACATGGCATATCAATTTGTGATCGGACTGCTCTTCACCGTTGCCGGAATTCTCTGGTCCTCGGAGGAATGCGCCTCATGACCACGGTCGCCTACATCGCTAATGAATTTCCTTCGCCGCTCGAGCCTTATGTGATGGACGAAATTTCGGAACTGCGGCGTCGTGACGTCAAAGTGGTCTGTTGCAGCGGAAAACGAGTTTCCCCTCACGAACTGAGTCTGGCCGAGCGCGCGTTCTGGAAAGAGACGCGATTTTTTCAGCCCCTCACGGACGAGCGGCTGATGCAGGCCGCGCACCGGCTCGCCTCCGATCGGCGCAAGCTCTGGCAATTGCTGCGGCCGCTGCTCTCGCCGGTAGGCGGTTCGTCCACGCTGCGGTTGCGTGCTCTCGGCCATACGCTCATGGGGTCCGCTTTAGCAGAGGAACTGGCTCCGCTCGAGATCCAGCACATCCATGCTCATCACGGATACTTCGCGTCATGGATGGCGCAGGTTGCAGCCCGTCTCCTTGGGATCGGTTTTAGCTTTACCTTGCACGGCTCCGACCTGCTCCGGCGGGGCGATTTGCTTGCGGCCAAGCTGGAGGCCTGCCGCTTCTGCGTCACCGTTTCGGACTTCAATCGCGATTACATCCTTCAGACTTATCCCTCGACGCCGCCGAACAAAATCGTGGTCCAGCGGCTCGGCGTAGATCGCGTTCTTTCCTGGCCCACGGATTCTCACCCTACCGTCACCGGAGGACGTCCGTTTTGTCTGCTCGCCGTCGGACGCCTGCACCGCGTCAAAGACTTCGAATTCCTCATTGAAGCCTGCGCCGCCCTCCGCGCCCAAGGACTTGATTTTCTCTGCTGGATTGTAGGCGAGGGGCCGGAGCGGCCGGCGCTTGAACGCCAGATCGCCAAGCTTGGCTTGCGGCATCACGTTCACCTAATCGGCCACGTGCCCCGCAACGAGTTGATCACTTACTACCGTCATGCGGACCTGGTCGTCATGACCAGCAAGAGCGAGGGGATCCCCGTGGTGCTCATGGAAGCCATGTCGCACGAGAAACTCGTGCTGGCTCCCGCCATCACCGGCATTCCGGAGCTGGTCGACGACCGACGCAGCGGATTTCTCTACGCGCCTGACTCTCTTTCCGATTTCATTCACAACATCGGCTGGATTCACGCCAACCAGGCTTCGCTCTCGGAGATCCGACGGGCGGCGGCCGACAAGGTGGCCACGTCATATAACCGGCGGCGAAATCTGCGTGCTTTCGCGGATCGGTTCCTTACTCTTATCCCCCATTTTGGCGGTGACTATGCGCATCCTGTATTGCAACAAATACGACTATCCGTTTAGCGGAACAGAGGCCTATCTTTTTGACCTCATCGAACGAATGGATCGCCGCGGCCATCAGACCGCGCTGTTCAGCATGGACCACGGTTCTTCGTCCGCCTTTGCGGGGCGGGCCTATCGCCTAGCACACTGCAATTTCAAGGATCCTGGCGCCGGGTTCTTCTCCAAACTACGGTTGGCCGCGCACGCCCTTTATTCGACCTCTGCGCAACGTGCCATGCGCAAATGTATCGCTGATTTTTCGCCCGACCTGGCCCACATCCGCGGCATCTATCATCATCTCTCGCCCTCCATTCTGTGGGAGCTCAAGCGCCGCCACGTCCCTGTGCTTTACCACCTCAATGATTTCAAAATTATCTGCCCGTCCTACAATCTGGTTGCTCACGGGCGGTCCTGCGAGGCCTGCGGGCAAGGTGCTTTCTATCACGTAGTCACGGAGGGCTGCTATTCCGGCTCTCGCTCCAGTGCCATCGTGCTGGCGGCGGAGGCGTATCTGCACAAGTGGTTGCGCACTTATGAATCTTGTGTCGATCTGTTTTTGGCGCCCAGCGAGTTTGTGCGTAATGAGTTAATCGCTCATGGCATGTCTTCCGAACGCATCGAGGTCCTCCCCCACTTTCAGGCGCTTCCTGCGGGGGGTCACGTCGCTCATGACGAAGGTTACGTCCTTTACTTCGGGCGGCTCTCTCCCGAAAAAGGCCTCGACGAGCTTCTACATGCGCTGGCGCGCGTACCCCACATCCCCGTCGTAATCGCGGGCGACGGTCCGGAGCGTGAACGGCTTGAGGCGCTCGCTCGCAGTCTGAACCTGAGCCACATTCTTTTCGCCGGTCAATTAGGCGGAGAAGAGTTGCAGAGACTCATCGCGGGATGCACCTTCTCGGTGTTCCCTTCCCTTGCCTATGAAACGCTGGGGAAATCGATCCTCGAATCCTATGCCTACGCTCGTCCCGTGGTCGCGTCCGATCTTGGTTCGCGCCGCGAGTTCGTTGAGCACGGAGTGACGGGCCTGCTTTATGCGCCCGGTGATCGCAGCCAGCTCGCGCATTCCATCGGGTTTCTGTTCGACCGCCCCGATTTGGTCGAGAAAATGGGCGCCAATGGACGCGCTCGCGTTCAAGCGCGGCACGATCCCGAGCGGCACATGCAACGGCTCTCTGAAATCTATGCCCGGCTGTCGTTATCAAAAAAACTCGTGTCATTCGCCGAGGGACCCAAACCGCGAGCGCGCCAGAGCGTCCGCGTGGCGTTTATCGGTGGCCGGGGTGTGGTCTCCAAGTACAGCGGCATCGAGTCGTGGTACGAGCAAGCCGGCCACGAACTGGCACGGCTCGGGCATGAGGTGACCGTCTACTGCCGCACATACTTCACCCCGCCGGGCACGGTGCACAATGGCATGCGCATCCTTCGACTGCCTACCATCCGCACCAAGCATTTGGAAACCGTCGTCCACACGTTTTTAAGCACTCTTCACGCGATGGCGGGAGACTACGATGTGATTCACTACCACTGCCTGGGCCCGGCGCTGTTTTCATTTCTGCCGCGGCTGGTGGGCAAGAAGACCGTTGTCACGGTGCAAGGTCTTGACTGGCAGCGTGCCAAATGGGGAGCCGTTGCTGCCCGCATTCTGCGCTGGGGAGGGGCCGCTGCCGTCGCGTTACCCAATGCAACCATCGTCGTCTCGCAGACGCTTCAGCGTTATTATCGCGACCACCATGAGCGCGAGACCATTTACATTCCGAACGGTGCGGCTCCCATACAGCGGCGTCCGCCCAAACGCCTGCATGAATGGAATCTTGTCCCCGGCGAATACATCCTTTATCTTGGCCGATTCTCACCGGAGAAAAACTGCCACCTGCTGATCGAGGCGTTCGAGAAAGCCGGGGCCGGCATGAAACTCGTTTTGGCCGGCGGATCGAGCCACTCCAACGCTTACATCCAAAGCTTGCGTCGGCATGAGTCCGAACGCATACGCTTCCTGCCCTGGGTTTCGGGAGACGATCTCGAAGAACTGCTCTCGAACGCGGCTGTGTTCGTCCTCCCCTCTGAACTTGAGGGCCTGTCGCTGGCTTTGCTCGATGCCATGGCCGCCGGGGTCTGCGTGCTTACCAGCGACATTCCGGAGAATCGCGAAGTGGTCGAAGGCGCGGGCTTCACATTCCGCCGTGGAGAAAAGGCCGATCTTGAGCGCATGCTTGAAGTGCTCATCTGCAATCCCGAGCTTCGCCGTCAAGCGTCAATCCGCGAGCGTGAACGCATTCAGAACCAGTATCAATGGCCGCAAATTGCGGAGGCGATTGAAGCCGCATACTACAACGTTCTGGGTTGGCCGCAGAGCGATTGGGTTTCGCGCCCAGAATTCGCGGCCAAAACATCGTCGCCGTAGACGCATGAATTCTCAAGCTCTGGAATGTCGCATGGTTGATCAGGCGCATGGGAGAGAAGACGTTATGGCCGCATGACACGCTGACACGGCAGGGGTCCTTCGACTGCGTTCGGCGTTCGCCTCACTGCGCTCAGGATGACGTCAGGCTTTGGGTGCTCCAAGCCCGCAGTCCGCGTGCTGGCAGCTCAGCTCGCACCTCCCGAACAACGTAGGATCTATGCCGCGGCATAACCATAAGTAACAACCCATCCCACGTCCCCGTGGGACTTTGCCCTCCACTTTGATTAGAATCAATTCGCCCGCCACCAAGCGGCCAATCCTGCATGGAAAATCTCATTCTCGTCACCGGCGGCGCGGGCTTCATTGGATCGAACTTCATTCTCCAATGGATCGCATCGGAACCGTCGCGCGTCCTCAACCTCGACAAACTCACGTACGCGGGCAATCTGCAAAACTTGCAATCCGTTGAGGCCGACCCGCGCTACAACTTTGCGCAGGGAGATATCGTCGACCGCGACTTCATCGCCAACCTGCTGGCTCGCGAGAAGCCGCGCGCCATTATTCATTTCGCCGCCGAAAGCCACGTCGACCGCTCCATCCACGGCCCCGGCGATTTCATCCTCACCAACGTGAACGGCACGTTTAGTCTGATCGAGGAATCTCGCGCCTACTGGTCCGCGCTCTCCGAGTCCGACCGTGCAGCGTTCCGTTTTCTTCACGTTTCCACCGACGAAGTCTACGGCTCGCTCGGCCCCAACGATCCGGCATTCACAGAGACCACAGCCTACGCGCCTAACAGCCCGTACTCCGCGTCCAAGGCTTCATCCGATCATCTGGTTCGCGCCTATCGCCATACGTATGGCATGCCGGTGCTCACGACGAACTGCTCTAATAATTACGGTCCGCTCCAATTTCCCGAGAAGCTGATTCCGCTGATGATCCTCAACGCGTGCCAGGGCAAGGCGCTGCCCGTGTATGGCGACGGCAAAAACGTGCGCGACTGGCTTTATGTGGAGGATCACTGCCGCGCCATCCGCACCGTGCTCGCACATGGCCGACTGGGCGAGACTTACAACATTGGCGGCCGCAGCGAGAAGAACAACCTGGAAATTGTGGGCGCGATCTGCAAACTGCTCGACGAACTCAGGCCCAACGATCCCGTCGTGCCGCACGAGAAGCTCATCACGTTTGTGAAAGACCGGCCCGGCCACGACCGCCGCTATGCGATGGATACGCGTAAAATCGAGCGCGAGTTAGATTGGCATCCGCAGGAAACTTTCGACAGCGGTATTCGCAAGACAGTTCGCTGGTATCTTGAACATGAAGATTGGGTCCGCGACGTAACCAGCGGCAGCTATCGTCAATGGATGGCGAAGCACTACGCCAGCGAGCGCTAATACACGAGACAAACAAACACCATGGCCAGCACTACTCCCAACTACCGAGGCATCATTCTCGCCGGAGGCTCGGGCACGCGCCTCTATCCCGTGACGCACTGCGTCGCCAAAAGTCTGCTGCCGGTTTACGACAAGCCGATGGTTTATTACCCGCTCTCCACGCTCATGCTGGCAGGCATTCGCGACATTCTGCTCATCTCCACACCCGACGATCTGCCGCGCTTTCAGCAATTGCTCGGCGATGGATCGCGCTTCGGCGTGCATTTTCAGTATGCGGCGCAGCCCAAGCCTGAGGGCATTGCGCAGGCGTTTCTCATCGCGCGCAATTTCATCGGCTCCAGTTGTTGCGCGCTTGTGCTCGGCGACAACATTTTCTACGGTCACGATCTCGCCCGCGATTTACGCGAGGCCGGACAGCAGACCACGGGCGCGCGCGTCTTCGCCTATGCTGTTCACGATCCCGAGCGTTATGGCGTGGTTGAATTCGACGCAAATGGCAAGGCGCTCAGCATTGAAGAAAAACCGAAGCAGCCCAAATCGCGCTACGCGGTCACGGGACTTTATTTTTACGATCCGCAGGTGGTTGAGATTGCCGCCAGCTTGCGCCCATCGGCACGCGGAGAACTCGAGATCACCGACGTCAATCGCGTCTATCTGCAGCGCGGCGAACTCAACGTCTGCGTCATGGGACGCGGCATGGCGTGGCTCGACACCGGAACGCACGACGCCCTGATGGAAGCGTCTTTATATATTCAAACGATTGAAAAGCGGCAGGGACTGATGATCGCCTGCCCGGAGGAGATCGCCTTCCGCTCCGGCCACATCACCGCCGAGCAACTGGAAGCCTTAGCGCAGCCCATGCGCAACAACGGCTATGGCGCCTATTTGCTGCAATTGCTGAAGGACAGGGTGTTCTAAGGTGGAAAAAATCGCGACCAGCTTGCTTGGAGTTCTGCTGCTTGAACCGCGCGTCTTTGGCGACGAACGTGGATTCTTTCTTGAAAGCTACAACCAGCGCACGTTCGCGGAACTCGGCATTCACGAAACGTTCGTGCAGGATAACCACTCATTCTCTGGAAGAAATGTTGTTCGCGGCCTGCACTATCAGATCCGCGAGCCGCAGGGAAAGCTGGTGCGCGTCATCACCGGAGAAATTCTCGATGTCGCGGTCGATGTGCGCCGCAGTTCACCGACATTCGGTAAGTGGGAATCTTTCCGACTCTCCGGTGAAAACAAACGGATGCTATGGATTCCTGCGGGCTTCGCGCACGGCTTTCGAGTTGCAGCCGACAACACGCATGTGCTCTACAAGGCCACAGGCTTCTATGCGCCGGAGCACGAACGCACTATCGCTTGGAACGACCCTGCGCTGAAAATCGATTGGCAACTTGACGGCGATGCGAACGTCTCTGCCGTCGTTTCGGCGAAAGACCAGCGCGGCGTGAGTTTCGAACAGGCGGAAAAGTTCGACTAGGATTTTCTGTTTGATTGCCGGCACTCAGTTCAGGCGGAACTCGACCGAAATTGCGCCTTCAAATTCACGCGCGCGGCCGGACAAACGGTAGGATTCAAACTTCCACTGCCGCACGGCTTCAGCCGCGGATTTTGACAGCATCTCGTCTCCTGAAACCGGATACAAATGTGCAACTGTTCCATCCACATTAATCAGAGCATCAAAGACGACCAACCCCTGAATTCCAGCGCGGCGGGCTTCTTCCGGATAAACGGGCTCGACCTTGGAGACGATTCGCGCGGCCATCGCCTCGGCTGGAACGCGAACAGGCGCGGTCTGCGCTGCTGTCTCCTGTTCGAGTTCGCGCCACGAGCGCTGCCATTGCCACCATTCAGCCGCAGCCAACAGAAGAGAACACAGCAGCAGACCAAGCACGAAGCCAAGTATTCGATGACGGGTCCAGGTTTTTCGCGGCTCGCGCGCAGGCTTGCGCAACTCAGGATAAGACTCGCGCAACCCATGCCGATTCGATGGACTCGCATCGACCTTATCAACTCGCGCAGACGCGGACGAGGATTTAGCCGAAGGGGATGTCGCCGTATCCGATTTTGCCACTTCAGTCTCGGTCGTCGCGAAAGCGGCGGGCTTCGTCTTCGATGGGTTAACTTTTGCTAGTTCGGCCTTCGCCAGTTCCGCCATGGCCAGATCGTTCCTGGATAGCCTGTTTTCTATCCTCTCGCGCTCGGTTTCGGGCGTGGCCGTCCCGGCCTGATTCGTTCCCAGATTCGACGGCTCCAGGGCCAGCTTGTACATCCAGTACCGGATCATCTCGCGCTCTTCCATTGCGAGATCGACAAACTCAAACCCGCAACGGACGGGTCCTTGATAGCGAACCTGAGCCTTCGCGCGCACCGGCAAGGCAACATTCGGAAGGCGAAGTTCGAGCGCCACCTGCTGTCCGGGAGAGAGGTCGCCGGCGACCATTGCGCCCACGCCGCCTTCGCTCAAGTCGGTACAGCGCCCCGGCAAACTTTGAGGGACTCCGGAGCGCAACGCGATTACATCGAGCGGGACTTTGACGGGATAGCGGGGAAATCCGCGGCGAGGCAGTTTTTCCAGGGCGGGCGAGGAACCTGCACTCAACTGATTGCCTCCGCAAAAACACAATTGCGCCGCGCGGCTGGAAGCAGCGATGAAGACATCTTATTCAAAGAATTATTAGAGAGAGTATAGCGGAAATGCGGAGGGTGTTTTCCTCAAATTCAATTTCACCGGCGCGAAGGCGCGGCAAGCCGCCGTCTTTGTAGTTCTTTTTATGTCAGGTCGCGCCAGTTGGGGCCGACACCGAGATCCACGCGCAGCGGAACCGCGAGGGGATGCGCCGATTCCATCTGCTCGCGCACCAGAGTCTTCATTACATCTACCTCACTCCCGGGCACATCGAATACTAATTCGTCGTGGACCTGAAGCGTCATGCGCGATTTCAGGCGGCGATTGCGAATCTCGTCATCGATGCGGATCATGGCCAGCTTGATTAGATCGGCCGCCGTTCCTTGCAGCGGAGTATTGACCGCAGTGCGCTCGGCAAAGCCTCGCAGATTTGCATTTTTGCTGTTGATATCCGGGATCGGGCGGACGCGGCCAAACAAGGTTTTCACATTCTGATCGCGCCGCGCTTCGGCGAGCGTGGCATCGATGAAGGCGCGCACTCCCGCGTATTTTTCGAAGTAGGCGTCGATAAACTTGCGTGCCTCGGCGGGCTCAATGCCAAGTTGCTGCGACAGTCCGAACGCGGACAGGCCGTAGACAATGCCGAAATTCACCACTTTCGCTTGCCTCCGATGGTCGGGCGTGACCATAAGAGGAGGCACGCCAAATACCTGCGACGCGGTGAGCGTATGGATGTCGTCGTCGCGGCGGAAGGCTTCTACCAGCAATTTGTCTTTTGAAAAATGCGCCAGCAATCGCAACTCGATCTGCGAATAATCCGCTGCCAGCAGCACGTTTCCGGGCTCGGCAATGAATGCGGCGCGAATTTCGCGGCCTAGCTCGGTGCGAATCGGAATGTTCTGCAAATTGGGATTCGCGGAAGACAGCCTTCCTGTCGCCGTTCCGGTTTGTCCAAACGTCGTGTGAACGCGCCCGCTGCCGCTGCGAATCAGGGCGGGAAGCGTATCCACATACGTCGATCTCAGCTTGGTCAGCTGGCGGTAGTCAAGCACCAGGCGCGGAACTTCGTGTTCTTCAGCCAAGCCTTCGAGCACATCGACCGCCGTCGATATTTTCTTGCCTTTGCCATATTTCACCGGCATTGGAAGTGCAAGCTTGTTAAACAGCACGTCTCCCAGCTGCTTCGGCGAGTTGATGTTGAATTCCATTCCGCAGCGTTCGTAGATGTCGCGGGCTTTGGCATCCGCTTCCGACAGCAACTTCACCGACATCGCGCTCAGTACGGCGGTATCGATCTTCACGCCGGCGTCTTCCATGCGCGCGAGCACGGGAACGAGCGGAGCGTCGATCTCCTCGTAGACCTTCGTCAACCACTGATCGTCCACTTCCCTGCGCAGCAACGCCGCCAACCTGCCGGTCATATCGGCTGCTTCCGCGAGGTTGCCGCTCAGCTTCAGATTCAAGCTTCGTAATGCAATCTCGGCCAGAGAATGCGACGAGTAAGTTGGATTGAGGAGGTATGAGTACAGCATCGGGTCGTGTTGAATTCCCGACAGTGCAATTCCGATTTCCGAGAAATGGTGAAGAGCGGCCTTCCAGTCGTGGATGCTCTTGGGCGCAGACGGATCTTCAAGCAAGCTTTTCACGCGAACGGCGAGAGCGTCATCGCCGGCTGCGTCATCATCGATCAAGACAATCGCGCCTGACCCGGCCGCTTTTGAGACTGCCAACTGCTTGCGCTGGATTGCGCCGCCTTCGCCGGAGTCGGCGGGCTGCAGCGGCAGAAAACTTGTCTGCGCGCTTGCGGGCAAGGGTTCTTCTTCATCGGCGGCTTCACCCGCGGCATCATCGGCGGAGGGTGTTGCCACTGCCAGCGGCACGCTGGGCGCGAGATCTCCGATGTAGTCGTCGAACTCCGCTTTCGACTTGATCTCGCGGTAGTCGCCTTCTTCGACTTCGAGGACGGGAAGCAGTTCCTTGAGCAGCGAGCTGAATTCCAGCTCGGCAAAGAGCGCGCGCAGTGCGTCTACATCCGGGTCGCCGACGGTCATCGCCGTCACGTCGAGTTCGACGGCGACATTGGTGTCGATGGTCACGAGTTGCTTGCTCAGCATGATGTTATCGCGGTTGTTGAGCAGCGACTCGCGATAGGTCTTCTTCTCGACTTCGGCAGCATGATCGAGCGCTTGCTCGACGCTGCCAAAACGCTGAATAATCTCGACGGAACCTTTGTCGCCAATTCCCGGCGCTCCGGGAATGTTATCGACCGAATCGCCGCGCAAGGCCATGACGTCGATCACTTGCGTTGGCGGGACGCCGAGAATTTCGCGGACTTTCTCCACGTCACAGATCAAGTTGTCTTTGGGCGGATTCAGTACGCAGACTTTGTCGTCGACGAGCTGCAGCATGTCCTTATCGTTGGAGACGACAAATACGGGATACGACTCCGCGGCGGCTTTGCGAGCCAGCGTGCCGATCACGTCGTCGGCTTCATAGCCCTCCAGGTGCAGGATGGGGATGCGATAGGCTTCGAGCGCTCGGCGAATGTAGGGCACCTGCTGCACAAGATCGGGAGGCATCTCGGCACGATTCGCCTTGTAGCCGCCGTATTCCACTTCCTGAAAGGTCTGCGTCTTGATGTCAAATTTGCGGATTTTTGTGATGGCTTCGGCCTGCTGGTTGCGGACGGTCGGCGCCCCGACATCGAATACAGCGGCGAGATATTCCGGCGCGAAATCATCGCGCAGCTTGCGAAGCATGTTCACGAACACGTACGTCGCGGCGGTGGGAACGCCCGACTTGGTCGACATGGGCCGCTGGCGCGCCATGGCGTGATAGGCGCGGAAGATGAACGACATGGTATCGAGCAAGAAGATGGCGCCCTTGGTGGAAGCACGCGCTTCTGCTTGTGACACTGGTCTCGGCTTCGCCTCAGCCGGCGGTTTCGATTCCGCGGGCGAAGCCTCAGTGGGCACGTTCGATGCGAGTTTTCTTTTTGCAGGCAACGCGCTCAGTTTATCAGGGCGGTCCTTGGGCGAGACGTGGGTATGTCCTAATTTGTTTCTTCACCACCGAGGCATGGACACCATGACGTCCCTGGCAGGGTGGAGTTTGAAAGACGTTCCCCCAGCGGCTAAACGGTTGCTGAAAAAAGTCATTGTAGGTACCAGAAGCCGCCTCAGGCGCTGAAGCGCAAGTCTGTTTTCAGCGGCATAGCGGCACGAGTAGAACTCGTGCCCTTCCCAAAACCGCCGTGAAGCGCTGGACTCAACCAAACTGTAAAGGATGTCCTGATAACGCAGTGTAAAGGATGTCATGAGACTGGACAGGTAAACCGCTGCGCCACCTAAAATGAAGTGCCACACCAACTCCTTCCGCAGTTGCTGAAGCCAAGCACTTTCAAAACAAATGCAAACTGACTCACTACGACACCCCTAAATCGCAATGTCCCCGGCCCGTTTCGCGCGTATGATATGGGGTTTTGGATTGTGAAATCTTCGCAGCCATTGATCAGCAGTCAGGGACTTCATGCTTCCTTTCAAGCTCGTTTATAGCGATGACTACTGTCTTCCGATCGGCACCCATGTTTTTCCCGCCGAAAAATACAAAAGCATACATGATCGTTTACTCGAGTGGGGAACGGCTACGGCTGAGGATTTTGTTTCGCCTCGTCCGGCCGACGACGAAGACATTTTGCTTGTGCACACTGCGCGATACGTCGAGAAGCTGAAGACAGGAACGCTCAGCGCGCGCGAAGAATTGCAGCTTGAGGTTCCTTACTCACCTGAGCTCGTGCGTGCGTTCTGGCTGGCGGCAGGGGGATCCATGCTGGCTGCGGACTATGCGCTCAATGACGGAATCGCCATCAGCATAGGCGGCGGATTCCACCACGCTTTTCCCGATCACGGAGAAGGATTCTGCGTGATCAACGATGTGGCAGTGGCCATTCGGCGTATGCAGCGCGATGAAAAAATTCGCACGGCCATGACTTTCGATTGCGATGTGCACCAGGGCAATGGCACGGCCGTGATTTTTGCGCCACCTCCGCTTGTGCCCGGCAATCCCGGCATGGGGAGGCGGAGAGAGAATGTGGATGTTTTCACGATTTCATTGCATCAGGAAAACAATTACCCGCCATTCAAGCCGCCTTCGTCGCTCGACATGAATCTGCCGGACGGAATGGGAGACGACGAATATCTGGCGTGCCTGGGCAGCGCGTTCAGCTTGGGAGTGAGCAAGTTCCGGCCGGAATTGCTCTGCTACGTTGCCGGCGCGGACCCTTATCGCGAAGATCAGCTTGGGGGATTGTCGCTGACAATCGAAGGATTGAAGAAAAGGGACGCGCTGGTATTCCAGCTCGCCAAGGCCGAGCACATTCCCGTGATGGTCACGCTGGCGGGCGGATACGCACAGAACATCGACGATACCGTCACCATCCACAGCAATACGGTTGTGGCGGCAGCGGAAGTATATGGAGCGAAGTAGGCGAATCGCGGGTTCGCGCAATCTGAAAATAAGGAAGCGAGCTAAACACGCGATCAGCGGCCCATTGCCTGGTGTATCAGACGCCAGTTATCGACTTCGCGCTCGGCTTCCGCAACTTCCTGTCCGCTCATGGATTTTCTCAGATCGCTCAAAAGCGATGAGCTGTCTTTGATGGAGTCCTGTGCCAGCATCAGCCACTTGCAGGCGGCAATGCGGTTGGTGGAGGATCCATTGCGTTTTGAAAGCAATAATCCGTATCTGTATTGCGCTTTGACCATGCCGCGATCAGCGGCCATTTGGTAGTAATGCTCCGCGATGTCAGGATCCGCAGGCGCACCTTTTCCCTCTTCATACATGATGGCGAGATCATATTGCGCTTCGATCTGGCCCTTGTCCGCGGCGGCGGTGAGCAAACGGCGAGCTTCGTCGTAGTCAACCGGAACGCCGCGGCCAAGCGCATAACTCACACCAAGTCCGAGTTCGCCATCGGGATCGCCTTGGTCGGCAGCTTTCCGGTACCACATCACTGCCTGGTCGTAATCTACTTTTCCGGTCAGGCCTTTGGTCAAAACAGTGCCCAGGGCTGCCTGCGCAACCGGGTTGCCGAGATCGGCGGCCTTCTCGTAGTAGGCAACCGCCTTGGCGATGTCGGCGGGCATACTCGAATCGGGCGGTTGTAGAGAAATCTCAGCCAAATCTAAAATCGCGGGCACTAGATTTTGATCGGCGGCGGCCCGCAGCCAACGTGCGGCTGCACGGTAATCCTGCGGAACACCTTCGCCGCGCTCATACACCAACGCGAGATTATATTGAGCAGAGGCATCGCCGCCATCGGCGGCACGACGAAACCAAGTGACGGCTTGGGTAATATCTCTTTTAACGCCCTTCCCGTTTGCATACATCAGGCCGATGCTGGTTGCGGCATCGAGGGAGCCACGGGCCGCGGCTTTCCGGTACCAACTCAGCGCGTCGGCGGGCGAGGGCTGATCGATACCAACGCCAGTTTCGGCAAATATGCCGAGCGATTCCTCGGCCGCCATGGAGCCGCGATCGGCGGCGTTGCGGAGCAGGTGGAGAGCTTGGGCGTCATCTTGCTTGAGGAGGACGCCGGCGTGATACGCGAGCGCGAGCATGGTTTGCGCGTCCGGGTCGCCAGTGTCGGCTTTGTCTTCGATCTCCTGCAGGTCCCCGACGTTCAGAATTTTGGCCTTGGCCATGAGGGCATAGGCACCGGGTGCTGGAGTCACCCGATGCGCGGCAATCTCTGGCACAGCCTGCTTCGGTGACGTCGCGGTTGGCGATGGCTGCTCTCTCTTTATGGATGGTGGGTTTATGGATGGTGGAGGGGAAGAAGAGACTACCGGCTTTACTGCCGGTGGAGTGGAAGGCGCAATGGAGGCGCGCTCTGGCTTGGGAAAAGGAATCTCAATGACGACTTGCTTTTCCGAGGACTTTATCTCGAAGTTTGACGGCGCCTTCAGATCAACCACGATGCGCGCGACGGGCGGGTTGATGCTGAACTGCGACATCCTCAATCCCTTGACCGGACCCTGGTTGACGGGAAGGTGAGGGTTCGCGCCTTTGAGTTCGCATCCGGGGAAGTCGAAGACCAGGCGGTCGGGGTTCTCCACACGGTCCGCTGTCGGCACGACCGGAGCGCTAAGCGCGATCGTGATTGCCAGACCGTCTGGTCGGGGGCTAACGTCAACTTTCCTTATGTTTGCAACGGGCGCGGCGGAAACGAGGGCGGCAGTACGCGGAGCTTGCGTTTGGGCAGAAGTGGGCGCGCAACAGATACAAATCGAAACGCAGAGTAAACTCGCTGCGAAGCGCGCGATCACGGAACTCCTAAGATCCAAAGAATTATCAGCATTGTAACGCCAAGCGGAGGAACTGCAAGAGCCTTGTAATACTGGGGAACCTATCTGACTGATAAAATAAAAGCTTCTATCTATGTTTGGAACTCTGTTGGGAACTATGTTTGATAACTATGTTTGAGAATCTACAAGAAAAGCTGCAACGCGCGTTCAAAAGCCTGCGCGGACAAGCCGTTCTCACCGAAGAGAACATTGCCGAGGCGCTGAAACAGATTCGTCTGGCGCTGCTGGAAGCCGACGTTAACTTTAAAGTCGTCAAAGACCTCATCGACCGCATACAGGCAAAAGCGGTTGGACAACAGGTGATGACGGCGCTTTCGCCGGGCGAACAGGTAATCAAGATCGTCCGCGATGAATTGGTGGAAACGCTGGGCAAAGATACGGCCAAGCTGAAGTTCGCATCGCAGCCGCCAACTGTGGTGCTGATGGCGGGACTGCAAGGGTCGGGCAAAACGACGACCTCGGGCAAGCTCGCCAATTGGCTGAAGAATGGCGGACACCGTCCGCTGCTGGTTTCGGTTGACGTTTATCGGCCGGCGGCGCGTGAACAGCTCAAGGTGGTCGCGGCGGCGATCAAGGCCAATCTCTATGAGGGCGAAGTCGGCGAAGCCAACACCGCGACCGTCGAGCGGCTCGCCAAGGAAGCACGCAAGGAGGCGATCAACTCAGGCTGCGATGTGCTCATCGTCGATACCGCTGGACGCCTGCACATTGACGAGCAGTTGATGGAGGAGATGCAGTCGCTCAAGCGGCTGCTTAATCCGCAGGAGATTTTGTTTGTCGCCGACTCGATGACCGGCCAGGATGCGGTCAATTCGGCCGATGAGTTTCACAAAAAACTTACACTGACCGGCGTTGTACTAACAAAGATGGACGGCGATGCGCGCGGCGGCGCGGCAATCTCGATTCGCCAGGTTACAGGGCAGCCGATTAAGTTCATCGGCATCGGCGAGAAATACGATGCGCTGGAACCGTTTCATCCGGACCGCATTGTGTCGCGCATTCTTGGCATGGGCGACATTCTGTCGCTGATCGAAAAGGCCGAGTCGCAGATCGACAAGAAAAAGGCGCAGGAACTGGCCACGAAAGCGTTCTCGGGCGATGGGTTTTCGCTGGAGGATTTTCGCGAGCAACTGCGCTCGGTCAAGAAGATGGGATCGATGCAGAGCCTGATTGGGATGTTGCCGTCGATTGGCGCATTTCAGGGGTTGCAGAAAGCCGCGGATAAGGTCGACGAGAAGCAGATCAACCGGGTTGAAGCGATTATCAACTCGATGACCTCGTTCGAGCGCAACCATCACGAATCGATCAACGGCAGCCGGCGGAAACGCATTGCCCGCGGCTCGGGAACGACCGTGCAGGAAGTGAATAATCTTCTTCGGCAATACGCGCAGATGAAGAAAATGTTCAAGCAGATGGGTAAGCCGAGCTTCGCGCGGAGACTGGCGGGAATGAAATTTCCGGGGATGTAGTGCAGTGGCCAGTGATCAGTGGCCAGCGCTGGTCCGCGTCATGTTTGGCGTTTATCAACTTCTTCAAAACAGGCAGACTCTTAAAGGAGATTTCCGCCGTCATCGAAAAAGAATCGATTTCGGACAAACAGACCACTAGCCACTGACCACCGGCCACTGCTCCCATGAAATGGCGTTCACTCCAGGAATCGGGTTCTTATAGCGACTTGCGGCCGCTGCGGGAAATTTTTGCGGAGCGCAAGGAGACGATCGCCAAGTACGTTCCCGCGGATGTACAAGCTGTTCATCAACGGGCTATCGCGGCGTTGAAGGCGGAGGGATTTGCGGCACGAGCGCTCGGGGTGGGCGCACAGGCTCCGGCGTTTGAACTGTCGGATCATAATGGTAAGCGCGTTTCTTCCGCCGATCTGCTCGCAAGAGGCCGGCTTGTAGTCTGCTTCATTCGAGGACGCTGGTGTCCATTCTGCGTAGGTCAGATGGAAGCGATGAACTATATTTCCGCGCAGGTTGAGGCGGCTGGAGCTTCGCTGGTTGCGATTTCTCCGCAGACCGAGAAGCAGGCCTACTTCATGCACGATCAGCACAAGCTTGGCTTCCCCTTGCTGGTGGATACGCACAACGATGTCGCTCGTCAGTTTGGACTTGTCTATCGGGTTGCGGACGAGCAGCAGCAACTTTATCGAAGCACTTTTGTGAATCTGCCGTTCGTGAACGGCGATGGCAGTTGGGAACTACCGATTCCGGCGACGTATGTGATCGAGCGCGATGGGAGGATTCTATTCGCTTCCGCCAATGAGGACTACACGGAGCGGCCGGAACCGCTGGAAATTTTGAGCGTTGTCGAATCTCCGGCTTCAGATCGAAACGGGCTCTAACGGCGGTCTGTCAAGTCAAAAGTCAGAAGAAGTGTTTTTAGTAACTCTGTTCAATTTGACTTGATTGTTAAAAGCGGCGCTGGGAGAAGATCCAACGCCGCTTTGCCTTAAGCAATTGTCGCTACTGTCCTCGCGCCACGAATTTTATTTCAGCGAGGCCATGTCGATCACGAAGCGGTACTTCACGTCACTCTTCAGCAAACGCTCGTAGGCCTCGTTGATCTGCTGAATACGGATCATTTCGATATCGCAGGTGATGCCATGGTCGGCGCAGAAATCCAGCATCTCCTGGGTCTCGCGGATCCCGCCGATGCCCGATCCTGCGAGTGAGCGGCGCTTGGAAATGAGGTTGAACGCCCCGACCGTCGGCGGTTGCGGTGGCACGCCCACCAGGGTCATTACGCCATCCCGCTTCAGCAGTCCAAGATATGCATTCAGATCGTGGTCGGCCGAAACGGTATCGAGAATAAAGTCAAGACTCGCAGCATGCTTCGCCATCTCTGCCTCATTCCTGGAGATGACAACTTCATGCGCGCCCAGCCGCTTCGCGTCATTCGTTTTTCCGGGCGATGTGGTAAACAGCACCACATGCGCGCCGAATGCATTGGCAAACTTCACGCCCATATGCCCCAATCCGCCCAAGCCAACAATTCCAACCTTCTGTCCCTTGCCCACCTTCCAATGCCGCAGCGGAGAATAGGTCGTGATTCCGGCGCAAAGTAAAGGCGCAGTCGCCGCCAAGTTTGCTTTCTCCGACACCCGCAGCACATAATTTTCGTCCACCACAATACTGTCCGAATATCCTCCATACGTCACGCCGCCAAGATTCTTGTCGTCGCTGTTATAAGTAAACGTCGCGCCCGCGTCGCAATATTGTTCCAGACCCTCGCGGCAGTTTGGGCAAACGCGGTCGGAATCGACCATGCAGCCCACGGCGGCGATGTCTCCTACCTTGAATTTCTTGACCGCACTGCCGGTTTTCACCACACGGCCAACAATTTCGTGCCCTGGAACGCATGGAAAAACCGTAGGCATCATCGCGTCCCACTCGCCGCGAACCGTGTGCAGGTCGGAGTGGCAGACGCCGCAATATAAAATCTCGATTTGCACGTCGTGGGGCTGTGGGTCGCGGCGCTGAATGGAAAATGGCGCGAGAGGTGAAGTCGCGCTCTTGGCTGCAAAGGCTTTTGCGGTGAAAGATTTGGCAGATGAACTTTGTACGGGAGGAGTGAGAGTTGATGATTGGCTCATAAATGAACTTTGTTCCTTTCGTTTTCTACTCTAGATTGCGATTTGTGGTGGACGGATTCACAAAGTGCGGCGTGGATGAACTCTCTCGCATCAAACACGGGTGCTGCGATTCTCGGCGTCGCCCGTTGCGTAATCGGCTAAGCTCCGGCATAATAATGGTTTGTCTCAACCCTGCCGGACTCTTCCGGAATAAAGGAAACGAAGTCAGTGCTAATGATCCGTCTGGCGCGCTTTGGCGCGCGTAAACAACCGTATTATCGCGTAGTGGTGATTGAGAAGGAACGGGCGCGCAATGGGCGTCCGGTGGAAGTGGTTGGCACGTACAATCCGAGAACCAATCCGGCCACATTTGACCTTAAGCGGGAGCGCATCACGTACTGGGTATCGAAGGGTGCGAAGTGCTCCGAGCGAGTGGGCAAGCTGCTGGCAATGCCCGCGCCTGCTGTGGTTGCGCCGGTCGCGTAGGCAGTCTCACTAACCACTCAAGCAGATTCCTCGCTCCGCTCGGGCTCGGAATGACAACATTCCGAGGGCACGCCGGCGCGAATGAAATCTGGCGGCAAGGGAATCAAAGGCATTTTGGGAGCCCCACTAATGACGGAACAATCCGCCAATGCGCGCGCTTTGATTGAGCATATTGCCAAGGAACTGGTCGATACGAAGGATGCGGTTTTTATCGACGAGTACGAAGACGGCGATGAAACCGTGATCGAACTGGAAGTGGCGGAAGAAGACCTGGGCAAGGTAATTGGGCGGTCGGGCCGGATTGCACGGGCTTTGCGCACGGTCCTCAACGCGGCGGGCACGAAGAACGACAAGCGCTACGCGCTGGAGATTTTAGAATAGCGGCAACGGATACGAGCGGCGAATGGATTTCCCTGGCGCTGGTGATCAAAACGCAGGGCCGCCGGGGAGAAGTTGCCACTGAGTTGCACACAGACGTTCCGGATCGTTTTAAGCAAGGAATGCGGCTTTGGGCGCTGCTGAAGGGCGGCGAGCGGCGTGAAGTAACGGTCGAAGAATTGTGGCCGCACAAGAGTTTTCTGGTCCTCAAGTTTGAGGGCGTGGAAACGATTTCGGATGCGGAAGAGTTGAAAGGCGCGGAACTTCAAGTTCCACGCGGCGAACGAGCCGAACTGGAGCCGGGCTGGACGTACTTGAGCGACCTAATCGATTGCTCGGTGTTTGACGGGGAGCGCGAGATCGGCCGTGTTACCGACGTCGTTTTCGGAGCGGGAGAAGCGCCGCTGCTGGTAGTTCACAGCGAAAAGGACCATGGCGCGAAGCAGAGTCCAGCTGACCTGCCTTACGAGATTCCGTTCGCGGACGCGTATCTGGTAAGCGTGGATGTGCAGCATAAAGTAGTGCGCATGCGGTTGCCGGAAGGGTTGCTGGACGTGAATGGGCCGATTAGGAAAAGCGGGCTCTAGGCTTTCGCAATCGGCTGTTGAGTTGTTGGGTCATTGCGCGATTAAGTGGCTGCGAAAATGAAGATCGACATTCTCACGATCTTTCCCGATTTTTTTCGCGGGCCGCTGGATTACGGAATTGTTCGCAGGGCGCGCGAAAACGGACTGGTCGATATCAAGATTCACGATTTGCGGGACTTTACGAAAGACAAACACCGCACCGTGGATGACCGGCCGTTTGGCGGCGGCGAGGGCATGGTCCTGAAGCCGGAACCGATTTTTGAGTGTGTGGAGTCGCTGGGCGAAGTAGCATCGCGCGATGATCGGCTGGCTGGTGGCGCGAAGCAGACGGTGATCGTGCTTTCGGCGCAGGGCCATAAGCTGGATCAGGCGTTGGCTACTGAACTTTCGGCGCTGGAACGAATCGTGCTGATCTGCGGCCGGTACGAAGGCGTAGACGAGCGAATCAGCGAGCACTTGGCGGACAGGGAAATTTCGGTCGGTGATTATGTGTTGAGCGGCGGCGAAATGGGAGCGGCGGTGATTGTGGATACGGTCACGCGGCTGCTTCCCGGCGCAGTGGGCAACGAGGCTTCAACGCGGCAGGAATCGTTTACGGCGTCGGCCGTTGTACGTGATGCGAGCACAGAAGATGTTTGGGCGGACAGAAGTGTCCGCGCCACACATGAGGCTCCTAGTTCGACTTGCGCTTCTGGCGGATTGCTGGATTATCCGCATTACACGCGGCCGGCGGAGTTTCGCGGGATGGCCGTCCCGGAAGTGCTGATGAACGGAAATCATGAAGAGATTCGACGCTGGCGGCGGAAGACGGCACTGGCGAAAACGTTGCGCAACCGTCCGGACCTTTTGGAACGGGGGGCGTTGAGCGACGAGGATAAGGAATTGCTGGCCCGGATCAAGGGCGAGAGCTAGAACCAGGAAGGAATTATTATGCGTAATCAAATCATTGAAAAGCTGCTGGCGAAGACACGCCGCACAGACCTGCCGAAATTTGTCCCGGGCGACACGATTCGGGTACAGGTAAAAATCCGCGAAGGTGAAAAAGAGCGTCTGCAGGCGTTCGAGGGCGTGGTCATCGCGCGCAGCCGTGGAGCTCAGCCGAGTTTCACCGTGCGCAAGATCAGCTTCGGCCAGGGCGTGGAGCGAATCTTCCCGGTCGATTCGAAGGTGATCGACAAGATCGACGTACTGCGGTCGGGCAAAGTGCGCCGCGCGAAACTTTATTATTTGCGCGCGTTGAAGGGCAAAGCCGCGCGGTTGAAGGAAGTCGAACAGAGCTAATTTCTGGACGGAATTGGAAAACCCACTCATCGCAAAACCCGCGATGAGTGGGGCACGCGCTTTTTGAAGTCCGTTCAACTGAGCTGCGTTCGGTTCGATAGCGAGCACACCTAGAGCGAATCTCCTCTTGTTTTCCTTGCCCCGAGTCGGCGAAGATGCTGATCAGCATCTGTGCCCAGAACCAAATCACAATCTAACGGCGAGTCACGGGACGCAACCAAAACATCGATTTCCGCCTCTGCGGCGAAACTACGGCTTCTGAAGACGCTGCGCTGCACTCTGCGCTTCGAAAAGCTGGCTTGGGCAGACGGCGCAAAGCTGGTTGCAGGCGTGGATGAGGTAGGGCGGGGATCGCTGTTTGGGCCAGTTGTGGCTGCGGCTGTAATTCTCGATCCGACGTACCGCATTCGTGGCCTGCGCGATTCGAAGCTGCTGCCCGCCGAGCGCCGCGAAGAGTTAGCGGTTCGCATCCGCGAGCGTACTGTCGCTTGGGCTGTTGCGGCGGTTGATTCGGCGCGGATCGATCAGATCAATATTTACCATGCGTCGAAACTGGCGATGCTTCATGCCGTTCAGCAACTTTCATGTGCGCCCGATCATCTTCTGGTGGATGCGATGAAGCTCGATTGCGAACTGCCGCAGAAGGCAATCATCCACGGCGACGCGCTTTCCGCATCGATTGCGGCGGCGTCGATTATTGCCAAGGTCGAGCGCGACCGCATGATTTCCGCATGGGATCCGGTGTTCCCGGTCTATGGCCTAGCGTCCAACAAGGGATACAGCACCCCCAAACATCTGGCCGCTCTTCGCGAGCATGGACCTTCGCCGCTGCACCGACTGTCGTTCGCGCCGGTTTGGAGTGCGCCTGTGCCGCAGGAAGTGTTGAGCTTTATGCATGAGGGAGCAAATGACGTGCAAGAAGTTTCAGGCGACGAGGAAGACGAACAAGTCGTCACCATCTAGAATATTGCCGTTCCGAACTGGCGAAGGCCGGTGAGGGATCCGCTTTCGTCTCGGCTGCCAACCAGCAGATTCTTCCCTCCTTTTCGGAATGACAAGAGGTGAGAGTTACAGATCTCATTTCTATAGATTTCTCATACTCTCGTCCATGCGATTTCTGCCAAGCTTCCTCATAACAGTAGCCATCCTGCTATCATTCGGTCGTGTCTGCGCGCGGAAAATTCATCACATTTGAAGGTCTGGACGGGAGCGGCAAGAGTACGCAGATCGCAAACCTGGCGCGGACGTTGCGCGCGCGGGGCATCGCGGTCTCGGTAACACGCGAGCCCGGCGGGACGACAACTGGCGAGAAGATTCGCGAAGTGCTGCTGCATTCGACGACATCTGGGCTATCTCCGGTGACTGAAATGGCGCTGATGTTTGCGGCGCGGGCTCAACATATTCACGAAGTCATTCTTCCCGCGTTGGCGGAAGGGCGCGTGGTGGTTTGCGATCGCTTCACAGATTCGACGGAGGCGTATCAGGGCGGCGGCCGCAAGCTGGGGACAAAGGCGGTGCTCACGCTGCACGAAATTTTGTGCGGCGGTTTGCAGCCGGATTTGACCATCCTGCTCGACAACGAGGTTTCGTTCAGCATTGAGCGGGCCAGGAAGCGCAATCGGCGAAACAAAAGTGCGCATCCCGAGAAAGACGAGAACCGGTTTGAGCAGGAAAGCCGCGCGTTCTTCGGGCGGGTGCGCCATGCTTATCTCGCGATAGCGGCGCGCGAGCCGCAGCGGGTACACACAATCGATGCGCGCGGGACTCCGCGTGAAACGCATGCGGTGATCCTGGAGTTGGTGAGGAAAAAGTTGAAGTTTTAAGAGACAGCTCCGAGCCGCGAGCTTCGAGCTTGGACCTTAGACCTTTAGCCTTGCCCTGGTGTTTTGGATTGCTCGAAGCTTTTTTATGCCCTTTTCTGATTTTGTCGGTAATTCGGAAACTGTGCGTCGCCTGCGCGAAATGCTGGCGCGGGGACACTTTCCTCCCGCGGTGATTCTGGCGGGGGCGCGCGGATCGGGCAAATACACTCTTGCTCTCATGCTGGCTCGCGCCATGAACTGCCTGGAGCAGCCGGCGGCTCACGCAACGAAAGACGAAGGAGGCGTGGGCAGTTTCGCGTTTGACACCTCGGCAGAAGCTGGAGAGCCGCTGACAACTTCCCTGCCCGATTTTTGCGGTCACTGCTCGAATTGCACGCGGATCGCCTTGGCGGGCGATCTAGATGGGCGCTTTGCGGAGGCGGTTGAGGCGAGAGAGAACCTGCGTGAAACCGACAAGAAAGAAACGCGGATTTTCGTGCAGACGCATCCTGACATTCTTGTCATCCCGCCCGATCCGCCGCAGATGATGATCAAGGTGGATCAGGTGCGCCACGTCATCCAGAACATTTACTACCGTCCGGCGGAGGCGAAGGAGAAGGTCTACATCTTTACGAGTTCGGCGTTCATGAAAGAAGCCGCCAATTCCCTGCTCAAAGTGCTGGAGGAACCTCCTGAGTTCGCGACGATCTTTTTGCTGACGGAAAATCCGGGCGAATTCCTGCCCACGATCCGGTCACGCTCGATGACATTCACGCTGGGCGCGCTGGCCGTAACCGAACTTGAACAACGCCTTGCTGGACTGCGAAGCGACTGGAATCCGCAGCGGCGGGCGCTGGTCGCGCGGCTGAGCCAGGGAGCGATCGGACGGGCGCTGTCATTCGACATCGAGGGCTACCTCGCCGCCCGCGCGCAGGCGCTCGTTATGCTGAGATCTGCCGTAGGCGGAGGGGACCACAGCGAACTGTTCAAGACCACCGAGAGCTTCCGGGCGGGGGCGGACGGCCGCGAGAAAATTGAAAGCCTGCTGCGCACGCTGTATCTGCTGCTTGAAGACGTGATGTTCGTGCAGTCCGGGGCCGGGCAACTGGTGCGCAACATCGACATTCAGGGGGAACTCAAGAAGATGGCGGAATCGGCCGATTTTACCTGGGTACAGCGCGCGGCGGCGGGACTGGGAGAAGTGGAACGAGGCCTGCGGCGCAACCTGCTTCGGTCGTTGTCTTTGGACGCCTTTGCGACCGCGCTTGAGCCGGGGGCGTGAGCGGGGCGCAGGGATTACTTCCGTCTGATTACGAGTTACGTTCCCTGTGACGCAAGACATTGTCAGACGAACTCTCGTATGGTACCGTACCAGTAAGTTTTCCCTCAGAAACCACAATCACAGACTCAAGTGGTGTGGACAATTGTGCCGCCTCCGTGCGCCAGGTGGTGAGATATGAAAGAAACCCTAGACCCGGTATCCGCCGAACAAACCGACCAGGAAGGCTTTGCGAACCGCAAGCTGATCCGGCCATCGCTCACCCGTAACGACCGTGTTCACAGCAATCACGGCAACAACCACGTTTCGAACCATGGGCCGTCGGAACGCCGGGATCGGGACCGCTCCGCTGCTCCTGCGAAAAAAATAGCCCCTTCCGAGCAGACGAACGCGGAAAATTTCTACTATCAAAAACAGATGCAGACCAAAACGCCGATGGTCGTCGTGCTGCGCGACGGCGAGGAAGTTCATGGCTATATCGAGTGGTACGACAAGGCCTGCATCAAGCTGAACCGCACGGGCGCGCCAAACCTGATGATTTACAAACCTGCGATCAAGTACATGTTTAAAGAAGGGGAAGTGCGGCGGTAGGCTTTGGGCGCCGGGTTTTCGGCGCTCTGCTCTGAAGACTCACCTTCCTATCTCGGCTTTGTCCATCTGATCCAACCGAGTATTGAGCGCCGCCAAACCGTCATCCAACAATCCAGGGCCCGAAAGATCTATCTCCAGGAATTTCTTGAGCAGATCCGCTGGTGGCGCGTCGAATCCATTCTTTAGCAAAGCCAGGTAACGGGGCACGAACCAGTCTTTCCGCGTCGTGTAGAGATGGTAGTACTTCAGCGCGAGCAGTCCTCCATAAACGTAATTTACGTCGTAGAGCGGATCCTCATACATGAGCGAAACCATCGCCCAGCGATTGCGCAGTTCGGGAGTCGACGCTGGGAACTGCGAAAACTGACTGTCGATCTTCACGGTCAGGTTGTCGAGATCGTCGGCATTACGAATTGTGCCCGCGGCGACGCCGTCGTATATAGCCTGCTCCAGGAGTGCGTCCTGCGCCCCGTAGAACGCGTCAAGACCTTTTATGTCCATCCATTGTTCGCGATAGTAACGCTGTAACTCCGGCTGAGCGGCGTGGTCGGCGATGTAATCGGCGAGGACAAGTTCGTTGAACTCCGCGAAAGACTCGAAAAGAAAATGCGGACCGTGATCATACGACGGCGTGACGTGATTGTCATTCATCAGTTGGCGATGCGCCGCGTGGCCGCCTTCATGCGCGATCACGGATAAATCCTTGAAAGCTCCGTCATAGCGCCCGAAGAAGAGGATGCTGGTGCTGCCGGGTCCGCCAATGGAAAATCCGCCGCGGTAGCGGGATGGGGCGCCTCCGGGCAAAACATCGGCGCGGCCGTTGGCGGGATCGAGTAACGCATCGAAGGCCGCTTGATATTCGCTGCCTAATCCGGCAAACGCCTCGTGATATATGTTTCTTGCTTCGCTGAGAGTCGTGACGGGTGGGGTGAAGCCGGGTGCGGGAACCGACGTATCCCAGGCGTGAGCAGGCTGGTGAAAATCGCGTTCGAATGCGGCCGACTGGATCTTCTCGAAGCGCTTGACGATGTCTCCATGCTTGGCGATTAAGTCGAGAAGGCTGCGCGTTTCGTCCGGCGCCAAATACATGCTGAGATATTTCCGGGCAGGCGCATCGGCATAGTGGTGCGACTTGGCCAGCTTGTCTTGAGCTTGCACGGTGTGAATCAGCGTGAAAGCGAGGAGATCGCGCTGGCTGGCGAATCCGGCGCGGCGGCGTTTGAATCCTTCTTCGCGGACTTTGGCGTCTGGGTCGGCCGCGATGAGGCTGCGCTGGCGCGCTACGTCCAAAGCACCGGATTTTGTTTGCACGGTGCCGAAAGAAATGCCGGCCACAATCTGCTGGTAGAGGTCGTATTGCCAGTCGGCGATTTGAGGCTGGAGCTCGTCGAGGAAAGCTTGCTCAGGTCCGGGCAACACGTGAGGCGAATCGCGGCGCATGCCGGCAAGCGCGAACTTATAGGCAGCGAGCGCCGGTTCTTGGGTCAGGAATGCGTGCAGACGGTCTTCAGGAATTGCGAGGATTTCGGGAGCCAGGAATGCGGTCTTGGCGTCCACGTCGGATTCGAGTTTCTCGTCGGCTTCGCAGGCTGGGTCTTTGCGATTCCGCGAGCACACAAGGTGAAGATAGCCTTCGTGCTTGGCGGAGAGAATCTGGATTCCGTCGTAGGTTTGTAGAGCGCTTAGCAGCTGCTTTGCTGAGTTGATCTCTCCTTTGAATTCGCCAAGTTGCGCGAGCGCTTTGTCGAGATCGGCGCGGGCTGCGAGCTCCGCGGCAGGAGTTTTGAAGTAGTAGCGCGGGAGGTCGGCGGAGAGGGCAGGGGGAGGGGGCTGAGACTGCGACCACGCCACGGGAACACTCAGCGCCAACACGAATAGTAAGCTGCCGGATCGTACTCGCTGCTTCTTCATGAGTCACCGAATGATTAGACGGATCAATCCCATTTCCGACAGCACACTCCGCTTTTGCCATGATTTGCCTTAGGCATTAGGCTGACGGCGAGATGACCCAAGGCCGAAAGCCCGCTTCTCACAGCTTCGGCAGCACAATTCCCTTCTGCGCCTGATACTTCCCTTTGCGATCCTTGTAGCTGGTTTCGCAAACCTCATCTGACTGGAAGAACAGGATTTGGCAGAGGCCTTCGTTGGCGTAGATTTTTGCCGGAAGCGGCGTGGTGTTTGAAATTTCTAAAGTGACGAAGCCTTCCCACTCCGGCTCGAAGGGCGTGACGTTTACGATGATGCCGCAACGAGCATAAGTGGACTTCCCTACGCAGACGGTCAGCACGTCGCGCGGAATCTTGAAGTACTCGACCGAGCGCGCCAGGGCAAACGAATTCGGCGGGATGATGGCGACATCGGCGGTGATGGTCACAAACGAGCGCTCATCGAAATGCTTTGGATCGACGATGGTGCTATTGACGTTAGTGAAAATTTTGAACTCGTCGGAGACGCGCAGGTCGTATCCGTAGCTGGATACACCGTAGGAAATCACGCCTTGGCTCACCTGCTTTTCCGAGTAGGGGTTAATCATGTCGTGCTCTTGCGCCATGCGGCGGATCCAGCGGTCGCTCTTGATGCTCATGGAACTCCTTGGAATTTCGGGAAATTTGATTTCGTAATTTTGTAATCGGGTAATTTGGTAATTCAAGGTCCGCACAGCAAACAGATCGAGCGCGCACACGGCACGCGAGGTCGAAATTGCAAAAATTACCCAATTACCAAGTTACAAAATCGTATTGGCTGGTGCAGCCATATTACGAGAATGATCCCCCCGTTGACAATCCGCCGTATCTCCCTTAGCATCAATCACTTGAGGAATATCATCTTCGGGACGGGGGTCGCCCGTGATTAAGCTCGACATCATCAACGAAGTCGTGAACCGCACCGGCATCACGAAGACGAAGGCCGAACTGGCCGTGGAAACCGTGTTTGAGAGCATGAAGAAGGCGCTCACGGCCGGAGACCGCATTGAACTGCGCGGATTTGGCGTGTTCAACGTGCGTCCGCGCAAGACTGGCATCGGGCGCAACCCGCGCACCGGTGCGGAAGTGTCAATTCCGCCTGGCAAAGCCGTGCGCTTCAAGCCGGGCAAGGAGTTGCAGTCGATCGACTAGGGCTTCTTGCGGCTGGGAGTCTCGTTCGCTGCGGCAATTGCAGAGGTTAGAGGTGAGATTGCAGAGGTTGAAAACCTTGGAGCTCTTACCTTCTGCAATCTGACTTCTAACCTCTGACCTGTTTTCCGACCTTGCCTTTTTCATGTCTGAGCCGCTCATGTCTGAATCCACGCCATCTTTCCCCGTCTTGACACCCGCGGCATCCCATGAAGTGTGGGTGATCGACCGTCCGCGGACGAGATGGTGGCTCTACATTTTGTTTTTGCTGTTGACCATGTTCAGTACCACGGTTGTGGGCGCGCGGATGGAATTCAATTACCTTCACCGCCAACCTGCACTTTCTCTAAACGACGACTCGATCTCGCTTTTCCCTGTTATGTGGGCGCTCGAAAACCCCGCGAACTTGCTGGGAGGTCTGCCTTTCTCGCTGGCGCTGATGTTCATTCTTTTTTCACACGAGATGGGACACTACCTCTTCGCGCGTCATTATCGCGTCTATGCGACGCCGCCGTTTTTTGTGCCGTTTCCCAGCTTGATTGGAACGCTCGGAGCATTCATACGGATCAAGAGTCCAATTCCGTCGCGGGCCGCGCTTTTCGACATAGGGATTGCGGGACCGATTGCGGGCTTTATTCCGGCGTGTATTGCGCTGTTTGTGGGCTTGTCGCTCTCGCGGCCTATCTCAGGGACGGCTGCGGCTCAATTTCAACTTGGATTTCCGCTAGCCTTTCATCTTGCAGCATGGGTGCTTGGGATTGGTGCGCCTCTTTCAGCATTGTCGTTGCATCCGCTTGCGGCCGCCGCATGGGTGGGCCTGTTTGCCACCGCGCTCAACCTGCTGCCGGGCGGGCAATTGGATGGCGGACACATCCTTTATTCCGTTTCACCGCGCTGGCATCGTGCGATCACTCTTCTGACTGTGTTTTCGCTCATTCCGCTGGGGAAGTATCAATGGACCGGATGGTTCCTCTGGGCGGTTTTGTTGGCGCTGACTGGACGACATCCACGGGTTCCGCTGTATCCGAAGGTTGCAGATGGGCGGCGCATATTGGCATTTTGCGGTTTGCTGATGCTGGTTCTGAGCTTCACTCCCGCGCCATTCACGCATAGCTCCGGGCGGGATGTTTGGCCCGAACTACGCGATGATGCGCGGGATGCGCTGCACAGTATTGGAGATGGCGCGCGGCATTTGATGCACCGAAAACAATAGGTCGAATTCGTGGCAAAGCAACGAGCCGGGCTTCGCCCGCCGGACAACGAGTGCGTCCGTCCCTACGTGATTCTCTCGGGGTGGAAACTCATAGCCCAATCTTGTTTTTACATCAACCAAATTGCGTCTACGTCGACGATGATTTGCGTGCGCGGGATTTTTCGTGCAGCGGCCTCGGCTAGCATGGCGCGTAAGAGCGTATTCATCTTCTCACGGCTCGGCGATTTCAGGATGAAGTGATAGCGGTAGTCGCGCTTTAGTCGCGTGATTGGCGACGCTGCCGGGCCGAGCACACGAATGCCTTCGTGGCGCGTCTTTTCGAACCAGCGGCCAAGTTCCCCAGACCACGCCAGCGCTTCATCGAGCTTCTCGCTGCGCACGATGACGTTGGCGATTGCGCTGTAGGGCGGATAGTGCATCCAGCTGCGGAACTGCAGCTCCTTATCGTAGAAGGCGGCGAAGTCGTGGCGCGCGGCAAACTGCACTGCGTAGTGATCCTGAAAATACGTCTGCAGCACGACCTTGCCTGGCGAATTGCCGCGCCCAGCGCGTCCGGCGACCTGGGTGAGTAGCTGAAAAGTCCGCTCGGCGGCGCGAAAATCCGGCAGACCGAGCGCCGCGTCGGCAGCCACTACTCCGACCAGCGTGACCCCGTGCACGTCGTGACCCTTGGCGATCATCTGCGTGCCGACGAGCATGTCGAGTTCGCCTTCGTTTAGCGCGTTGAGCGCGCGTTCGAAATCTTCGCGGCCACGCACGGTATCGCGGTCAAGGCGTCCAATGCGCGCTTGCGGAAATATGCCGTGCAGCAACTCTTCCAGCTTCTCCGAACCCGTGCCGACGAAGTAGACATACTCGCTGCCACACTGCGCGCACTTGTTGGGAATCTGCGCGACGTGCCCGCAGTAGTGGCATTCCATTTTGTGCTCGCGCTTGTGATGGGTCATGGAAACCGCGCAGTTCTTGCACTGTAGCGCCTGCCCGCAGGCGCGGCAGAGCACGACGGGCGAGTATCCGCGGCGGTTGAGCAGCACCATGACCTGCTCCTTCTTTTCCAGCCGATCGCGAATTTCTTCCGCCAGTTTGCGCGAGATCACCTGCTCCTTGCCGGTTTCCTGAAATTCCTGGCGCATATCGATAATTTCGACTTCGGGCAGCGGACGATTCTCCACGCGCTCCGGGATCTCGATGAGTGCGTATTTGTTTTTCTTGGCGTTGTAGTAAGACTCGAGAGAGGGCGTGGCCGAACCGAGCACCACAACCGCATCCGCCATCTTCGCGCGCATCACGGCCACATCGCGCGCATGATAGCGTGGTGTTTCCTCCTGCTTGTATGAGGAATCCTGCTCTTCATCGACGATGAGCAGCGCAAGATCGCCGACTGGCGCGAATACGGCGGAGCGCGTGCCGACAACCACGCGAGCCTCTCCGCGCTTGATGCGATGCCACTGCTCGGCGCGTTCGTCGTCGGAAAGGCCGGAATGCAGAATGGCCACTTCATCTCCGAAGACCTGAATCAGATCGGCTGCCATGGCCGGAGTGAGGCCGATTTCAGGGACTAACAGGATGGAGGATCGTCCCTGTTCGAGCACTTCGCGCATGACCGCGAGATAGACGGCGGTTTTGCCGGATCCGGTAACGCCGTGCAGCAACATGCCGGTAAACTTGCGGGCGTTTACACCTCCCAGAATTGTCGCGCGCGCATTCTTCTGCGCCGGGCTGAACTCGAATTCAAACGGCGAACGGCGTGGCTTGATCTTCGGGGCCGTGCGGCCTTCGGGTTCATCGACTAGCTCAACCAATCCGCGGCGAACGAGTGTGGAAAGCGTAGTCCGAGGCACGTCAAGATCGCGCAGGGATTCGACCGATACGCGACCGCCAGCGCCGGCGATCGCATCAATCAGCCTGTGCTGGTTGGCGTTGAGCTTCTTCGCCTTCCCGGCGACTGCGGGGCTTGTGTGGGGACGGGAGTCCTCGCCCGTCCAAGCCGAGTCTAGCTCGGCGACTTCGCCAAGCAACACGGCCACCTTGACCGTTCGCGCCGCGTCTCTCGCCGCCGAAACATCTTCGCGCGCGATCCATTTCTTGCGAACCAGGCCAGCGAGTAATTGCCGCGGCACTCGCGTCGCGCTGCGCAGGCTCGCTTCGTTTACGCGCGCGCCGTCGCGGGCGGCAAGATAGTCGAGCACGCGGAACTCGACGACTTGCTCCTCATGCGTGCGCTGTGAGCGGCCGGGAGATCCCGCCGTCCCCGCCAGGTGCAAAGCCATTTGGCCGTGATCGGTGATGCGGTAGGCGATTGTCCGCTTGAACTCCGCCGAAAGCGGCAGCATGGTACGAAAGACTTCGCCGATTGGGGCGAGATAGTACCCGGCGATCCACTTGCCTAATTTCAGGAGTTGCTCATCGAGCACGGGCGAGAGGTCGAGCGCTTCGATGACGTTCTTTAACTTGACGGCTTTCGCGCCGGCCTGCGGTGTGCGGTCATGCAGCTCAACAACAATTCCCGGCATGCGTTGCTGGCGGAATGGCACGAGCACGCGGCCACCGACGACTGGCTCCATGCCCGGAGGGATGGCGTAGGTGAACGCCATGTCGAGCGGCACGGAGAGAGCGACGTCGGCAAAGAGGGGCATGGAAGAATAGCACCAGCGTGTCGCCGGCAAAAGAGAATCCTAACATCAGGGCTACAGGGCTTTGCTCGGCTGGACGGACGAATGCGTCCGTCCCTACGTGGTTTGTTTTGGCGCCTTCATCCCCAACTCTTTCATTACCATCTGCAGGTCTTTCCACGCCTCGCCCTTCTGGCGGGGGTCGCGCAGCAGAAATGCCGGATGGTATGTGACTGCCAGCTTGCATCCTTGCCAGTCAGGATTGTTGCTGCGAGCGTCGGGGCGAAATCCGGCGGGCTTGAAATCGTAAAAACGTCCGCGCAGCTGCGCCATCGAAGAGCTCATCGCCAGCATGGTTTTCGCGGCCGTTGCGCCCAGGGCCACGATCACTTTGGGCTTGATGACTGCGATCTGGCGCATCAAGAAAGGCGAGCAGGTTTCGCATTCTTCGCGCTCGGGCGTGCGGTTTCCGGGCGGACGGCACTTCACGATGTTCGCGATATACACCTGCTCGCGGGTGATGCCCATCGCCTTGATCATGTTGTTGAGCAACTGTCCGGCGCGGCCCACGAAGGGCTCGCCCTGCTCATCTTCATCGGCTCCCGGGCCTTCGCCGACAAACATCAGTTCAGTCGTCGGATCGCCAACGCCGAATACGATCTGCTTGCGCCCCTGCTTGTGAAGAGGACAGCGCTTACAGTCGCCAAGATCTTCGCGAATCAGTTTGAGCGCCTCCACTGGATCGTTCAGGCCGTGCTCGGGCTTGGCGGCAATTGCTTCGAATGCGTTGTCTTCGACGCGCACGGCGACCGCCGCGGCCTTGCGTGGACTCATCTCTTCTCTCGATTCTGGCCGGGGAACCGGCGATTCATATTGAACGGCCGCGATGCTGGCCAGCACTTCTTCACTCACAGACTCCGCTTCCGGCACTGGCTGCCGGTAGAAATCGTAAATGCCCATGTCGTTGTAGTAGCGAATGCGCGCGGCGAGAGCACGGCGAAGCTCGGGGTCTAATGTCAGAGACATCGCTGATAAGCATAACAAACCCGCTGAGTGCAGAGGGAGCGAGTGGGCGCTTTCATCTTGTGCATTCGGATTACATAGTGACGCATATGCTTCACGGGAACATGAGATCCCTCACTTCGTTCGGGATGTCAAGGAATAAAACGGCGGCCAGAAACTAACGAGCGGGGACGTGGCTGTGCTTGCGCAGCTTTACGACCTGGTCGAGAACGCGCTGCGCGACTTCCCACTTCGAGGTTTCGGGGACTTCGACGACTTCTTCATGAGAAATGATCGTGACTGCATTACGATCGGAATCGAAACCAACGCCTTCGCGGGAAACATCATTGACAACGATGGCATCGAGCGATTTCGAGGACAGCTTCTTGCGCGCGTTCTCAAGAACATTTTCGGTCTCGGCAGCAAAACCGATAACGATTTTCGGATGAATAATCTGCTGGTGATCGATTTGTGGATGATCGCCTTGCGGCCTTTTCTGTTTTGCGATGTCGGCAAGAATGTCGGCGGTCGGCTCGAGTTCCAGCGTCATCGGACCTTTACGCTTGATCTTCTGCGCAGCGGCTGTCTTGGGACGAAAATCGGCCACGGCTGCCGTTTTGATTACGATTGTGCTCTGCGGCAACAGTTTCAAAACCGCCGTGCGCATTTCGTCCGCGGTTTCGACCTGCGTTAACTCGGCGGCACCGGGAGGCGCGATTGAAACGGGGCCGCTCACCAGCAGCACACGTGCTCCTCGACGAAGCGCCGCTTCGGCAAGCGCATAGCCCATGCGTCCGCTGGAGCGGTTGGTCAGATAACGGACAGGATCGATCTTCTCGCGCGTCGGTCCGGCGGTAATGAGCACAGTTTCGCCGGCCAGATCCTGCGTTGCGCCAGCCGCTTCGAGCACGGCAGCAACGACGGTTTCGTTTTCAGCCAGTCGTCCTGCGCCGGTCATACCGCAGGCCAGGTATCCGCTGCCTGGTTCGACGATGCGAACGCCGCGCTTCCGCAGGATGTCAAGATTTGCCTGCGTCGCCGCGTGGTTCCACATGTTGACGTTCATTGCAGGAGCGACGACCACTGGCGCAGTCGTGGCGAGATAGAGAGTGGATAGAAAGTCGTTGGCAATGCCCTGCGCAAACTTGGCAAGAACGTCGGCGGTGGCGGGCGCGACCAGCAGAGCGTCGATGGTCTGCGCGATGGCAATGTGTTCGATCGCGGACTCGACGTTGGCTTGGGACTCGTCGCCACCGAACAGATCGGTGATGACTTTTTCTCCCGATAGAGCCGCGAAAGTGAGAGGACGGACGAACTCCTGCGCAGCGCGTGTCATGACGACCTGAACGCGAATGCCGCGGTCCTGCAGGAGGCGGACAATCTCCGCCGACTTATAGGCCGCGATCCCACCCGAGACGCCGAGCGCAATTTTCATGGCAAGAAGCGGCGCTTTTCAGATCAAACGCCGCTCATAGAATAGATGCCCCAGAAAAGCCGGGGATGCTGGCTTGCGCGCTTGTGGCGCAAGGCCGGTTGTCCGGTCACCGCGTTACCGGGCGTTATGCATCCGCAAACTTTGCTGCTTCGCCCGAACCTTCGGTTGCGAGTTTGGGCAATTCGGTAACTACCCATTTCACTTTCCCAGCCTTGATTTCATCTTGCGCGATGCGGCAAGGTTTGCGTGAAATGGTATCAATCGCGGGGGGCGCGCCGCCTTGCAGTTGCCGAGCCCGCCGCGCAGCTACAAGAATGTAGCGATAGTTGCTGTCAAATCCTTCAATCAACTTCATACACTCTCCTGGAACCTTAACCATATTCGAAACTGGGGGACCGTCAAGTTACGCCGGCACGTTGCCGAAAGAAGCCAGAATGGGCTGCACTCGCTCGCGCGCTTGTTCGAGACGGCAAGCCTTTGCAGTCTCCAAAACGTGAGCTTGTTCGGCCGTTGGCTTTGCCCCACTTCGCCAAATCCGCTCGGCTAGCACTATGGCCTTCAGTTCGTCGGCGGACTGTTCGAGCAGGTTGTTTACTAATATATAGTCGTATTTCGTGTAATTCTCAATCTCTCGCCGGGCCGTGTCCAACCGGCGGCGAATCACTTGTTCAGGATCGAGTCCCCGGTTCCGGAGGCGCCATTCCAGCTTGTCGCGGTCCGGAGGAAGAATGAAGATGCTCACCGCATCGGGGACTTTCTTTTTCACCTGAGCAGCTCCCTGAACGTCGATATCGAGCAGAAGGTCGCGGCCACGGCCTTCACTGTCTCGCAGAAAGTGGCGTGACGTGCCGTAGTAGTTGCCAAAGACGTTGGCATACTCGAGAAACTCATTGGCGGCGATCATCGCCTTGAATTCCGCCTCGGTCACGAAGAAATATTCCTTGCCATCCTTTTCGCTGCCGCGCGACGGACGAGTGGTATAGGAGACCGAAAAGTCGAGGCCATGCACCATTTTGAATAGTTCATTCACCAGGGTCGATTTACCGGACCCTGACGGCGCCGACACAATAAAGAGGATGCTCATTCGAGATTTTGCACCTGCTCGCGCGCTTTTTCGATCTCCGCCTTCATCAGCAAGCCCGCCTCCGTAATCTTCAGCGCCTCGCCTGCCAAGCCTGAAGTTTTTGACAATAGCGTATTTGCCTCGCGGTTCATTTCCTGCAAGAGGAAATCCATCTTCTTGCCAACCTCGCCACCCTGGTCCAGTAGAGCGAGAAAATGGTCCACGTGAGTGTCTAAACGGACCAATTCCTCCTGGATGTCGCTGCGGTCGACGAGCACGGCCGCTTCCTGGAGGATGCGATCCTTGTCGACCTGCGCGCCTAACATCTCGCGCATGCGGGACTGTAGTCGTTCCGAATACGCGCGCAGTATCGTGCTGCGGTGCACCTCAACACCGTGGGCCGCCGTCCGCAAATCTTTCATGCGATCGCGCAACTCGCGCTCGATGCCCCGGCCTTCCTCCTCGCGCATCTTATTGAGAGAGGCTAGCGCCTCTTCAACGCTCGCCATAACAGCGGATTGCAACTCCTCGCTCGAAGTCACGATTCCCGAATCCATGGCGCCCGGCATGCGCAGCACGACGTTCAGATCGGGCTCGCCGGGAATGCCAAAATCTCCCGCGGCGGCACGGAATGCCTGCACATAGCCGGAGACCAACTCGCGGTTCAGGCCAGCACCGTTTTTACCGGAGCTATCGACGCTTAAAGCTACTTCCAGGTGGCCGCGTGCCAGCTTTTCCTTCAGCAAGCGGCGGAGTTTCATTTCCAGAGCGTCGGCGTCGGAGGGCAGACGGAAATGAAGGTCAAGGAATCGATGATTCACGGATTTCAGAGACAGCACGAACGACAGTCCGGCGTTCACCTGGCCGCGAACCTGCGCAAATCCGGTCATGGAGCGTAGTGACATATTTGAAAACCAGTGGCCAGTGGCCCGTGGTCAGTGACTAGTAGCAGGGCCTCGGCAATTGGTTACTGTTCTCATCACAAAAAGTGCCACATGGAGAACTAACCACTAATCACCAGCCACTAACCACCGACTCTCTGCGTATCCGCTTCCGCGAACTGCAATTCGTACAACCTCCGGTACGTGCCCATTTTCTGAATCAGCTCTTCATGCGCGCCGATATCGCCGATGGTTCCGTTTTCCAGAACAACGATGCGATCGGCCCGGCGGATGGTCGAAAGCCTGTGGGCAATCACAAACACAGTACGCCCGTGCATCAGATTTTGCAGTGCCGCCTGTACCAATGACTCCGATTCGCTATCGAGCGCGGAAGTCGCTTCGTCGAGAATGAGAATCGGCGAATTTTTCAAGATCGCGCGTGCGATCGCGATGCGCTGGCGCTCTCCGCCCGAAAGCCGTACGCCACGCTCGCCAATCATCGTGTCGTAGCCTTCGGGGAGCGCACAAATAAATTCGTGCGCGTGCGCCGCGCGGGCCGCTTCTTCCACGTGTTTGAGCGCGACGTGAGGCTGACCGTAGGCAATATTGTTGCGCAGAGTATCGTTAAAAAGCACGGTCTCCTGAGTAACGATGCCAATCTGCGAACGCAATGACGCGAGCGTTACCTCACGAACGTTCTGTCCATCGATCAGAATCCGTCCGCTGCTCACGTCAAAGAAACGCGGAATCAGGTGGACAAGCGTGCTCTTGCCCGCGCCGCTCGAACCAACCACCGCCAGCACTTCGCCCGACTTCACTTCCAGATTAATATTATGCAACACGTCACGGGCATCGTCGTCGTTGTGATAGGAAAATGCAACGTCTTCGAAACGGATGCTGCCGTGAAACTTCGGCAGCCTCTTCGCCCCCGGTTTTTCCCGGACCTCGTCATCAATGTCCATGAAGCGGAAGATCTCCGAGGAAGCGCCGATGGCCTGCTGGAAATTATTATTGAAAAGCGCGAACTTGCGCACCGGCTCGTAGAGCTTGAAAACGGCAACGATGAAGGCGAGAAAGGTTCCGGCGGTAAAAACATGGTGGTTGATCTGATCGCGGCCCATAAGGAGCAAGATCGCAATCGCCGCGGCGCCAAGAATGTCCATCAATGGGGAACTGATTGCGAACGCCGCCACCGTGCGGAGATTGGCGCGAAGCAAGCGGCGCGCCGCCGCCCGAAAGCGTTCCATTTCCCAGGTTTCCATCCCAAATGCTTTGACAATGCGGTTGCCGGTGATGGTTTCGTGGAGAATATTCTGGATCTCGGCGAGCTTATCCTGACCGCCGCGAGTCGTAGCGCGTACCTTCCGGCCGATTTTCGCTGATGAAATAAGGATTCCTGGAACAAACAGCAGGAGAACCCATGCGCGCCAGCCACCAAGCAGGATGACAACCCCCACGGTGAAAATCAGCGTGAAGAATTGCTGAAGAAACTCAGCCAGAACCGTCGACATGGCAAACTGCACGCGCTCAACGTCATTAATAATGGTCGAGAGCAACGTGCCGGTTGTATGTTTCGAAAAGAAAGCCGCCGAACTACGCAGGAACGCGTTGTATAAATCGTCGCGAACGTCGGTGATCATGCCGTAGCCGGCGTAGTTCACCAGGTAGGTTCCAACGTAGTCGAAGACTCCCTTCAATACCGTAGCCGCCACCAGCGCAAACGCCACGGCGGTCCAGGGATTGTGGAAGTGCGAGGGGATGACCTGCTGCAGATTGAAAACGCGTTCCGTGCCGGGGATCTTGAACAGTTGAAGCGTTCGGCTTTCGGAGCCTGGGTTGAGCACGCTATCGAAAATGGGACCGATCAGAAGGACGCGGAATGCGTCCAGCAAACCCACCAACGCCATCAGGAGAACCGACGCCACGAAGGGCGCGGAATACGGCAGCACATAACGCAGCAAACGGGCCAACTGGCGGGGCTTCGCCGGGATAGCTGGAACCTTCGTCTCCGGCAGTGTAGTCGTTCCCATGCGTGTGATACCCAATTCTACAGGGAGAGCGGGTCTCGCGAGCCTATCTCGGGCTGTCCCGATGTACGACCTTCACGGTGTATCCGGCTTTCTTCAGCCGCTTTCCGACGTCTTCGGCGATCATCACGGAGCGATGCTGTCCGCCGGTGCAACCGAAGCTGATTGTCAGATAGCTCTTGCCTTCATGAACGTAGTGAGGCAGCAGGTAAACCAGAAGATCGGCAATGCGGTTGATGAATTCCTTAGTTTGCGGAAACGATCGTATGTATTTTGCAACCTGCGGATCGCGGCCGGTGAGCGGACGAAACGCAGGCACGAAATGCGGATTGGGCAAAAACCGGACGTCAAATACCAAGTCGGCGTCATCCGGGACGCCATGCTTGAAGCCGAAACTAACGCAAGAGACCAGAATCGGCCGCTCGTTACCGGATTTATGAGTAAACCGGTCCGTGAGGTGTGCCCGCAGTTCGTGCACATTGAATTTCGAAGTGTCGATGACCAGATCGGCGATCGAGCGAATGGCCCGCAAATGCTTGCGCTCGGCCCGCAGCGAAGCTCGTACGGTGATGGTCTTGCCCAGCGGGTGCGGGCGGCGCGTCTCACTAAAGCGACGAAGCAGAACCGGATCGCTCGCTTCCAGATAAATCACCTGCGTCGGAATGATGCGCTTCATGTCCTTCAGGATCGCCGGCAGTTTTTCGAGTTGCGATCCTTCGCGCACATCGACGACGAGCGCGGTCCGCGGAATTTCTCCCGATTGCAACGCCAGCTCGGCGAAACGCGGAATCAGTTCGACCGGCAAATTATCAACGCAGTAATAGCCGAGATCTTCAAAGGCCTTCAGGGCTGAGGCCTTGCCCGACCCGCTCATGCCAGTGATGACGACGAGCTCCGAGCCGTCGGGATGCTTAGGCTTGCGACGCTCGCCCTTGCGAGTGGTCTTGGCCGCGTGCTTGGCACTGTTCTTCCTGGCGCGAGAAGCCATGCCGCAAATCTTAGCATTTTGCGGCCAGCGGGGAAGTCTATAGCTCTGGTTCGCAGTCAGTTCCAGCAGCACTCATTACGAACAGACAAAAAGGGGTGATGCAAGCATCACCCCCTTTGAAACGATCCGGCCAAGGATGTCGCGCAGTTCGCTGTGGGCGAACTTTGCGCTTCAAACCCTATTTGCGAGCCGAATTCACAAGATCATGGATCACGTCTTGATCCGTGAGTTGCTCGTAGGCATGTTCGCCGTGGAGCGACTCATCGAGCCCAATTTCTTCGGAAGATTCGCTGACCTTCACCGTGGTAAACGCATCAATGATGCGCAGCATGGCATAGGTAAACACGAATGCCCAGACCGACGAGAACACGACTGCCGTGACCTGCTTCAGCAGGAACGTGGGATCGCCGTAGAGCAAGCCGTTGGCGCCATCGGGATTGAATGCCTTGTTGGCAAAAACGCCGAGCAGGACAATACCGAGGAAGCCGCCGACACCGTGAACTCCCCAAACGTCGAGGGCGTCATCCCAGCCCAGCTTGTTTTTCATTTCCACTGCGTAGTAGCAGACCACGCCGGCAACGATGCCGATGATGACAGCGGTCGTGGGAGAAACATAGCCAGCGGCCGGAGTAATCGTCGCGAGTCCGGCAACAGCGCCGGTCAGCAGGCCCAGGAACTTGGGCTTTTTCTCGTTGAACCAGGCAACCGCCAACCATGCAACGGCGGCGAAGGAAGCGGCAACGTCGGTATTCAGAAATGCCGTGGCCGTGACGGAATCCACGCGCATTTCGCTGCCGGCGTTGAATCCGTACCAGCCAAACCACAGCAGGCCGGTGCCCAGCGCGACCAGTGGGATGCTATGAGGGCCACGATCGGCAACACGGCGCTTGCCCACATAGATCACAGAAGCCAGGGCCGCGATGCCGGCGATGTTGTGCACCACAATGCCACCCGCGAAATCTTTCACTCCCCACTGCTGAAGGAAGCCGCCTCCCCAAATCATGTGAACGAACGGGAAGTAGACAAACGTCAGCCAGCCGGTCAGGAACAGCATGTAGGCCTTGAAGGTGACGCGGTTGGTGAAGGCCCCGGAAATCAGCGCCGGGGTGATGATGGCAAACATCATCTGGTAGGCGATAAAGACGAACGCGGGAATCGTGTCGTTGGGCGAGGGCGTACCGAGGCCGATGCCGCGCAGACAGGCGAGGTGGAAGTTGCCGATAACTCCGTGCCAATCGCCACTGAAACAGAGAGAGTAGCCATAGAGATACCAAATGACGGTGGTCCAGCCCATAGAGACGAAGCTCTGGATCATGATGGCAAGGACGTTCTTACGACCGACCAGGCCGCCATAGAAAAATGCCAGGCCTGGTGTCATCAGCATGACCAGGCTTGTGCACAAGATCATAAAACCGGTATTACCGGTATCGAGGTGAAGCATGCGATCCTCCGACCGAAATGTTGAGAAATAGCCCGCGGATAGCGAGCGGGGGGTCCGAACTAGGCACTATCGCGCAGGTGGAGGGCCCGCAGACCCAGATGCGCGAAAAACATCATTACAGTGAGAGGCTGGACTTATTATAGGAGAAACTCAGTGCGGTATGTCACAGGGCTGGGTGATGGCGCACCGCCGCGAGAGCCCTCCCATCCACCGCGAGAGGGGGTTACGGCGCCACCCCCAGCTGCCAGAACAGGAACGAATAGATATCTGTGTAGTCTTCGACCTGCTTGGTCACGGGTTTGCCTTGACCGTGGCCGGCCTTAGTGTCGATTCGCAGCAGAATTGGCCGGTCTTTGCTGGCGCCGTTCTTGGCTACCGCCTGCATGAGAGCGGTCATTTTCTTGGCGTGCATCGGATCGACGCGAGTATCGGTGTCGGCAGTCATAAAGAGGATGGCGGGATACTCTACACCGGGCTTGACGTGGTGGTAGGGCGAGTAGGCGTAAAGCCAGTCGAACTGCTTGGGATCGTCGGCGGAGCCATACTCGGGGACCCAGAGCTTGGCAATCTGAAAGTTCTGATAACGGAGCATGTCGAGCAGCGGCACAGCGCAGATGACGGCGCGGAACAACTCTGGGCGCTGCGTAATCATGGCTCCCATGAGCAGGCCTCCGTTCGATCCGCCGGAAATGGCAAGGCGGTCGCTGTCGGTATACTTCTTGGCAATCAGATATTCGGCAGCAGCGATGAAGTCGTCGAAGACGTTCTGCTTTTTCTCTAGCATGCCGGCGCGGTGCCAGTCTTCGCCGAATTCGGAGCCTCCGCGAAGGTTGGCAACCGCGTAAACCCCGCCGTGCTCCAACCAAAGGTAAACATCGCGCTTGAAAGTGGGACTATTGGAGACATTGAACCCGCCATATCCGGAGAGCAGGGTCGGATTCTTGCCGTTGAGCGCCAAGCCTTTCTTGCTCACGATGAACATGGGAATTCTGGTGCCATCCTTTGATCGGTACCACTCCTGACGAACATCATAGGCAGAAGGATCGATCGAGGGCGCATCAACGCTAGCCCAGAGCGTGCTCTTGCTCGAAGCGAAATCGTAGCGGTAGACCGTGGGCGGAACGGTGAAGGACTGAAAGGCGTAGAAAATCTCTGAGCGATCTTCGCGACCGCTGACACCGAAAACGTTGCCGATGGATGGCTGAGGGATTTCGGCGAGCTTCTTGCCATCGAGCGAGTAGAGCTTTAGCTCGGACGCGACGTTGTGCTCGTACTGGAGAAAGAGTTTCCCGCCGGTGACGCTGGCACCTTGCAGCACGGCATCGGTCTCAGGGATTAATTCCTTCCAGTTTTCGCGCTTCGGATTGTTGGCGTCGGCAACGAAGACACGATAGTGCGGAGCATCTTCGTTCGTAGTGATGTAGAGCTTGCCCTCAAAGATATCGGCACCGTAAAGAAAGTTCTTGCCGGTGGTGATCTCAACGGGTGGCTTCGCGGATTGGCAATCGACGAGATACATGTCGGCCTTGGTCCAACCTTCCTCGACATCAATCAGCAGCCATCGATCGTCGTGAGAAAGGGATATGTTGGGCCAATCTTCGGGCTTGCGGCCTGCGCCAAAAATGAGCGGGTCTTTTGCGGGGTCTGCGCCTAGAGCATGATAAAAGACGTGGCGGTGATAGACCTCCTCGCCTTCAGGAACGTCGCCCTTTCGGGGATAGCGAGTGTAGTAAAAGCCGGAATTGTCGCGCTTCCAAGCAAGGCTGGCGGCGCTGGTGTTTTCGATTGTGTCGGGCAGAGTTTTGCCGGTCGCTGTCTCAAGTACACGGAGCGAGCTTTTTTCGGATCCTCCGGGAGATGTGCCGTAGGCGATGTATTTGCCATCATCGGATGCGTACCACCAGTCGAGGGCGACCGTACCATCGGCAGAAAGCTTGTTTACGTCGAGCAGAACGCGGTCGTCGCCATTGACGCCTTCGCGGACATAGAGAACAGGCTGGTTCTGGCCGCTGTCGCGGCGGGTATAAAAGTAATACTTGCCGCCAAACTGCGGCGCGTTCACGGTGCCAATGGAAAGAAGCTGCGTAAGCCGGCGGTTGATTTTTTCGCGGCCGGAAAGCGGGTCGAGAATGGAACGCGTATAGGCCAATTCCCTTTCGACGTAGAGCTTGGTGTCCGGGTCGTCGGAGTTTTCAAGGTAACGGTAGGGATCGACGATCTTGTGACCCTGAACCGTGTCCTCGACGGGAGCGACTTTCGGCCTTGGCGGGCCAGGCGACGCAGGGACATCTTCAGCCATCACGAGCGCGGAAAGACCGGCGGCGAAAACGGAAAACGCAATGAGCAAACGTAAACCTCCGAGCATAAACACCTCAGTTCAAATTGTGCGGACGGCTACTGGGTGGACGAATTACAAAGACACAGGTTAGCAGAACGTTCACGAAAGAACGCGTTCTTTGGTCAGCTATTGTACCCGAAGGAATCCCGCGCAAGGCCGATCAAGAAGAGAGCGCGGCTGCGATGCGCAACATCGACAACCGTTCTGATTACTGCCGGTGCCGGTTGCCGGTTCGGAACTCGGGGAGCATAACATGAGCGCGATTCAATGGACCGAAGACTATAGCGTGCAAGTTGCGAGATTCGACCACGAACACCAGATGCTGTTCAAGATGGTCAACGACCTGCATGAAGCTTCAAAAGCCGGGCACGGCACAGACATTGTCGAGGAGATTTTGGGTCGGCTGATTGCCTACACCGCGAAGCATTTCGCCGGCGAGGAGGAGATGATGGAAAAAAACGGATTCCCAGGTCTGGCCGAACATCGGCGCGAGCATCAGGCGCTGGTAACGCAGGCGCTTCAATTTCAGAAGGATCTTGGCAAAGGCAAGCTGCTGGTTGCGGTATCGGTGATGACCTTTCTGAAACATTGGTTGACAAATCACATCCACAAAACGGACAAGAAATATGGGCCATTTCTGAATAGCAAGGGAGTTCACTGAGCGTCGGCGACGAAGAGGATCGCTCACACCGAATTCAGCAGTCGCCAGGAATCGCAGTTGGCGCCGGATCGCGATGCGTTACTTTCGTACAACAGGCAGCCCAAAAGTCGTGTGCGAAGCGGCACTCAGCTTGGGTGTTCCAATCACGTGCGCGCTCTGATATGATTTGTAAGACAATTCGAGTACGCAGACTGCGTGCTTTCACTCCTCAGTAGCTCAATGGCAGAGCATCCGGCTGTTAACCGGAGGGTTGTAGGTTCGAGTCCTACCTGAGGAGCCATTCTTTCCTTCTGCCCTTCAATCAGTTACGCCGCTTTTGCTAAATCAATTTTTGGCGACGTTTGTAGCCCATGTAGCCCAAACATGGCAAATCCAAGGCCCACGCGGTCGCACCACTCGCGCCGCCAGCTTGTATCCTGCTGCAATCCGCTGGCGTACAAATCGGTAACGGTGCGCCGTGTATGGCCGAGCCACAGCCCTATCAAATCCTCAGGCGCACGCGCACGGCGTAGTGTCTCCGTACGGAATCTCCTGAAGGCGTGAAAACCCACCCGCTTGCCCGTGGCATGGAGGGCACGGTGGGCATTGCGTTGTGAAAGCGGCTTACCACTTCGCGTTGCGAATAAGTAGCCGGATTTCCCGACAACGTACTCGCAAAGAAAAGCGGCCAACGATTCCGCTATATCAATCTCACGGACTGCGGCTGGTGTTTTAGGGTTTTGCTCCTTACCATGCCAGACACTTCGCGAGACACGTAGCACCCGGCAATCGGAAGTAAAATCAGTTGCCTTTAATGCCTGCGCTTCCCCGATCCGCAAGCCGGTACCAGCCAACACGGCAAATAAACTTGCATACCGTTTACTGGTGCTGGCAAGTATCTCAACTACTTCCGTTTCGGTGAGGCTTGGCCGGTGCTGCTGTTCCTTTTGGACAATCGGCATCCCAACAAAATCGTGATTCCACTTGCGGGGATAAAGCGGTTCGCCCTCGGCATCCACTGCCGAAGCAAGAACCAGTTTTACCGTCTGCGTGTAGTTGACGATTGTTTTGGGTGCCAACCCGCCCGCTGCCATCTTCTCTATTAGCTCCCGCAATGCCCCGTTGGAAACTTCCGACAACAGCCGGTCGCCCAGCGTTGGCAAAACCCAACGATCTAGCGCGTGTTGCCAACCAAAAAGCGTAGCAGGTTTTACCGGCCTACGGCGGCGCAGGGGTAGTGCAGCCATCCACCGGGTGGCCTGCGTGCGGAACGTCATAGCCGGGATTGTGGTTGAGTTGAAGGCCGACTTGCCATTGATGCCTTCGGCTTCGATATGCTCGCGGAGTTTGCGCCGTGCCACGCTGCGCGTTGGGCAAACGCCCAGCGTAACTGTGCGGCGTTTACGTGGTACGCCCGGTTGGTCGTAGTAATAACGACCGTATGCCGGTGCTGTTGAAGACCACGTTTTTGAGTGTTGGAACACACTACCACCTTGACCTGTTCGACGATTCAAGCAGGGACCTCTTTTTTCCTGCCTTAGCGCCGTTGCGTCTCGAAAGGTAGCGAGGTTCCGGCTGGATTGCAAATCGGTGGCTGCCATACAAGGCCAGCCGGGTGAGACGGGTCCGTCATTCTACGCCGTACGATTTTTGGTTGCCGGACATACCTACCTAGCGACCAGTGGGCGTGCGAATTTCGCTACTGAGAACAAAGCCATTTAGCAGCTTTCTTCAGTTGGGGTTGTAGTCCAATTGAGCATAAACCCCAACTTAGGCGGTCGTAACAGCCATCGGAAATGATGGTTGGGAACCACGGCCTCGCAAGCCGCCCACGTCCATGTCGAACCGGGTTGCTACACAGCGGCCCGGTTTCTATTTCCTGTTGGTGATTCCCCAACGCGCCCAAGTGCGGAAGGTTTTTAAAATGGCTGGCATGTCAGTCCAATCGCCTTGGCGCACGCGGCGTATGGTGTAGTTTTTTCTTTCCAGCATATCCTGCGCCTGAATGTTGGTGGGTAATCCGTAAAAAGCAACGAAGCGATCAAAAAACATTTGGCGGTTTCTTGTGTTCTTCGATCCCGACAAGTCCGCCATCCGGTAAATGCCGAAGCGGGCGTGTTTGTGGTCTTCCTTTGTCAGGGTGCCTGCTTGCTTCCGAAGAAGAAATTCTAGAAGCGTGCGCTGATGCACCCCAGCGGGTCTCCCATTGTTCGGGGCATCAGCCGATTTCCTACCGTTAATTCGCGCAGCCTTTCGCTTGGCTGGGCTGGTGGACTGGCCGCCCCGCGTTCGGTGCCAGATACCGAGAAGATTGTCCATGCCTATCACGATAGCTTAAGTTAGGGTTTCTATGCAATATGAATACAACCCCAAGTTAAGAAAACCGCTACACGCTTTTGTTATCAACAGCCAGTGGGCCAAGCACGCTGGCGGCAGGGTCGGTATGTACGGCAAGCAAAGCAGGCAGGTGCCGCGCACTTTTGCTGTTGCCCCGCGCCGTAACAGCCAAGTGTCCATATGCGAGCTGGTAGGTGCAAAGCAACAGCGCCCGGCTAAGAATGACATGGATAGCCCAACACAATCCGGACCATTTCTATACCTGAGGAACATCCCAACGGAATTACGTATTCCACCGCTCTGGATGGAATACTACCTCTCGCGGGACGACAAAAAGCCCGACAAAAAACCGCGCAAGCATCCAGTTTTTAAGTATGCAACGGCAGAAGACCGCGACGCCAACTTCAAGTCCCTTGATTACCTAATAAACAATCGAGCCAAGCCTAGACCCGGTGGTGGTTATCAACGGTGGGTGGATAAAGCTGAAGGTTTCGTGTACGTCGATCTGGATCACGTTCGCAATCCGGAAACCGGCGAAGTCAAACCGGAAGCCATGGCCATAATTGAAAAGCTCAACAGCTACACAGAAATCTCATCTGGTACCGATGGATTCCATATTGTGTGCAAAGGCACCTTATCGGAAGACTTCAAAGTTGAAGGCTACTGGATAGAAATCTACAGTGGCCATACGCGCAACAAGCTCATTGCCATGACAGGCAACACATTGGACCTAAACGTAACGATAGGAAACCGGCAGCAAGAGCTTGAAGAATTGCTGGCGCAAGCAAAATCAAATACCGGCCATGTTGCCAGTGTCTCAAAGGCTGAGTTGGCTGTAGTTGATGAACCTGAATTGGCAGAGGAAGAGAAGTTACCGGCTTTTCCATCGCTACCCGGTGCACTTGGGCAACTGGTGGATGGCATCACCCACGACCTCCCCTACGATCACAAAGCGATGGCGGCGCTAACGTACATCGGAATCGGCCTCGCAAAGCGTATCAGCATGTTGCCGGATTACTGGTTGCAGCCGCGCTTTTACGTGTGCATGGTCGGCCCTGCTGGCTCCGCTAAGTCCGCCGCTGAGTTTGAAGTCCGAAGGGCATTATGCCAAGGCGATACACCAGTCCTGAGTGATTTGGCGGTGGAGCTTTCCATCGATAGCGGTCCCGCTTTAGTGCAGGCATTGGAGGAAGCTCCGAACCACCGTCTAATACTTGCTCCCGATGAGCTTGCCGACCAGTTTGAAAAAGCACGCGCTGGCGCAACCGGCAAGAACTCTCTTTTTGGTGAGTTGCTTCGCTTGTTTGAAAGCAACGAAACGGCCAACCGCACAAAGAAGAAAGGTGGAGAGGGTGGCAAGATTGAAATACGCGATGGACTCTTCGCGCTCATAGGCGGAACTACAACACAGCGCTTTCCCGAGATGTTCGTCGGCACAGGATCCAATGCCAGTGGTCTGCAATCGCGTTTCGTGTTGTCCTACTCGGAACAAAATACCCCGCGTTGGAAATCACCAAATGATATGCAAGCTATAGCTAGCGCCTGTAGCAGCCTTTCTTCTGTCATTGCGGCGACACCAAAACAGTTGGCCGTTTCAGACGCCGCCAGAGAAGCGTTCATGGCATGGCGAAAGGACGATGCCACCAACACGGATGTAATGCGCCGCCTTTTGGACCAAGCAAAGCGATTCGCCATGATCGTTGCGGCTTGCCAGCAAGCTGAAAACATTGATGAACAAATCATGGCGGTGGCACTACAGTTTGCGGACTACCAGCTTGCTCTCCGTAAAAAGTTGTTTCCACCCGATGCCAGCACCACCGAACAGGTTTTTGAAAACCTAATTCTGGCCTTTTTGGAAAAGCATGGACGCGCTACTGAAGCTGTGATCCAGAATCGGATCGGTCCCGAGAGAAGGCGCGGCGGATTCATATCTTTCAACCGGGCGTGGGCCGCATTGTTTCGCTGCGGCAAAGTTCTGATGATTGGCCCTAATCGGCAAGGCCAACCTGTGTATGCCTTACGTGCGAGTTTACAAGGTGCGCCTGTTGATTCCTTGTAAGCTGGCCGAGCTAGGTTTGAGTTTACAAGGTTCCACGGATAATCCTTGTAAACTGCTAGCCCATGAAATGACAGTAGTTAGTATGAGTTTACAAGTTTACAAGTAAAGGGGCGGGGGTAGGTTTAGGTAGTAATACAAACAGTGCCCGCATACTTGTAAGGTCCAACCTTGTAAAGTCGGAAATCGGAGTAACTGTGAACAACAGCGCTGAAACACCAAAGCCGAAAAAACTCTATAAGGTAGATGCCGAAACCGCCTTGCGTATGTGGAACGAGGGAAAAACGTTTAAAGAAATCGCGATCCATTTTCCGGGGGTTACCATCTGGGTCGTGCGCCGTGCCATCGTTCGGGCCGAAAAAGCTGGGTCAACCAAAACACGGCACGGAATCTATCACCCACCGCAGCCGGTGCCACCGATGGCCGCATTGTGGCAGGTGTAACACCTGCGTGGGATAGTTATGGAGCAAGCTGAAATAATTCGGCGGGTGCAGGTAAGGTGGCCGGGCTATTCCATCACTGGCAATGGCGAGATCGCGGTCGTGCGCCATTGCAATAAAACTGTGGTTCTTTGTTCGATGCCGATGGAAGCCAACGCAGTTGTGAACGAAAAATGCTACGAGCGGTGCAATATGGAAAACGCGCCTTGGGGAACATGGCATGTTATTGCTTATAAAAAAGCCGCCAAGCAACCAGTTATTTTGGATCGCACAGATTACGGTGAATAATATGGCACGTTGCCCACACCCCGAGAAGCTTCACCACGCGACCAAACGTGCTGCACTCGACCAGTTCATGGCCACACGCCGTGCAAGCAACCATCCCGGTGGTGGTCACTCTCTAAAATCGCTTAACGTGTATTTGTGCCAGTGCCGATTTGGTTGGTGTATTGGCCGCTCATCCCGTGACCGGAAAACGGTAGAGAAGACCGCACCGGAACCAAAGCCAAAAACGCTCAGCGAAATTCGTAGATATGTAAAACGGCTAGAAGTCCAGATGGACAATTATCGCAAGCACCAAGCGTACTTGGTTGGTCAACTGGTCGCTGCGGATAAAGCAAAAGCAGACCTAGAGCAAGAGTTGCTTGATATCCAGGATGCTGCGTTGAAAGAGATTGGATACTTGAAAGGATAAAGAACCCCTATGACCAACCCAATTGTGACGATAACGATTTACGAAGCTGGCGGTGAGGCCAGAGGGGCAAACATTGCATGGAAAAGTTGCAATCAACGTGATATGGCTCACATAGCGACCAACCTGCTCCATCACGTGGCCGCCAGTATGGCCACAGGCGATAAGGGCCACTATACAGCCGCTGATTATGAAGCAGCTCTCCAGCGTTTGCTTAACGGAGCCCGATTTATCCGGGAGAATCAGGATAGCAAGCCAAATCAACTGAACTAACCCTGTAACACTGCGCTGCCAATTCGTGCAGGGCACTGCACGAATAGCCATCCCCGGCTAAGCTGGCCGCCTGTCCAGTAGCAGGTGGCCAGCACAAATATCCTGTAACACTTTCCGGCACAGTTAGGTGTGAATAGAGAATCGCCTTGGTGTCAGCCACCACGGCGCGAGAGACCAACACACCTGCGGTTAAACACTAACCCAAGCTAAACAGCCCTGCTGGCAGGGGGATGGAACATCCAAGGCCAGACGGCGTGTAACCGACGCCGTACGAGGGAAATCAGGTTGGTGAGCCGGTGCACGATAACCACCGGCATTACTTATTCCGCAAAATGGCCAGCCCACCAGCCCGGCAGATACGGCAAAACCCGCTGGGTACCCCAACCCCAAAGAACAAACACCAACCCACCAAAGATGCGGTGCGCACGATAGCAAACCTCGCGGATGAGAAACAAGCTGTTATCTTCCAACACCAGTTAGTAAGCTGTTTCACGGAGTAGTTTTATGGCCATGTTTGTTCGTTCGCTAATTTGCTGGTTGTATAAGTGCGGTGTTAGTCCGCGCTGGATTGCCACTTTAACCTGCCAGTACCGCAACCGCATAACCAACACACTGGTGGATGCTGGACTGTATACGGTAAAGCCACGCCGCAAAACGTATCCCAAAATCGCGGTAGACAATACAACCGCAAAAGCGGAACAGACAACGGCTAAGGTAAAGGCACAGATCATTAGCGATGCTGGCCGCGATGCCAAGACAGGCCGACTGCTGGTGCTGGCACGATGCATTGCCTGTGGCGGCCCGTTTACAGCACGCCGCGATCTAGTGCGCGATGGCACCACCAAGCGTTGCCGCACATGCAAGCCGGGCAACTACAGGCCGCTTACACCCTTGGAAGCCGCTCAAGCTGCCATGCGTGCCCGCTGGCAAAAGGTGCGCAAAACCAATGCCGTTTCCCATGCAAATGGCCACGTATAAGCGCAGTCCATGCGCTTTTAGTAGCGTTGCCCCACTGCTGTAAGTCAGCCGCCGCGCGGCTTGCTGACGCATGATGCCTAAGACAGCAAGTGTTGTCGTGCGATACACATACGAAGCACCTACGAGAGCCAACGCCTTGGCTGCCATCAGATTGATTCGACAAGGCCCATATACCGGATCAGGCTGCGAACGCCTCCCGCCAGTAACCGCGCGTAGACTTGCATGAACACTCACCTTGATGGGATTCCCGCCAAATCAGGGGGGTGTTGTCTTAAGCGCTTGGACTCGTAACACCGTACCGCTTATGTATGAGCGACAAAGAAATCCACGCAGCAGCGGTTGCGCTTGGCCGCAAAGGTGGTAGCAGCACTAGCCCGCGCAAGCAGGCCGCCAGCCGCCGCAATGCTGCCAAGGCTACGGCTGCACGAAAAGCTACGCAGGAAAAAGTATCCACTACGCCAGTGCTGTTTCAGTGCCCACAGATTCAGGAGAAAAAACAATGAAGAAACCAGCCACAAAAAAGCTAACTCACTTTCTTCCAAAAAGTAAGGGGCAATAAATTGCCAACGATCCGCAAGTCAACGAGGCAACACCTGTTGCAAGGCACGGAACCGCAGTACAGCGGCGGTGCCGAAAGCAACACCGTGTTTTTTGCTGGCAAGCCGCGTATGCCGAAAGGTATGCCAGAGCTCGCACAAGAAAAGTGGAAGGAATTAGCTGCCATCCTTCGCAAGCGCGGAACTCTAACGCGTGGTGATGGACCAGTTTTGGAACTGGCCGCAATTACGTATGCACGCTGGCGCAGTGAGCTGGCCGAGCTGGAAAGCAAAGGCACGATGATTGAAATTGAATACTTTGCCAACGAGCGCACGTACACAAAGCTGGTGATTAATCCGCTGGCAAAAGTGGTGGCGCAGTTGGAGAGCAATCTTCGCCAGCTTTATATCCAGCTTGGAGCTACACCGGCCAGCCGTCAAAAGGCAAAACAGGTGACACAAGAGCCGGCAAAAGAAAAACCAAAGCTAGGGCCGGATGGCAGGCCATTGATTTTTGTCTAAAGTGGAAGAGTGTTTATGGGCATCGCAGAGGAGTACGAACGTATGGAGGGTTGGGCGCGGGTTGTAGAGGCCGCAGGCATTGGCTGCGACGGACGGCCGGGCAAGGTGTTCGAGTTGGCCACGTTAATTTTGAACGACTCGGAAGTGGAGCGATTGCGGCTCGAAGCGTATGACCCCATCAAGGCACAAGCACGAATGGATAAAAGGCTGGAGGCCATCCTAAACGACAGGCCGAATGAACCATTTGAAAGTGATTTGGTGGACGTGCTGTTGTCTATGACGCCGCAGCAACGCGACAGGCTGCAAGCGTCCGTAATTGCTAAGTACCAAGCCAAGCCGTAACACAAACTGGTAATGGGGAGGAATAACGAAATGGAACTAATGCAACTTATCGAAAACGAACTTGAATCCATGCGCAGTGCACCGCGCAAACCAGCCACAACGCAGCCAAGTGAGCCCGCAGCCTCAGTGATCACTTCAAAAGCGGCCAACAGTTATCACTTCAAAACCGGCCAACGGGATTGGCCGTCCAGGACTGAGAATGTTCTACCCTGCCGCCTCCTGTGGTGGCAAGTCGGTTTTGG
>Ga0182030_10000848_pt1 | contig 60378 bp, 53 predicted proteins | sample 812S3MmetaG_FD_121299 | JGI IMG/M metagenome (GOLD analysis project Ga0182030, IMG submission 121299) | Permafrost microbial communities from Stordalen Mire, Sweden - 812S3M metaG (Illumina Assembly) | ecosystem: Environmental > Terrestrial > Soil > Wetlands > Permafrost | place: Sweden... | reverse complement strand
TTTCGTCTGCAGGGCCAGGCGCTCATCGTGACCCTCGGGGTCGGCTTTGCGATATCCGGCGCCACCCAGATCGTGACCAGCATCGCCAGCACGTTCGGAGGAAATGTCTTTGGCCGCGTGCCGGATTGGCTGATCAATATTGCCACCATGAACGGATCCACGTTTGGCCTTAGAATTCCGGCCGTGGTCATCGTCTGGGGAGTGGTGTCGGTTGCGCTGATATTCGGGCTGAATAATACGAAATATGGCCGCAACCTCTATGCTCTCGGTGGCAGTCGAACCGCGGCCGACCGGCTTTCGATCTCCGAACGGGCCTATTGGGTCGGAGCTTACATGGTCAGCGGGTTTGGCGCAGCGCTCACCGGAGCGTTGCTGCTGGGATGGAGCGGCGGCGGCTTCATCGGCGTAGGCGATCAATATCTTTTCATGACCCTCGCTGCTGTCGTGGTTGGCGGAACGTCGCTGCTTGGCGGATGGGGCGGCTATGGCTTCACCGTCATCGGCGTGCTCGTTCTTCAGGTGCTTACCTCCTTCCTGGTCGGAATAGGCCTGAGTTTCCAGGCCCAGCAGTTCGTCTTTGGTCTCCTGATCCTCCCCATGGTTGCCATCTACGGACGTTCGCCGCACATACGGACGCAGATCTAGAATGGAAAACAAAGTGGAAGCCGGAATCGTATGAACAAATTGCCCTCCCCGGTCGATATCGTTGGCGGATCCTTCTGGTTGCTGTCAGTCGCGATGATCGGCGCCGCCTTCTTCTTCTTTTCGGAAAGGCGAACCGTCGCGATCCGTTGGCAAACCTCGGTCACTCTGGTCGGCGTCGTCATGGTGATTTCCGCGGTCCAGTATTATTACTTGAAGGAGATGTGGGTCGCGACCGGACAGGCACCCATCATCCTGCGCTACATCGACTGGGCGCTGTCGCGGCCGGTGCAGGTCGTGTGCTTTTTTGTGATGCTGTCGGCCGTGGCTGATCTGACGCCGGCGCTGTTCTGGCGGTTGCTGGTCGGCTCGCTGGTGACCGTCATCGGAGAGTTTCTTGGCGCCGCGGCATACATGAGTCCCACGCTCGGCTTCCTGGTTGGAATGGTCGGTTGGCTATACGTCCTTGGCGAGCTGTATTTTGGCGAAGCCAGCATTGCGAGTACCAACAGCGGAAATGAAAGAGCCGACATGGGGTTTCGATCCCTTCGGCTGATCGTCACGATCGGCTGGGCGATCTATCCGCTTGGCTATTTCATGCAAAATATCGGCGGTGGCGTCGATGTCGACACGCTGAACGTCATCTACAACCTGGCTGATTTTCTCAACAAACTGGTCTTTGGCTTCGTCGTTTATCAAGTAGCCGTCGATAGCTCCCGCGCAAGCGAGCCGCATCGATGATAACAGGCCAGCCACATACGACATCCAAAACGCGGCATCCGCTTCGACGAAGCGACGGAATTTGCATGGAGAATGGCGAACAATGACCGGCGCGGACATCATTGCGGTAATCATACTGATCGCTCTTGCAATAGCGATCGTCGCATACCTTCTGCATTGGCTGTACAGGAGATCGTCCAAGGAGGTGTCGTTCGTCAGGACCGGTATGGGCGGCGAAAAGGTCGTCCTCAGCGGCGGCGCGCTGGTGATTCCGATCGTTCACAATGTGACGATGGTCGGCATGCGGACGCTGTGCATCGAGATCCGCCGGGGTGGCGAGAAATCACTGATCACCAAAAACCGTATGCGGGTCGAACTGGTGGCGGAATTCTACGTCCGGGTGAAGCCCGACGAGGCATCGGTGGCGATCGCCGCCCAATCGCTCGGCCAGCGAACCATGCAGCCCGACAGCTTGAGGGAACTCGTGCAAGGCCGCTTCATCGACGCCCTGGCGATCGTTGCAGCCACCATGAGCATGGACGAAATGCAGGAACGGCGTGGAGAATACGTCAAATCGGTAAAACGCCTTGCGGAAGAGCATCTCGGTCAGACTGGACTTGAACTGGAGACGGTTTCGTTGACGGGCCTCGATCAGGCCCCGCTGGAGATGTTCAATCCCTCAAACGCGTTCGATGCGGAAGGCCTGACCCAGCTCACGCAGCAGATCCAGGCCCGCAAGAAGGCGCGCAACGATATCGAGCAGGAGACGCTGATCCAGATCCGCGACAAGAACCTTGAAACCGAGAAGCTGGCGCTGGAAATCGACCGCGAAAGCGAGTTTGCCCGGCTTAGGCAGGAAATGGAGATATCCGCGCAACGCACCAAGCAGCGTGCGGATATCGCCAAAGACAGGGCGGAGCGGGAGCGCGAGGTCGAGGAGGTACAACTGCGCACCGAGGAAGCCGTCGAAATGACACGGATTTCGCAGCAGCAGGTGATCGATGTCGAGCGGCAGCTGAAGGAAACTCGGCTGGTCGGCGAGATCGAAAAGCGCCGCCGCGAGCAAAATGAGCTGGAGCGCAACGCGACGGTGGAAATTGCGAAGTTGAATCTTGAGGCGGAGCGGGTCGTCCTCGAATTGTCGAAGGAGACGGAATTCGCCCGGCTGGAACAACAGCGCGAGATTGCGATACGAAAAGCCGAGGAAAGGGCAGCGGTCGCTAGGGAGGAAGCCCAGAACCAGCGGCTCGGTCAGGTCGCCCAGATCGAAGCCAACGAGGAATTGCGGATCGCGGAGATCAATCAGCAGAGAAACCTCAGCGTGGTTCGAATGACCGCCGAAGAAGAGACGCGGCGGTTCGAGATCGCCAAGTCGAAGAGGTTGCAGATCGAAGAACATGAGCGCGATCTTGCCGTGATGCAGAAATCGACCGAGGTGTACGAAGCCAAGGTCGAGGAGCAGGAGGCGCATGCTCTCGCGATCAAGGCCCAGGAAGGCGTGAGTTCGTCGCGGGAATTCGAGGTCGCGGAGCGGCGAAAGCACGTTGATCTGGTTCTGGCCGCGGCTGCCGCCGAAAGCGATGCGATACGGATCACCACTCTAGCGAGGGCGGAGACGTCGGCGGCAGAGGAGCATAGAAAAGCCAGCGATCACGCGACGCTGTCGGCGAAGGCGCGATATGAGATTGAGGCGGCCGGTAAAGTGAAGCTCAACGAGGCGGAGAACCTTCGCAGCGAGGCCAGCAGGACCAGCGAGGTACGGATGCAACTCGCACGGAATCTCGATGGCATCATTCGCGAGAGCGTCAAACCGATGCAGAGCATCGACACGATCAAGATATACGAGGTGAACGGCTTGCCGAGCGGCGGTCAGGGCGGGAACCGTGACGGCGATGGGCTGCCGGCCAGCCCGGGCAATGGCGGAGGCAGTCTGGCCGACAACGTCGTCAATTCGGCGTTGCGCTATCGTGCCCAGATGCCGTTTGTCGATGGCTTGCTTGATGAAATTGGCATGTCATCGGGAGAGATTACCAACATCGGAAAAATTCTCGGCACGCCCGCCAAGAAGGGCAAGGACGGCGGCGGCCCAACCGGAGACGGCAAGTAGTGCTGGATCGATGACAATGGACGTTTCTGGATCTGGCGGGGTGGCTCACGATGTTGAATAAGGTCGCATGGCTGTCGCTATTCTTTGCAGCCTACTGGGCGTTCTGTATCGCTATCGGGGTGCGGTCGTCTCATAATCATCCCCTGGCTCGTCAATTTTTCCATCCCGCCGGAGGAATACCGACCTGGGTCTTTGTTTTTGTCGTCGGCGCTGGAACTTTCGCGGGCTGGACCTTCCTCGGTCAGCCGGCGCAAAGCTTTGAGGATGGGCTGCAATACGTCAACGCCTCATTTTTCGTGATTTCAATTCCGCTCGCGGGTGTCCTTGTTCTGAAGCGTCAGTGGATGCTGGGCCAGAAGTACGGATATGCAACGCCCGGTGAAATGTATCGTGGCTATTTCGGCGGAAACGCCATTTCGGTGATTTCCGTCGGCATTGCATTGCTGTTCGCCGTTCCATTTCTGGCAACGCTGTTCGGCGCATCCGGCGCATTGATTGAGGCGCTGACCGATGGGGCGGTGTCGCGCGATGGAGCGATGTGGGTGTTGTCGCTGGTCGTGCTGCTCTATTGCGTGATTGGCGGGCTGACGGCCGTCGCGGAAGTGAGCGTCGTACAGGGCGTATTGTTTGTCGGCGGGGCCACGGTTATCGGGCTGTTCGCCGTGGCTTATGCTGGGGGGTTTACCAGCTTCGGCGAGGGGCTCGCGAGGCTCGCTGGTTCGCACGCCGCGGTCTCGCGCACGACGAAGGGTTACGGCGGCGGCGATTACCCCGGGCTGTTTGCTATCCCCGGGGTCGTCCAGTTCACGGCCGGACTAGGACGCGAAGCGCCGGTCGGGGGGCCGTGGACGGCGATCATGTGCCTGTCATTCGTGTTGTCGCTGATGGGCATTCAATTGGCGCCCGCCTTCTCCGTTTGGGGAATGGCCAGCAGCACGCCACGGGCGTTCTCGATCCATCAGATATGGGGCAGTGCGTTTTGCGTCGGGGTCGTCGCCTTCATCCTGGCCCCGCTGCAAGGATTGGGGGGCCTCCTTCTTGGCGCCAACGGGACCGCGAATGCCGCAAACCTTTCCGTCGCAAGCATCCTTCCGGTTCTGGCAAGGGGCCAGCAGGGCGATCTCGTCGTCAGTTACATCAATGCCATACAAACCACGCAGGTCTGGCTCGCCGGCTTGCTTGCCGTCGCTGCGATCGCAGCGCTGCAATCCACCGGCGCCGCATATCTGGTAACGGCAGGTAACATCCTGTCCCGGGATATCTACAGACGGTATTTTCGTGTTGACGCCAACTGGGACCAGCAGCGCACCGTCAGCCGCATTGCGATGTTGCTGATATGCCTTGCCGCGTTGCTGATGGCCAGCTTCGCCATGGATGCGGTGATGTTGCTTGGCGGGTTGGCCATCCCTTGCAGCTTTCAACTGCTGCCGCCACTGCTTGGCCTGTTATGGCTGCCCTGGATCACCCGGCGCGGGGCGACCGCGGGTTTGATCGCGGGGCTGGTAGTAGTGGTGATGACGGAGCCCTTGGGGCAGGTGCTGACAGGCAATGTGTTGCCGTGGGGGCGATGGCCCTGGACGATTCACTCGGGTGTCTGGGGTATGTTCTTCAACCTGCTGATTTGCATGGCGGTCAGCGGATTCACGCGTATCGATACCGATAGATCCCACCGCGATGGCTTCCACATTTTTCTCAACGGTCGCGCGCCGTCGATCGCCGAAAATACGAAGCTGAAGTCGGCCGCGTGGATCATGGTGCTCGGCTGGACGTTTTTTGCGGTCGGCCCCGGCGCCGTTCTCGGCAACAAGCTGTTCGGCGCGCCAGGTGGCGGTTATCAGGCGTGGGTATTTGGCGCGCCGTCGATTTGGGCGTGGCAAGTATTCTGGTGGATTCTGGGGATCGGGCTGGTCTGGTTTCTGGCGGTGAAAATGGAGATGTCGACCATGACGCAAGGTGAACTCGCACTGCTCGGGACCAGCAAATTCGTTGAACAGGAAGGAGGAGCTTACCATGATTGATGAACCAACAGGCGTGCAAAGCAACGAAGGCCACAGCAGTACGGACGATTTCATCACCCGAAAGTATGTGCTGCCTCTGTTGAGGGACGAGGCCACCCGCAACAGGCTGATTGCCGAGCACAGGGCCAACCCCATCGGAACGCCCGCTCGCAACGGCCGGCCGTCGATCGGACACAGCGACGATCTCATTCGCGTCATCGACAAATTCCGCCGCGCCCCGATGAAGGGAAAATACGTGTCGGTCTGTATCAGGCCTTTCGCGGATTTTCGGATTGGCGTGGCCAGCGGCATTCGCGGCGAGCCGGTCAAGCTGCTTGAGGGCTCGTTTTCGTCGCAGGACGCGTGCGAGCATGGGATTTTTCTGAAAAGAATCGCCGATCTTCTCCGCAAATACGATGCATCGAACGATGCCGCCGAACACAGGCGCTCAAGCGGCTGGAAATAGAAAAAAGGACTGGAGAAGCGTGATGCTAAGTATTGCAGGATACAGCGACAAGTACTCGATCCATCCCGGGGACAAGATCAGGTTCTACGTGAATTCCCAGAACAGCGAAAAATATCAGGCGCAGATTGTGCGCCTGATTCATGGGGATACCAATCCGGAGGGGCCAGGGTACAAGGAGCAGGAAGTCAACGCATCCTGTAACGGCATCTATAATGGCAAGAACCAGCGGATATTTGGCGGTTCGTACGTCATCATTTCGCAAGATCCGAGGCTCGATGTTCAGAGTTTCACGCTGCAGGCGTTTATCTTTCCGACGACGCCCGAAAAGGGTCGCCAGGGAATTCTCACGAAATGGGATGAACGCAGCAAGACCGGCTACGGGTTGTTCATAGATGAGAAGGGTTGTCTCTCGGTCGTGATTGGCAACCGCAGCGGCCAGATCATGACCTTGTCGAGCAACAAACCGCTTCTCCGCAAGGTGTGGTATCTTGCGGCGGCGAGTTTCGATGCGAAGTCGGGCAGGGTAACTCTCTATCAGGAGCCGACGGTGACGCCGACCAATGGCGGTCTCGGCATGGGAATTCTGCACCCGGCCGAGGATACCACTGCCAGCGCGCAGTTGATCAGCGGGATCGCGCCTAGTCCGAATGACGCGCCTTTTCTGATGGCGGCTTTGTCAATCGAGGGGCGATCCGGCCGTACCATCTATGGCGCACACTACAAGGAAGCATCGACGCCGGTAGAGGTGCCTGAACAGGGCTTCGTGTATAATGGAAAGATCGATCGGCCGCGCCTGAGCGACCGGGCGCTGTCGAAGTCCGAAATCGAGATGCTGGCCCGGGACTCCAAGAACAGTCCATCGCAGATCCGGGAAAGCATTGTAGCCGCATGGGACTTTCACGCCAACATCACCACCAATATTGCCTCGACCTACATCGTCGATACGTCGCCAAACATGCTGAACGGACATGCCGTCAACATGCCGGTCCGCGCCATGACCGGATACAACTGGACCGGTGATGAAATAGTCTACCATCACAAGCCGGAAGAATATGGAGCAATCCATTTCCACGATGACGACATCGATGACGCGCGCTGGGACGTCGACTTTGAATGGGTCGTACCCAGCAATCTGCGAAGCGGCGTGTACGCCGCCCGCCTGCGCATCGGCGGCGAGGAATCTCCCGATACCGAGGATTTCATCCCGTTCGTCATTCGCCCGCCGAAGGGGCAGGCAACGTCGCGCGTGGCGTTCATCATGCCGACAAACAGCTATCTGGCATATTCAAATGACAATCTCGGAACCAATTCCGTCATCGCGCAATTGCTGTCCGGAAGGGTTCCGGTCATCCAGGCTTCAGACCTGTTCCTGAACGAGCATCGCGAGTATGGTCTTTCGACCTACTCCGTCCACTCGGATGGCAGCGGCGTCTGCTATTCGTCGAGGCTGCGGCCGATCCTGAATATGCGCCCCAAATACCGACATTGGCTGTCGCCGTCGTTGTGGCAGTTGAATGGCGACCTCCATTTGACCGATTGGCTCGAGCAGAAAGGCATCGAATTCGACGTTCACACCGACGAGGATCTCCACAGGGAGGGGCTCGATCTGTTGCTTCGCTATCAGGTCGTATTGACCGGAAGCCATCCCGAATACACCTCGGAGCGAATGTATTCCGCATATGAGGCTTATCAAAATCAGGGTGGTCGGTGGCTGTATCTCGGCGCCAACGGATTTTACTGGGTCAGCGAGTTCCATCCCGACAACCACAACATCATCGAGGTTCGGAAGGGTGAGGCCGGGACCCGTGCATGGACTGCGAATCCCGGCGAATACAACAACGCTTTCGACGGCAAATACGGCGGCATGTGGCGGGCCCGCGGCCGCATTCCGAGCAAGTTGTGCGGTCTCACCTTCACGGCCTACGGATTCGACGTGTCCTCCTACTATCGGCGGGCCAAGGACAGCCGTCGGCCGGAATGCGCATGGATTTTCGAGGGCGTGGGGGAGGACGAAGTAATCGGCGATTTCGGTCTGGTTGGCGGTGGCGCGGCGGGGCTTGAACTGGACCGTTATGATCTGGAATTCGGCACCCCGCACAACGCCTATCTGCTTGCCCGCTCCGAGGACCACACCAATCTGATGTTGCAGGTCAACGAGGAAATCCACTTTTCCGTTCGTGGGTATTATGGCGGCGGAACCGAGAATCCGCAGGTACGGGCGGATATGATCTATTACAAGAATCCGAATGGAGGCGCCTTGTTCGCGCCGGGGTCGCTGGCCTGGTGCGGCAGTCTCTCGCACAACGGCTACAGCAACAACGTGTCGAAAATCACCTACAACGTGATCAGGGGCTTCCTGAACGAGGGGCCCTTGCCATGATCAATTCATGCAGCGAGGTGCGCGCTGTCGAACAGGGAGGTTATGGCGATGCCCGGTGACACCCTACGTCAATCGGGAATGCTGGCGCTTCCGGAAGGAAAGGAAGTGCTGGGCGCGAGTTCGATTCCGCCGAATGAACTGGAAAGGGCTGCTCTTCTCGATCTGGACGTCGACAAGCTGAACCAGCTGGCCGAATGCCTGTTTGTCCTGAACAGCAGGCGCTACGGGGCGATTGCCGGTGCTTATGTGGTTGTGTGCACAAAGCCGGGAGAGGAATGGTGCGTCGGCCAGCTCAATGCGGATCGGGTCAAGCCGCTCATTCTGTTCGAAGACACGGTGTTCTCGTCGCCTGATCTTGCATTGAATGAGGCCAAGCGGATGAAGGAGGCGCGGGGCGAGGCGACACCGTGCCGCTCTATCTGATATTGTACCAAAAAGAAGGCGAAGAGTTTGGCACAGCCAAATTTGGGGGATGCGATGCCGGCTTGCCAAGCATCCAGCCAATGGCCGGCGCTGCCTCGACGCGGTCGCGGTTCGAAGTTCGGGGCCGCGGCAGTCAGCTCGGCCGCGGATAGATGATGATTGACAGATACGTCATGGGCGCCTTGATCAGTTCCTCCAGTCCGTGGCGCCCGGCGGCATCGAAGAACAGGAAATCACCCGGCTCCAGGACGTAACTGCGGTCCGCATGACGATATCTGACCTTGCCTGAAAACGGGAAGATGAATTTAACTCCGGCGTGCCGGGAGTCGATGTAGGGTTCGGCATCGGCTTTGAGCGCGATAAGATAGGGTTCCGGTGATCTCGCCGCCGAGCGAATGTCCAAGCAGGTCGTACAAGTGTCCCGCCTTGGTGCCGCGCCGTTCAATCATGCTGGCGAAGGGCAATTTGATTGTTTCTTATAAGGAAACAAGAAATGTGAAGTTCCGCCAGGCCCACGTCCGCGGATTGTGGTCGTGCTCCTGCATATAGAAGCATCGTGCAATCGGAACGTTGACCGCTGAAGACGTCGGTTGGCAACTTCCAGTCTATGACTGGCGAATGCCGCCGAACCGGCAGTTACCGATTTCAATGGGCACATTCCTGAAAAAGCGCCCTCTCTTTGGTCATGATGATGGGCAACACCTGCTCCAGGCGGCTGATTCGCCCGCTCGCCGCCTCAGTTTGTGGCCGTTAGCTGCAGTTGCCCCCAGTCAAAAATTTCCTAATTGACGAATTTGTTTCTCAATAGGAATATCCCTTCTTACCGAGGGTACGTCGGCAACGGCGATCGCGCTTCTCCGATAAGCTTCAGCACTTCGGGAACAGGCCAGGACGGCAATGACAATCAAGAGCAGGCCGGTTTATTCCACGCTGAAGATTGATTTGAGCGGACGACGACATCTGCTGATGATAGGGACGTCCGGGGTGTCCCGGGATGCGCTCGCGCCGGGTGTAGAGACGTCCGCGTTCGATGAGCAATGGACGATCGCCTCCAATAGTCTGGCTATTCCCGTTCCGGACGAAACGACCACGCGGCATTCTTTCCGTGCCGAAGCGCATCTGCTGATAGCGCTGAGGCGGCGGTTGAAGGACGAACGCATGGGCCTGCGGCTCTATGCCATTGGCACCGAGCCTTTCCTTTGGAACGTCCGAGGGCTTGCTTCCGAGTTTGGCATGACCGCGGAGGAAGTGCAGCTCTATGCGACCGGTAGTGCGGCGCGGCGGGTCTTCTGCAATCATTGTCGCACCATTACGAGCGGGGTGACGACCAATGTCTTCCAGTGTTCGGGATGCGGAGCTCATCTGTTTGTGCGCGATCATTTTTCCCGACATCTCAACGCTTTTGCTGGTGTGCAAGTCGATGCCGAGGCTCCGGGTGAATTGCCCGACATCGAGGAACTTTACCTATGATCACATCGCAGCCTCTGGCGGTGCGCGTCCGCCTAATCGAGCCGCTCTCGCCGACGCTTAAGCGCGTCTCACTCGAGCATGCGGATGGCGGGCTGCTGCCGACTTCGCCGCCGGGAGCCCATTTGGCGTTGATTTTGCCGGGTGAGAAACGGCAATACCGCAATTCATATTCGATCACAACCGGAGCGGACCAACGCTCGCGTTACGAAATCATCGTGCGTCGAACCGCGGATTCCCGCGGCGGGTCGGCGTTCATTCATGACGAACTCAGGCTGGGCGATGTGCTCACATCCGCCCTGCCGAACAGCCAGTTCCCGCTCCAGAACAGGGCACGTAAACATCTCTTGATCGGTGGCGGGATCGGCATCACCCCTTTGCTGTCCTTCCTGCCCCAGCTTCGGGCGCGGCGGGATTGGCTCGAGCTACATCAATTTTCTACCCGGCAAGAAGCTTCAGTGTTCGAGAAATTGCTCGATCCGTTTGGTGGTCATGACGTCCATGTCAATGTCGGACGACAGGCGGTGGCGCTCGCTGATTTGCTGGCGCGCCAGCCATTGGGTACCCACGTCTATAGCTGCGGCCCAAAGCAACTGATGGATGCCGTCAATGACACGGCTCTTGCACTGGGATGGCCCCCGGTTCGTATCAATCTCGAAAGCTTTGGTGCGTTCGGTGGAGACGCGTTCAGCGTCACGTTGTCTCGATCCGGCCGCGAAATACCGGTCGGCGAACATGAATCCATGCTTGAGGCGCTCGAGAACGCCGGCGTGCAGGTACCGTCGCTGTGCCGCGGCGGCGCTTGCGGTGAGTGCCTGTCGACCGTCCTCGACGGCGTCCCCGACCACCGCGATCACTTCTTGACCACCGAGCAGAAGGCCGAAGGCAAGCTCGTGATGCCCTGCGTTTCCCGCGCCAGGACGCCATACCTCACTCTAGCCCGCTGATGGGATGATGTGCATGCGCTCGATATACAAGGCCAATGAGAGCTTCCGCGAAGACTTCCGCTATGCCAACAGCGAGACCGCGATCCTTCGCTTTCCGTTTCCATTCTCCGAAGACAGCTACATGTACTCGGTAAATATCGAGCCGCATGAGCGCGGCGGTCCAACGGAGGCATTTCGGGCTGCCTTCGACGTCGACGAACACTACGTGGCGGAATGCCGCGAACGCGCCATGGTTCTCAAGCAGGATCCCAGCCGTTGCATCGTCCTGCCCCACATGATGGACGCGCAATGGGATACGCTTGAGCTGATCATGGAGAGTTTTGCGCAGGATTATCCGGAAGATTTTGAGCTGCTGCGGGACGGAGACCAATGGACGTGGATCAACCGGCCGCTTGGTATCCAGGACAGCTTTGTGTTCGGAGATCCACACAGTCTTCGCTACGAGCCTCTTGAATATATCACCCGCCAGGCGCAAGGCGATTTTACTCTCCAGGACCAGCGCGACAATAACCTCTTTGTCGATGGGGGCATGGTAACCACGCAAGCCGACTGGTCGCTTCAGTTCAATGTCGGCATGACGTTTCACGAATGGCATGGCCCGGTTCCGCTCGCGCATGATCTCAATGTTTTCGATCGGGCACTGCAATACCTGCTGCGTCTCCAGTATGGAAGGCCGGTTCGCCGGCTGAACTGGACCATGACGGTGAACCCCAGACTCGACACCTCGCCGGAAAACTATCCGCTCTGGGGGCCTGACCGGACCACGATCACGCCGCAAAACGTCGGCAAGAAGCTTTACATGCGGGTCGAACTGCAGACCCTGTTTCGTTTGCCGCGTTCCAACGCAATCCTGTTCGGCATTCGCGCCTATCTGGCGAGCATCGAAGAGCTTGTGCGCGTGCCGAAATGGGGGCGGCGGCTGCATCGCGTCCTGCGCGACCTTCATCCAGAGCTTGCAGGATACAAGGGGCTCGTCCGTTACCGCGAGGACGCGGTCGAATACCTCGCGCGCTTTGATGACGGGGAGGCCACAAGCGCCGGGATTGCCCCCGGGTGTGTTGACTGCTGAACCTCCCGCCACCACGCGCGCGTCTGATCGCCTTGCTACATCGATGAACCGACGAATCCTGTCGTACTGCGCTTTGTTCGAGAGCGGTCCCATCTGTCGCAGCCCTCGGGAGGCTCGATCCAGAGCGAAGAGCCATTGGCGATGAAGTGTCGCCGCGCCACGGACGGGGCGCACAAAACTTTCCAGTTCAAGTGTTGGCAAAACAACGTTTCTTGATAAGAAATATGGCGGCGGACGAAACGAGCTCAGGCCCGGCGTCGCGGATAGATGATGACCGAGAGGTAGGTCATCGGTCGTTTCACCAGCACCTCGGGGCCGTGCAACGCGCCGGAATCGAACAGCATGGAGTCGCCCGGGCGCAACCGGTAGTTCTTGTTGCCGTGGCGATAGACGACCTCACCGGTGAGCATATAGATGAATTCGGTGCCGGCGTGCTGAAAGCCGGTATAGGTCTCGGCCTCTTCCTTGATCTCGATGAGATAGGGTTCGACGACGACGTCGTCGCCGTTCACATGCCCGAGCAGCTGATAGACGTGTCCCACTTTCGTGCCGCGGCGTTCGATCACGACGCCCTGCTTGTCGCGCACGAAAGAACAGTCGCGGCGCTCTTCAGATGCGGCGAACAACAGGCTGAGGGGAATGGTGAGTGCGTTGGCGATTGATTGAAGTGTGGAAAGCGACGGCGAAATCTGGCCATTTTCAATCTTCGAAAGCATGCCGGCGGAGATGCTTGCTGCACTGGAGAGATCGAGAACCGAAAGATCCAGTTCGCGACGAGTGTCTCTGATCTTCGCGCCGAGCGCGCGCTCCAGGCCTCGATTGGCTTCGATCGGCGCGTTCGAGCCCGTGCGGTATTCGGCCTTGTCGCCGTCAGCTTCCTGCACGTCCGCCGGACTCTTCCTCTTCATCGCTTGCTTTCCCGTCTGTCCGCGCGAGTCGTAACACGACGGTGCGCGAGGCCTGCAACAAAAAATTTCGAACAGCCGCGGTGCGCTCCTCTGCGTCCTGTCTCGATGTCTGCAATGATTTAGGGTTGCAACTCGGCGACAGCTCAGCAGCAGGTCTGCGCCGTTCGAAACGAGCCCTCTGATCCACTGACCGCTTGCCCACTTTCCGCTCCTCACAGTGCACAATTTTTACTCTTGAGAAAATATTAGCCAGATGTATTCTTTAGAAAATAGATTTCGTATCAAGAAAATCATCACTGGAGAGAGGTTGTTATGCGGGCAGATCGTCGATCGTTCATGAAGGCTGCAACTCTTGGCGCGGCAGCCGCCGTCGCAGCGCCATACGGGTTCGTGAAGAGCATCAATCAGGCATGGGGCGCGCAGTCGTGGCTCAAGAAAGGCGAGCCCATCAAGATCGGGCTGCTGTTCTCGCTGTCCGGCGGCCTGGCCGTGCCGGAGGAGGATTCGACACTCGTCATGCAATACGCGATTGACGAGATAAACAAGGCCGGCGGCATTGCCGGCTCGCCGATCCAGCCCGTCATCGTCGATGCCAAGTCCGATTTCAACGTCTACTCGGAGAAGACCAAGGAGCTGATCCTCCGCGACCGTGTGGTGGCGATCTTCGGCTGCTACACCTCGGCAAGCCGCAAGGCGATCCTGCCCACCGTGATGGCGCAGAACCATCTGCTCTATTATCCGACCTGTTACGAGGGGGCGGAGTGTACCCAGAACACGATCTGCACCGGGCCGCTGGCCAACCAGCATTCCAAGGATCTGATTCCCTTCATGGTGCAGCAGTTCGGCAAGAAGGTATTCTTTGTCGGCTCCAACTATGTCTGGCCGAAGGAATCGAACAAGAACGCCAAGGTCTGGTTGCAGAAGGCCGGCGGCGAGCTGCTCGGCGAGGAATACATCCCGCTCGGCGGTTCGGAGTTCGGGCCCGTGCTGAACAAGATCCGCGAAGCGCAGCCCAGCTTCATCTTCTCCACCGTGGTGGGCGCCTCCGACATCGCCTTCCACAAGCAGTTCAAGCAGGAAGGCTTCAAGGTGGACTCGATGCCGATCGCCTCACTGACGACCGGTGAGATCGAAACCCGCGCCATGGGCAACGAGTTCGGCGCCGGCCATTTCCTGTCCGCGCCGTATTTCCAGGGTCTCGACAATCCGACCAACCACAAGTTCGTCGAGGGCTTTCTCAAGAGCAAATACGGCAAGAACGGCACCACCCACTACAACATGGAAGAAACCTATCTTTCCGCCTACGTATTCAAATACGGCCTCGAAAAGGCGATCGCCAAGGTCGGTCTCGAGGAAGTCACGCCGCGGGCGATCCGCGACAACACCGGCGGCGTCCGCGTCGAGGATGCCGTCTCTCCGGAAGGCCTGATCTGGATTGACGATCAGAACTTCAACACCTGGCTGAAGCCGAAAATCGGTCAGTGCCAGGCCGACGGCAGCTTCAAGATCGTCAAGGCCTCGGCCGAGCACGTCGCGCCGGATCCCTATTCGATCTACCCCGATCTCGGCACATGCACCGCCGACGGTCTGAAGGCGCCGGACGGCAAAGTGCGCAAGAGCGTGATCTGAAGGACTGGTCGTGATGCCGCCTCCCGGCATCACGACCGCAATCGGCTTGCGACGGAGCGGGTAATGGCGATCGGTTCGTTCTTCACGACCTTCGAATGGAGCGCATTCATCAATGCGCTCATTCTTGGAATCAGCATCGCCAGCATCTGGCTGATCGCGGCGCTGGGGCTGACGATCATCTACGGGGCGGCCGGCGTCATCAACATGGCGCACGGCGAATTCATCATGTTGGGCGCCTACAGCTCGTACATGCTGCAGAACTTCCTGGGGCTGCCGTTTGTGCTCTGCGTTCCGGCGTCCTTCCTGATCGTCGCCGCGGTAGGGCTCGTGCTCGAGCGCGGCCTGATCCGCTATCTGTACAAACGCCCGCTGGATACGCTGCTCGCGACCTTCGGCGTCTCGCTCGTGCTGATGCAGGGCGTGCGGCTGATTTTCGGCAGCGATCCGAAATATATCGCGGTGCCGCCGATCTTTACCAGCAACATCCAGTTCGGTTTCGTGAACATCTCGGTGTTCCGCCTCGTGGTCCTGCTGGTGACGATGGCGATCGTCGCGGCGTTGTGGGCGCTGTTCTACCGTACCCGGTTTGGCGTCCAGGTGCGCGCCGTCATGCAGGACAAGGAGATGGCGGCGTCCTTCGGCGTCAATTCCGACCGCATCTACATGCTGACCTTTGCGCTCGGCGCGGGGCTCGCGGGGCTGGCGGGTTCGCTGTTCGGCGTCCTCAACATCGTTCTTCCGACGATGGGGACGGCCTACGTCGTGCAGGCCTTCCTGGTCGTCGTGGTCGGCGGTGGAACGCTTGCCGGCAGCGTGGCGGCCGGTGGCGCGACGGGCGAGCTGCAATCGATCTTCGCCTATTTCACCAACGATACCTTTGCTCGTTTCGTCCTGTTCGTGCTGATCGTGGTGTTCCTGCGGATCCGGCCACAGGGGCTGTTCACGCCGGCTGCAAAGCGTCGCTAGCAGCGTCGGTACATGATCGAAAGAGGACGAGGCGAAAATGAATCTCTATCACAAGGTAGGCGCGCAATGGCTGGCTTATCTGGTGTTCTTTGCAGTCCTCGCGGCGGTGCCGCTGGCGGTGAGCGACATGTTCCTCCTCAATCAGCTCGCGACCTACGGCGTGTTCGGGATGCTCGCACTGTCGATCAGCCTGTGCTGGGGTTTTGGCGGCATTCTTAACCTCGGTCAGGGCATCCCGTTCGGGCTCGGCGCGTACGGCATGGCCATGACCATGCAGATGCAGTCGCAGGACGCCTCGAATCCGATGCCGCCCTTCATGCTCAACAACAGCCTCGATCATCTGCCTGGGCTCTGGGTGCCGTTCGGCAATACGACGGTCGGCATCCTGCTTTCCCTGGTCGTGCCGACATTGTTCTGCGCGATCTTCGGCAGTCTCATGTTTCGCGCCCGGGTATCGGGGCCGTTCTTTGCGATCATGACGCTGGCGATGCTGAGTGCATGGTACACGTTGATCCTCGACATCCAGCCCTACACCAACGGCGTCAACGGAATCACGCCGCCGGCGCCCTTGAAGCTCGGTGATTTCGTGATCGACCCCTACAGCTCCGGCGCCTACTGGCTGGTGCTTGCCCTGCTGGTCGCCGCCACGGTCGCGGCCAAGCTGATGACCCGCAGCCGGTTCGGTCTTGTCGTGCAGGCCATTCGCAACGACGCCGAGCGCGTGCGCTTTCTCGGTTACAACGTCTCCGGCTACGAGACGGCGATTTACACCGTTGCCGGCTTCTTCGCCGCGGTGGCGGGCTGCTGCTGGGTCATGATGACCCAATATGTCTCGCCCGCGCAATTCGACACCACCTTCAGCCTGTCCATGGTGATCTGGGCCGGCATCGGCGGCCGGATGTCGCTGATGGGGTCCATTCTCGGCGCGTTCATCATCCAGTCGGCGCAGAGCTATCTGGGCGACACCTTCCTCAACACCTGGCTGCTGGTACTCGGCGGCTTCTTCATCCTGGTGGTCCGCTTCCTGCCCAAGGGACTGATCGGTTTACTCGAGAGCGCCCTGGGACGCATTTCGGCCGGTTCGAACAAGGGCGGCAACGGCGTCTCGGCCCGTCGTCTTTACCCTCAGCCGGGCGAATAGGGGCTATCATGGGCTTTCTCGAGATCCAAAACCTCAGCAAGAGCTTCGATACCGTCCCGGTCATCAACGACTTCAGCATGGAGCTCGTGGAGCTGACATTGTGCTGCCTGGTCGGCCCGAACGGCGCCGGCAAGACCACGACGATGGACCTGATCACCGGCCGGCAAAAGCCGACCTCGGGCCGGATCCTGTTCTGCGATGACGATATCACGGGCCTCGACGAACACGAGATCGCCCGGCGCGGCATCGGCCGCAAGTTCCAGGTGCCAGCTGTCTTCCGCGACCTCACCGTTCATCAGAATCTCGAAGTCGCCTTCAGCCGAAGCACCCATCCGTTGAAGAACATGTTCCGGTTCAAGGAGCCGTTGTTCGCGGCAAAGCTGGACGAGGTCCTGACGCTCACCGGGCTTTCCGGACGGCTGAATGACGAAGCCGGCATCCTGTCGCACGGCGAAACCCAGTGGCTCGAGATCGGGATGGTGCTGATGCAGAATCCGCGGCTTCTGCTCTTGGACGAGCCCGTCGCCGGCATGACCGAGGCCGAGATCGAAAAGACCGTGGCGATCCTCAACAACCTCAAGCGCACCAATACGCTCCTGGTGGTGGAGCACGACATGGCGTTCGTTCGCGAAATCGCCGACGTCGTCACCGTGATGCATATGGGCAGCCTGCTGGCCCAGGGACCGATCAGCGAGATCGAGGCCAACGAGCGCGTCCGTGAAGTCTATCTCGGCGAGACGGAGGAGGCGTGACCATGCTGTTGTCGATGGATCGCGTCACCTCCTATTACGGCAAAACGCCGATTCTGAAGGACTTTTCGTTCGGGATCGAAGAAGGCAAATGCCTTTGCGTGCTGGGCCGCAACGGTGTCGGCAAGACCACCCTGATGCGGACGATCATGGGGCTGACCGACCGTTCCGTCGGCGATATTGTGATCGAAGGGCACAGCATCAATTCGTCTCCCACCTATCTCCGGGCCAAGCTCGGGATCGGCTACGTTCCGCAGGGACGGGGAATTCTTTCGGAATTCACCGTCCGGGAAAACATTCTCCTGGGGACCTTCGCACGCCACGACGGTCGCCCGGAGATACCCGAGATCTGCCTCCAGATGTTCCCCGATCTGAAGGCTAGTCTCGACCGCCGGGCAGGTCTGCTGTCCGGCGGACAAAAACAGCAGCTCGCGATCGCCCGCGCGCTTGCCGTCGATCCGAAGATTCTTCTGCTCGACGAGCCGACCGAAGGCATCCAGCCCAATATCGTCCACGAGATCGGCGAGACCCTGCTTACGCTCAACCGCAAGCTCGGCATCACCCTGCTGCTGACCGAACAGCACATCCGGGTGGCGCGACGGCTCGGAGACGCGTTCCTCATGGTCGACAACGGGCGCGTGGTTGCAAAAGGGCCGATGGCCGAACTCACCGACAACGTGATCCACAAATACCTCACCATCTAGCCAGTATGGAGCAAGCCAATGATTCCGATTCCCCGGAAGTCTTCCCCAGATGCCCAGCGCATGATCGATGAGCACAAGGAGTGCATCGATTCCATGAAGGGAGTGGCCGGCAATAGCGTGCTCAAATGCGCAACCCCCGGCGACACCACCACGGTGACCGGCGGTATCCACGAGGACTTCCAGCTCAACCGCGTTCTCCTGCGCATGCGCGCCCAGCCGGCCAAGGGCAAGCTCGTCGTCGTGTGCACCAAGATCGAGAAGGAATGGCGCATCGCGCGGCTCTCGGGCATTCGCGGCGTGCCGCCGGAATTCGTCACCGACAAGGTCTACGACAACGAGCAGGATCCCCAGCACGACATTTTCCTGATGCGGCTGGAAGAATTCGCGGAGACCGACGGCTTCCCGGAGCACTTCCGCGAGGGATGGAAGCGCCGCGACGATATGTGGACCGTGACCTGATCTGTTAACGAGAAAAGTAAAGTAAACGCTCGAGGGCACAATCATGACGTGGATGAAGATTACCGGCTATGCGGACAAGTTCAGCGTCCATCCGGGGGATACGATCAAGTTTTTTGTCAATTGCGACGGGCCCGCCGAATACCAGGCGGAAATCGTCAAGATGATTCACGCCGACACCAATCCACGTGGTCCTGGATTCATCGAGGAATCGATCAAGGCCGCGTGCGACGGCACCTACAAGGGAATGAAGCAGGAGATCTACAGCGGTTCCTATGGCTTCGTGGTCGACAAGCCGCAATTCTGCGTCGAAAGCGTGACGCTGCAATGCTGGATCTGGCCGACCACGCCGAAGACGCATCCCAAATACTGGAAGCACGGCGCGCAGGGCCTCGTCACGAAATGGCACGATGGCAAGGGATACGGCCTCTTCATCAATGAGGATGGATGCGTCGAATTCCGCGTCAATGACCAGGTCATCACGACAGGCGCCCCGCTGCGCGATCATGCCTGGCACTTCGTGGCCGCATCGTTCGACGCCAAGACCGGCGAAGCGATTCTCTATCACGAGCCGCAGGTCGTCTACGCGCTCGATCCGGAGATAGAGCCGGTAACGAAGAAGCTCGCCACCAAGCTGGCCTATACGCCGGGTACGCCGACGGTGATCGCCGGATATTGCGGCGCGTTGAGCGACGCGCCGCAGGCCAAGGCGTCGGTGCCGGCCGGCATCCTCATCAAGGGGCACTACAACGGCAAGATCGACAGTCCCCGGATCGCGAACCGTGCCTTGAGCCGGCTCGAGATCGAGACCATGAAGCTCGGCGCGCAGCCCGGGCTCAGCGAGCGGCGCAATTCCGGTCCGACCGGCAAGCTCTCCGAGGCGATCGTTGCCTCGTGGGACTTTTCCGACGGCATCAACACCCTGGCCGGCAGGGACAAGGGGCCGTATCTGTTTCACGCCACCATCGTCAATTGTCCGACGCGGGCCATGACCGGCTATAATTGGGAAGGACAGGTGTTCGACTGGAAGACCGCGCCCGAACAATACGGCGCCATCCATTTTCACGACGACGACATCGACGACGCGCGCTGGGCCACCAGCTTCGAATGGACGGTGCCCAAGGGCACCAGCAGCAAGTTCTACGCCGCAAAGCTGACCTCGAAGGACGGCGGAGAGGATTACATCCCGTTCTGGGTGGTGCCGCGGGTCGGCGAGGAGACCGCGAAGATCGCCTTCATGGTCCCGACCATCAGTTACATGGCCTATGCCAACGAGCATCTTGCCAACAATGCCGGCGGTGCGGAGCTGCTGGTCTATCGCGTGCCGATCATGCAGCAGCAGAACATGTTCCTGTCGGAGCATCGTGAATACGGCGGATCGATCTACGACACCCACACCGACGGCAGCGGCCTCTGCCTGTCGTCGCGGTTGCGGCCGATCCTCAGCATTCGGCCGAAATACGATCACTTCCTGGCGCAGGCGCCGTGGCAATATCCGGCCGACCTGCATATGATCTACTGGCTGGAGAAGAAGGGCTACGAATACGACATCATCACCGACGAGGACGTCACCTATGACGGCCTCGCACGGCTGGAAAACTACAACGTCATCATCACGGGGTCGCATCCCGAGCACAACAGCGGACCGCAACTCGATGCGCTCCACAACTACATGCAGCGCGGCGGCCGTTTCATGTATATGGGCGCCGACGGCTGGTACTGGGTCCACTCCTACCATCCCGGATACGACGGCCTGGGCCGCGGTATCGTCACCGAGATGAGGCGATGCGAGTCCGGCATCCGCACCTGGCGGGCCGATCCTGGCGAGTACTATCACCAGGGCACCGGCGAGCTCGGCGGCATGTGGCGTTTCCGAGGCCGCTATCTCCACACCATCGCAGGGACCGGCATGTCGTCGGAAGGCTTCGATATTTCGAGCTATTACTCGCGTACGCCGGAAAGCAACGACGAGCGCGTGGCCTGGGCCTTCGAAGGCATCACCTACGACGAGAAGCTCGGGAATTTCGGTCTGGTCGGCGGCGGCGCCGCCGGCACCGAGCTCGACATCGTCGACACCATGCTCGGCAGTCCGCCGCACACTCTCGTCGTCGCAACCTCGGCCGGGCGGCATACCGAAGGCTACCTGCTGGTCATGGAGGACTACGGCTTCAACCAGCAGGGCCTGGACGGAACGCAGCATCCGCGTGTTCGCTCGGATATTGCCTACCACGAGACGCCGAACGGCGGCGCCTCGTTTGCGTTCTCGTCGATCGCGTTCTGCGGCGCGCTGCCGTGGAACAACGGCGACAACAATATCTCGACGCTGGTCGGCAACGTGCTCAACCGCTTCATGAAGGACGGTCCGCTGCCGCTGCCGAGTCCGGCGGCCATCATGCACCGCGGCCGGGCCGACTACGACCAGCCGATGAACAAGGCCCGCAAGTAGCGCGCGGCAAAACGGCAGCAGGCGGCGCTCGCACCAATACGCGACCGCGCCGCCTGTCCGGTAGCGAGGCAGACGATGTTGGCTCATCCCGATACGGTCTTTATCGACGAAGGCGTCGATTTTCTCGATTCACGACTTTATTCGGCGTGCCGGGCCCCGTTCGGGATGGCGACGGTTCTCCCCCGCCGCGCCTATACATCCGAGGTTTTCCAGCGCCTGGAGAACGAGAAGATCTGGACGCGGGATTGGGTTTGTATCGGCACGGCGCCTGAAATCCCCGATCCTCTCGATCTTCTTCCCTACACGGTCGGCCAGCACGCGATCCACGTGCAGAGGTCGGAGGATGGTGGACTGATCGGCCGCTTCAACAAGGCCCAGCACGGCGGCTGTCGCGCCATTCCGGCACAATGCCGGACCGGCAAGAAGACCAAATGCTCCTACACGTCGTGCGGTTACAGTCGCGACCGGGAGGTGATCCACGGCGAATCCATGACCGAGATGACGCCGCAGATGGGGCAATTTCTCGGTGCCGTTCCGGAGCGTCTTCTGCCGGTGAAGGTCAAGACCTGGGGGCCGCTGATTTTCGTCAATATCGATCCGACGCTGGGAACCGGGCAAGCCCTGGATGGTCCGGAATTGACCGAGAACCTGGTACGTCTGGAAGGCCATTGGCAGGAGCACCGGGCGAACTGGAAGCTGGCGGGGGCGGCAATTGTCGACGTGGCGCGTTCCCACCTCGGCAGCGGCGGCGGCGCCACCAACTACGTCACCGCTGAATGGGCGTTCCCCAATCTCGTGCTGATCCGGTCTCGCCATGCCGCGCTCGTGGTGGTGCTGCAGCCGACGGCAATGGATCAGACGCTTTGGCGTTTGTCGTTCTTTGCCCGGCCGGAGCTTTCGCGCGCAACGCATGAGGCTGCCCGCGGCAAGCTGCTGCGTCTGCTCGAGCAGGCGTCAGCGGTCGCGACGTCGCTGCAATCGGAAATCGAGCTGTCGCTGGCGTCCGACCTCACCGAACGCACTCGCGCGGGCTGGCTGTTCAATCAAAAGCTGATCGGACGGATTTCCGAACATCATGTCGCCTATTGGAATGCACCATTGATGCGGGCTTGAGCGGGAAGATCGATGATTCTCAGCGTGCAGCAGGTCAAGTACGAATTCCTCGCCTATATCAAGGAATTCGACGAGACGTTTTCCAACTGGTGCGTCGGCATCTCCGATTCCCCGAAGCAAGCCCTGTTCGGGCAGCACGGTGTGCGCACCGACGTGGATCCCTGGGTGTACAAGCAGCTGCTGACCCACCGCGCGGCGCGGACTGTTTACGACTATTTCGTCGATCATCTGAAGACGGCGGGCGTTCAGCCGCCGACGAGTTCCGACGATTTCGATTGCGTCTATCTGTTCAAGATGGCGCCGCATACGCGGCAATGAGGAGAGTCCTATGCTGACCACCGCCGATGGAGAAGCTGCCTTCGAAGACCGCAACTATGAGATGGCGCGCGAAATCTGGGAGCCGCTGGCCGACAGCGGCGACGCCGAGGCCGCGGCGTGGCTGGGTTCGCTCTATGCCAACGGGCTTGGAACCGAGCCCGACCCGGCGCGCGCCTTCCAGCTTTATCGGCGCGCAGCCGAACAGGGCAATCCGCTCGCGGCCAACAACGTGGCGGCGATGTATGCGAAGGGAGATGGCGTCGCGATCGATCCCGCTGAAGCCGCATCCTGGTTTCGCCGGGCCGCCGAACAGGGCGATGCGCTCGGCCAGTTCAACTACGCGGTCGTTCTGACCAAGGGGATCGGCGTCACGGTCGACATGACGCAGGCCGTGGAGTGGTATCGGCGGGCCGCCCAGGGCGGCCACTATCCGTCTCAGGCGCGTCTTGGCTATTGCTACGCCAAGGGTCTCGGAACCGCGGTGGACCGCATCGAGGCGTTCGTCTGGCTCAGTGCGGCCGCGCAACACGGCGTCGGGCTTGCCATGGCCGAGCTGGAAGAAGTCGTGCGATCCATGAGCGAAGACGAGAGGATGGAAGGCCGGCGGCGCCTCACCGGGCGGCTCGGGTCTCAGAATAAAACGAGGCTGTCGGCCTGACGCTTTCGGCACGCGGTCCCACGGATGCTGGTCAGGAGCGTCTCAATGCGGTGAAGTCTGATTGATCGCGCGCGGTCGATTGGATCGCCGACAAGACCAGCGCGCGCTCCGGCGGCTGGCGGGAAGGAACGTCAAGGCGTCGGTGTCTTGGCGTCGGTGACTTGGCCGCCGAACTCTGTGGCGGAATCCTTCAGGCAGTTTAACAGGTAGACCGCAGCGGCGCTGTCTGCCAGCACATGGTAAGTCAAGCGATCTACGACGTCCGCGCGCACAACGATTGCGTTGAGCCGTGCAACCGACGTTTGAGCGATCGTGAGGTCGTCGAACCGGTGCGGCCGAAAGTCGATCGCGCACAGCTTGGACAGCAGCTCCGGTGCCGCCTCGCCCTGAACCGCAAACCAGGCGTGGCTGTGGCGGCGCGGCATTGGATAGGCGCGCTCGCCATCCTCGATGCGCCAATCGGTTTCGAGCTTCGTAAACCCCGAATCGTCGCCATCGCGTGCGCCGAGAAGAAACACCTCGGTTGCAGCCAGCACCAGGCACAGCGAGCCATTGGCCTGCGGAAACGCGCGGTTCGGCTGGTTCTCGACGACGATGCCGCGCTTTTGCATCGCCGCAAGCGTGCCGCGGCCCTTGAAGCCGAGGCGAGGCCGTGCCGAGAGGTCGACGATGGCAAGCTGGGAGACCGGCACGCTCACATCTCCTGTCGCTTGTTGTCGGGATCATAGAACGGCGTCGGCACCACCTCGGCGTCGACCAGGCGTCCGCCGTCGATCCGAATCTGGAACCGCGACCCCGCGGCGCTGCGTGAGACCGGCAGATAGGCCAGCCCGATCACCTTGTTCAGCGTGGGCGACAGCACCGCCGAGGTGACGCGGCCCACAATGTCGCTGCCCTCGATCACCAGGTGATTGTCCTTCGGGCAGGGCGCGCTCCGGTCGGGCAGCGTAAAGCCGGCGAGCACGCGGCTGATGCCTTTGGCGACCTGCATGTCGATCGAGCGCTTGCCGAGATAGGCCGGCTTCGTCTTCGACAGCGCCCAAGTCATCCCGGCTTGCGCCGGGTGCGTGAGGCCGTCGGTATCCTGGCCGACGATGATGTGTCCCTTCTCGAGCCGAAGCACCCGCTGCGCCTCGACGCCGAACGGCTTGATGCCGAACGATTTCCCGGCCTCGAACAGCAGGTCCCACAGCCTGCCGCCAAACCCCGAGGGGCAGTGAATCTCGAACCCGGCCTCGCCGACGAAGCCGACGCGCAGCACGCGAACGGCAATGCCGGCGAGATGGCCGCTGCGCACGGCCAGATAGGGGAATGCCGCGGCCGAAAAATCGATGTCGCTCTCAAGCTTCCCGACCACGGCCCGCGCCATGGGACCTGCGATGTTGATGCCGGCATAGGCGGCAGTGACGTTGGCGATATCGACGTCGAGCCGCCAGTGCTGATTCCAGAAGCCCATCAACCGATAGACCTGGTCGACGGCGCTGGTCGTGGCCGTGACGTAGAAATGCTGATCATGCAGGCGGCATGCGACGCCGTCATCGATGATGACGCCGGTTTCATCGGTCAAAAGCGCGTAGCGCGTCCGCCCGACCGGCTGCTTCAGGAAGTTGAAGGTATAGAAGCGGTCGACGAAGGCTGCCGCATCGGGACCGCGAATATCGAGGCCGCCGAGTGTCGACACGTCGATGATTCCGACATCTTCGCGCACCGCCCTGACCTCGGCGACGATCGCCTCCGCGCTCTTCTCTTTCGGGCCGTAATAGGCCGGCCGCAGCCACAGCCCCGCCGGCATCATGCGGGCGCCGAGCGCCAGATGCCGGTCGTGCATCGCCGTGAGCCGGGTCGGCTCATAGCCGCGTCCGGCAAGATGGCCGAACTTCTCCGGCACCAGCGGCGGCCGGAACGTCGTCGTGCCGACCTTTTGGACGTCGCGGCCGGTGGCCCGCGCCACCATGCGTATGGTGTTGAGATTGGCATGGCGGCCCTGGCTGGGACCAAGCCCGGCGGTGGAGTAGCGCTTGACGAGCTGGATGTCGTCGTAGCCGTCGTGCACGGAATCAACGATGTCGCGCGTCCGCAGATCTTCGTCGAAGTCGATGAAGTCCTTGCCGCCGGGGGATTCGGTGATCGGCCATGGGTGGGTGATATCCCTTGCCGCTGCGTCCTGCGGTGGTGCGGGTGGAGCGGCATCGCGGCCGAGTGCCGCCAGCGCGGCCGATCGTCCGACCTGCGCGCCATGATCGCCGGCAAGCGCTTCCGACCAGACCCCGGCGACCGAACCGGCCAGGCTCACGCCTTGGGGCAGATCGGTGGCGCGATGCATCGCGATGGCGGGATCGTAGACGACTTTTGCGCCGGTGTGGCAGGCGAGGTTGATCGCCGGGGTGTAGCCCGCGCTCATCAGCACCAGGTCGCAATCGATCCATTCGACGGAACCGCGCCTGTCCTGGTCCAGGATCGACGCAATCGCGATGGCGTCGACGTGACGACGGCCTTTGGCGGCGACCAGGGTGGTATTCGGCACGACACGAATCCCGCGCGCCCTGGCAGCGGCGCCGTCGCCGCCGTTCGGCTGTTTCCGCAGATCGACAATGGCGGCGACCTCGATTCCGGCCTCCAACAGGTCGAGCGCTGCGTCATAGCCGAAGCGGTTGGTGGTCGCGATCACGGCCCGACTGCCGGGCCTGACGCCGTAAAGCCGCATCAGCCGTTGCGCGGCATCGGCGAACATGATGCCGGGAAGGTCGTTCCTGGCAAACACGATGGGCTGATCGTAGCCACCGGTCGCGAGTACCACTTGCTTGGCGCGTATCTTGTAGAGGCGATTGCCCTTCAGGGCCGATGCCCAGTTGTCGACGAAGAGCCCGCTGACGGTCGTGTCCGACATGATCCGCAGATTGGAGCTGCGTGACGCGCGCGACAGCAGGCTGAGCCGCTTCACTTCGGCTTCGGCACGGCCACCATGCCTGCGTCCGAACAGCAACGACCCGCCCGGTATCGGCCACTCGTCGATCAGCAGGACCTCCGCGCCGGCTTCGGCCGCGGCGAGCCCGGCGTTGAGGCCCGCAGGACCGCCCCCGACCACCAGAACGTCGCAGAACAGATGCTGCTTGTCGTAGTGGCCGTGATGCGCCTTCGGGTCGAGCGACCCCAGTCCCGCCAGGGCGCGGATCGGCCGTTCGAACAGCCGCCACGCGCCATGGGGGCGGAAGAAGGTCTTGTAGTAGAACCCGACGGGCAGGAAGCGGGAGAACAGGCCGAGCACCGCGAGCCAGTCGAAGTCCAGGCTTCCCATGCGATTGATCGAGGTGACGGTGAGACCCGCCGCGATCTGGCGCCGATCGGCGCGAACGTTCGCCTCGGCGCCGACCTGCACCATGGTATTGGAATCGTGGCCGGCCATGGTCAGGACGCCCCGCGGCCGATGGTATTTGAACGAGCGCGACAGCACGTGGCGCCCCGATGCCATCAGCGCACTGGCGACCACGTCGCCGGAAAATCCATCATGCGAGGCGCCGTCGAAACTGAACGTCACGGGTTGCCTGCGATCGAGCAGGAGTCCCCAACCGTCCGCCGGCAATCTCGTTCCGTCAGCGCTCATGATTTGAATGCCGAAAAATAATCCGCCGGACTCCTGGTCCACAGAATTTCATCGGTGAGCCGGTTGCGCCGGGCGACGAACCAGTTGTTGCTGGGCGCATGGATCCACCACTCGTCGACTTCGCCGGCGAGGTTGTCCTCGATGAAGAGGTAACTGGTCCATTCGCGATCCGAACAGGCTGGGTCAGGCGCGCTCTTGACGTCGCCCATCCAGACGAATTCGTCGATGTTGCGCGGACCATTGAGGGGGCATTGCATGATTTTCATGGGCGTAGCTTCAATGTCCGACCGAGGCGGCGCCCTTTTCGCCGACCAGATCGAAATGATGGAAGCGATCGAGTGCGAACGGTTTGAGAAGGTCGGGCTGGCGGCCTGTCGCGACGCATTCGGCCATCCGGAAGCCGCACACCGGCGTCGCCTTGAAACCCCAGGTGCCCCAGCCGGAGTCGATGTAGTAGTTCTCGACCGGGGTTAGTCCCATCATCGGCGAGAAATCCGGGGTCATGTCGGCGATCCCCGCCCATTGCCGCAGCACGCGCAGTTCGGCCATGAAGGGAAACAGCTCGAGCATGTGGGCCATGAGGCCCTCCTTGAAATCCAGCGTCGAGCGCGAGGCATACAGCCCGTAAGGGTCGGTCGCCCCGCCCATGACCATTTCGCCGCGCGCGCTTTGCGAGATATAAACGTGCAGCGAGCCGGAGACGACGATCTGATCCAGGATTGGCTTGACCGGCTCGGACACGCAGGCCTGCAGCGGAATCGTCTTGATCGGCAGACGAAAGCCGGCAAGCGCCGAAACGCGGCTCGATGAACCGGCGACGGCCTGGACGATCTTGCCGGCATGGATGGTTCCCCGATCGGTTTCGATGCCGATGGCCCGATTGCCCTGCTTCAGGATGCCGGTGACCTCGGTGCCCGGATGCACTTCGACGCCGCGCGCCATTGCGCCCTTGGCGTAACCCCACGCTACCGCGTCGTGCCGCGCCAGCGCGCCGGGCGGATGATAGAGCGCGCCGAGGATGGGGTAACGAACGTCCTCCGACATGTTCAGGCTCGGGCATAGGCGGCCGACCTCGTCGGCGTCGATCACCTCGGAGTCGACGCCGAGATGCTTGTTCACCTCGGCGCGCCAGCGCGCGACGCGCATCGCGGCATCGGTATGGGCAAGGGTAAAATGCCCGCGCTCCGAATACATGATGTTGATGCCGACCTCTTCGGAGAGGCCGCGGAAAAGTTCGACGGATTCCCTGTAGAAGGCGACGCCCTCGGGCGTGAGATAGTTGGCGCGGATGATCGTCGTGTTGCGCGCCGTGTTGCCGCCGCCCAGCCATGCCTTGTCGAGCACGGCGATATTGCTGATGCCGTGGCGGCTGGCGAGATAGTACGCCGTAGCAAGCCCGTGCCCGCCGGCACCGATGATGATGACGTCGTAATTCTTCTTCAATTCCGGCTGCCAGCGAAGCTGCGGCGCATCCCGGTAGCCTGGATTGAGGCCGTATTTCAAGAGGGCGAGCGGCAAGGGGCGTAACTCCGCGAAGGCTGCGTCGGGAACCTTTTGCGCGGTCCCGACGAGGACGGGCGGAAAATGCCCCACTTCGTAAAATTTCTCAAGAGGAAAAATTGTTTATTGATGTTGAAATTCGGATCGGGCCTTGCTAAACACCATGTATCGACCGCCCGGCGGGGGACAAGGATAGATTGCGATGTGTGGAATTGTCGGCCTCTTCATCAAGGACAAGGCGTTGGAGCCGGAGCTTGGCCAGCTGCTCTCGGTCATGCTGGCGACGATGTGCGATCGCGGCCCCGACAGCGCGGGCTTTGCGATCTACGGGACCGGCGAGGCGGGTCTTGCCAAGATCACGGTGCAATCGCCGGATCCCGCGCAATTCAACGGGCTGGACTCCGCGCTTGCCGGGGTGCTCGGCGCCAAGGTCGGCATGACGAAAAGGGACACGCACGCCGTACTGCGCCTCGACGAGAACCTGATCGACAAGGCCCGCGTTGCCCTGCGCGGACAATTTCCGCAGCTCCGCGTGATGGGGGTGGGCGAGCGTATCGAGATTTACAAGGAAGTCGGCTATCCCACCGATGTGTCGGACCGCTTCGGCCTTTCGGACATGACCGGCTCGCACGGCATCGGCCACACCCGGATGGCGACCGAATCGGCCGTGACGACGATGGGCGCGCATCCGTTTTCGACCGGCATCGACGAGTGTCTCGTGCACAACGGGTCGTTGTCGAACCACAACAATCTGCGCCGCGAGCTCAGGCGCGAAGGCAAGACCTTCGAGACCGAAAACGACACCGAAGTCGCCGCCGCCTATCTCACCGCGCAGATGGACAAGGGTCTGAGCCTCGGCGATGCCCTGGAAAAGAGCCTGGACGATCTCGACGGATTCTACACTTTCGTCGTCGGCACCCGCGACGGTTTTGGCGTGCTGCGCGATCGCATCGCCTGCAAGCCGGCGGTGCTGGCCGAGACCGACCGCTACGTCGCCTTCGGTTCCGAATATCGCGCGCTGGTCGGGCTGCCCGACATCGAAAGCGCCAGGGTCTGGGAGCCTGAACCCGCCACCGTGTATTTCTGGGAGCGCTGATCATGCCGACGATTGATCTGGCGACCACGGGCCTGCGCGAGCTCAACCAGGCGCTCCATCGGCTCGGCGAAGGCACCAACGAGACGCACTGGGAAATCCTCAATCCACGGGGGTCTCACGCGGTCGCGGTGGGCGTCAACGCGCCGGCCGAGATCGCCGTGCAGGGGAGCGTCGGCTATTATTGCGCCGGCATGAACCGGCAGGCCAGGATCACGGTGCGCGGGTCGGCCGGGCCAGGCGTGGCCGAAAACATGATGTCCGGGGAAGTCATCGTGAAAGGCGACGCCAGCCAGTATGCCGGCGCCACCGGCAAGGGAGGCCTGCTTGTGATCGAAGGCAACGCCTCGTCGCGATGCGGCATCTCGATGAAAGGCATCGATATCGTGGTCAAGGGCAATATCGGCCATATGTCGGCCTTCATGGCCCAGGCCGGGAATCTGGTGGTCTGTGGCAACGCCGGCGATGCGCTCGGAGACTCGATCTACGAAGCCCGGCTGTTCGTGCGCGGCTCGGTGAAAAGTCTTGGTGCTGACTGCATCGAAAAGGAGATGCGGCCCGAGCATGTCGAGTTGCTGACGCAGCTTCTGGCGCGAGCAAGCATTACCGGCGTCGAGGCCAAGGATTTCAAGCGCTATGGCTCGGCGCGCAAGCTCTACAATTTCAGCGTCGATCACGCGGACGCCTACGGCTGAACCGGCTGGAATTTCGCAATCCTATTCAAGCTCAACAGGCCCTGCACGAATGTCCTACGTCAATCCTCCGACCGTTCCCCGCAAATCGGCGACTTTCGACGACTATACGCTGTCCGAAATTCGCCGCGCGGCAACCACCGGGATCTATGATATCCGCGGCGGAGGTGCGAAGCGAAAGTTGCCGCATTTCGACGACCTGTTGTTTCTGGGCGCATCGATGTCGCGCTATCCGCTCGAGGGATATCGCGAGCGATGCGATACCGATGTGGTGCTTGGCTCCCGTTTCGCCAAGAAGCCGCTGCACCTGAAGATCCCGATCACCATCGCCGGCATGAGCTTCGGTTCGCTCTCGGCGAATGCGAAGGAGGCGCTGGGCCGCGCCGCGACCGCGGCGGGCACCTCGACAACGACCGGCGACGGCGGCATGTCGACCGAGGAGCGAGCTCAATCGCAGACGCTGGTCTATCAATACCTGCCGTCGCGCTACGGCATGAATCCGGAAGACCTGCTCAAGGCCGACGCCATCGAGATCGTGATAGGGCAGGGCGCCAAGCCCGGCGGCGGCGGCATGCTGCTGGGGCAGAAGATCACCGATCGTGTCGCGGCGATGCGGACGCTGCCGAGGGGCATCGATCAGCGCTCGGCGTCGCGCCACCCCGACTGGACCGGGCCGGACGATCTCGAGATCAAGATCCTCGAGCTGCGCGAGATCACCGACTGGCAAACGCCGATCTTCATCAAGGTCGGCGGATCGCGGCCCTATTACGACGTCGCGCTGGCGGTGAAATCGGGCGCCGATGTGGTCGTGCTCGACGGCATGCAGGGCGGCACGGCCGCGACGCAGGAAGTGTTCATCGAGAATGTCGGACTGCCGACGCTGGCCTGCATTCGGCCCGCAGTTCAGGCGCTGCAGGATCTCGGCCTGCATCGCAAGGTCCAACTTATCGTCTCCGGGGGCATTCGCAATGGCGCCGACGTGGCAAAGGCGCTGGCGCTCGGCGCCGACGCGGTGTCGATAGGCACGGCGGCGTTGGTCGCGCTCGGCGACAACGATCCGGTCCACGAGGCCGAGTACCAGAAGCTCGGCACGACGGCGGGCGCCTATGATGACTGGCACGAGGGCAAGGACCCGGCCGGAATCACCACGCAGGATCCCCAGTTGATGGCGCGGCTCGACCCGGTTCTCGCCGGGCGCCGCCTCGCCAATTACCTGAAAGTCATGACGCTGGAAGCGCAGACCATCGCGCGCGCCTGCGGCAAGAGCCACGTGCACAATCTGGAGCCGGAGGATCTGTGCGCGCTGACCGTTGAAGCCGCCGCGATGGCACGCGTGCCGCTCGCCGGGACCGACTGGATCCCCGGACGCAGCGGGTTCTGACGGTCTCGTCAACATCAAACGAAAGAGAAGGCGTCGTGTCAAAAGATCTGGCCCTGATCGCGAAAGAACGCGGGATCCGCTACTTCATGATCTCGTTCACCGATCTGTTCGGGTCGCAGCGTGCGAAGCTGGTGCCGGTGTCGGCGATAGCGGAAATGCAGAAGGACGGTGCCGGCTTTGCCGGTTTCGCGACCTGGTTGGATATGACGCCGGCGCATCCCGACATGTTTGCGATGCCCGACGCCGCCGCGTTGGTGCAACTGCCCTGGCGCAAGGAAGTGGCCTGGGTGGCCGCCGATCTGGTGATGGAAGAAAAGCCGGTCGCGCAGGGGCCGCGCAACATCCTGAAGTCCGTGGTCGCCCGGGCCGCACAGCAGGGCCTGCGCGTCAAGACCGGTGTCGAAGCCGAATTCTTTCTCATCGAACCCGACGGCGCCAGCATTTCCGACCCGAAGGACAATGCCGGCAAGCCGTGTTACGACCAGCAGGCCCTGATGCGGCGATACGACGTCATCGTCGAAATCTGCGACTACATGCAGGAGCTCGGCTGGCATCCCTACCAGAACGACCATGAAGACGCGAACGGCCAGTTCGAGATGAACTGGACGTACGATGATGCGCTGATCACCGCGGACCGCCATTCGTTCTTCAAGTTCATGGTGCGCTCGATCGCCGAAAAGCACGGGCTGCGCGCCACCTTCATGCCGAAGCCGTTTCCGAATCTGACCGGCTCGGGGTGCCACGTTCACGTCTCGGTATGGGACGAGGCCGGTGCGTCCAACAAGTTCCACAGCGACGCGGACGAAATGGGGCTGTCGCCGCAGGGATACCATTTCCTTGGCGGCATCATGAAGCACGCCGAGGGCATCGCCGCGATCACCAATCCCACCGTCAACAGCTACAAGCGCATCAATGCTCCGCGCACCATATCGGGGGCGACATGGTCGCCCAACAGCGTGACGTGGACCGGCAATAACCGCACCCACATGGTGCGGGTGCCGGGCAAGGGACGTTTTGAACTGCGCCTGCCGGACGGCGCGGCGAATCCCTATCTGCTGCAGGCTGCCATCATTGCGGTCGGCCTCGAGGGGATCAGGTCGAAGGCGGATCCCGGACAGCGCCTCGACATCGACATGTACGCGCTTGGTCACACCGTGAAGAACGCGCCGAAGCTGCCGCTCAACCTGCTGGATGCGCTGCGCGCCTTCGACCGGGACACCGAATTGAAGTCGGCTCTCGGGAACGAGTTCTCGGAGGCGTATCTGCGGCTGAAGCACCAGGAGTGGAACAGCTACGCGGCGCATTTCACGCAGTGGGAAAGGGATGCGACGCTGGATATCTGAAACCGGCCCCGGTCTGGGCGCAGCCTCCGGTATGATCGCGTGAAAGGTTGAAGCACCGACGACGGCGGCGCGGCGCTGGCAGTCAGAACGACAGCTTCATTCCGGGGTTGTCGGGAACCCCGAAGGCCGATGCCGCGGCGGCGGGATCAGAGCGGTGCCGCGTCGTCCGCCTCCGGTCAAAGCCGCGGCGAGACTGGAATCGCTGGCCTGCCGGCGCTGCCCATTTATTCGCTGTAGACAAAAGAGTTTCCTTTTGAGAAATTGACACCAAGGGGGGTCTCGTCCCGACGGGTCCCGATTTTCAATCCTGGTCCCGATTGGACTGGTAAAACCAGAGAGCAGATCGATGAGCTTGTTGACATGGCGACGCTCACCCTTGGCTGACAGGCATCGGGCGCTCGGCTCGCGTCTGGAGGACTGGAACGGCATGGAGACGGCGTGGACCTACACCGCCACGACCCTTGCCGACGAGCATGAAGCGGTGCGGACAAAAGCCGCCATCATGGATGTGTCGGGACTTCGCAAGGTTCACCTCGTCGGACCTCATTCGCATCACATCCTGCAACGGGCCACCACGCGGGACGTACAAAGGATCTATCCCGGAAGATCCGTTTACGCGACGATGCTGAACGAGAATGGGAAATTCACCGACGATTGCATCCTCTACCGCACCGGTCCGAATAGCTGGATGGTCGTGATTGGATCCGGCACCGGCACCGAGGAGCTGAACAAGGACATCTTCGGCAAGAACGCGACGCTTCTGTTCGACGACGACCTGCAGGACCTCTCGTTGCAGGGGCCGCTGGCTGTAGAGTATCTCGCCGCGCACGTGCCCGGCATTCGTGAGCTGAAGTACTTCCATCATCTGCAAACCACCATCTTCGGAAAGCACGTGATGATCTCGCGCACCGGCTACACCGGCGAGCGCGGTTACGAGATATTTTGTCGCGCGGAAGACGCCCCCGCAATCTGGGATCAGATCGTCGCCGAAGGCAGGGCGATGGGCATCATCCCGGCTTCGTTCACGGCATTGGACTGGTTGAGGGTCGAGAGTTACCTGCTGTTCTACCCCTACGATAATTCGCAGATGTATCCATTCGAGAATGAGGGACCGGGCGATACCCTCTGGGAACTCGGCCTGGCCTTTACGGTCACTCCCGGCAAGGCCGGTTTTCGCGGCGCCGAAGAACACTATCGTCTCAAGGGACGGGAGCGCTTCAAGATCTATGGCGTGCTTGCGGACACCGACAAACCGCTGGATGCCGGCGATGAGCTCTGGGCAGGCGATCGGCGCGTGGGAGTCGTAACCTGTGGAATGTATTCGCGACTGACGAAACGCTCGATGGCGATCGCACGAATGGATAAAGCGGTAGCTAGCGAGGGCACCGCATTGGAAGTTCGCGGCAAGACCTTTCAGGGCAAGGCGATTGCCCACCCGATCAATTTTGACGATCCAAAGAAGACGAAGCGAACGGCGGAGTAGCCTTCTCGCGCCATTCCTTGATCGGCTGCGCAGACGGCTTCGGTGGAAAGCCGTCGCTACCGGTGCTCGATCGACCTGATGAATTCTGGCCCGGACGATTTGCGAATCCGGATAGACAGTCCGATTCATTAGTCGTAGTCGTGTCGCGTCAGCGGTCGCAGACCCCGCAATTTCCGCAGCGCTAGCACCTTGCGACGGGAAGTCTGTTAGATAGAGTTTTGGATGAAGCCATGATATGGGACTCGCAGCGGCCGATTTCGATAGGAGCCTTGTTCTCGCAGAGCGGGCCGACAGCATACGTCGAACGGACGCAGTTGAATGCGATGTTGCTTGCGGTGGACGAAATCAACACCGCTGGCGGCGTAGGCGGCCGACAAGTCGGCGTGCTGACGCACGATGCGCAATCCGATCCGGCCCGCTTTAGCAAGATTGCCGAGCATCTTCTCGACGACGAAGGCGTCTCGATGTTGATCGGCTGCTATATGACCAATGCCAGGCAGGCGGTCGTTCCCATCGTCGAGCGCCGTGGAGCGTTGCTGGCCTATACCGCCTGTTATGAGGGCTTCGAATACTCGCCGAACGTCATTTACGGAGGCGCGGTGCCGAACCAGCACATCCTGCTGCTGGCCCGCTATCTGATATCGAATGTCGGCAAGCGCTTCTATCTCGTCGGTACGCGTTACACCTTTCCGATCGAGTCCAACCGCGTGATGATGACGCTGGTATCCGAGCGCAAGGGCCAGGTGGTCGCCGAACGCTATGTCAAGCTGGCCGCGCAGCGACGCGAGCTCGAAGCGATCGTCGAAGACATCAAGGCGAAGCGTCCGGACGTCGTGTTCTGCACCATCGTCGGCGAAGCCGTCGGTGTGTTCTACGAATTATGCCGCGCAGCCGGCGTCCTTGACCATACCGTCATAGCCAGTCTGACGATTACCGAAGCCGAAGTTGCGCTGATGCCGCCCGGCCTCGCCGAAGGACATTTGACCGCCGCGACCTACTTCCAATCGATCGATTCTGCGATCAACAACCGCTTCGTGGCCAGGTACCGAGCCAAATTCGGAAGCCACGAGACCATGAACGCGATGGCGGAGACGGCGTACAGCCTGACGCACATGGTGCTCGCTGCCGCCGGCCGGCAAAAATCCTTCGATGCGAGCATCATTCGCGGCGACCTTGCCAAGGTCGTTTTTGAAGCTCCGCAGGGTCCGATGCATCTGGATGCCGACAACGCTCACATCTACCTGTGGCCGCGCATCGGCCGGCTTGAGGCAGACGGCCAGTTCACGATCGTCGAGCAGAGCGCGCGTGCGGTTAAACCGGATCCCTATCTGATCAATCACAGCCTTGCGGATTGGGATCCCATTTTGGAATTCGACATGGCGAGCGAATAGATCCGTGCTCAAGCTGCTTCGTGACATCCGCAGCATTCGCGTCCTGATCCTTCATCCGAAAGATCGGGAGTGCGACGAACTTGTGGCGCAGGTCCGGCGGATAGGCTGTCGGGTCGAGGCAGTGTGGCCGCCGCAGAACGACATTCCGCCCGACACGGAAATCGCCTTCGTGCTGTTTCGGCAGGATGCGCTTACCAACGCGCTTCTCAGGTCGCTCGCCGACAAGGTCTCGTCGATGACGCTCATAGGTATCATCGAATTCGAAAGTCCCGCGGCGATTGAGTTTGTCGTTCGCGCCGGAGCGAAGGCCGTCATCAGCAAACCGATCCGCGCCTTCGGCCTATTGACAAGCATGATCGTTGCCCATACTCTCTCCGAGAGAATAAATGTTTCCTCTGAGAGGATCGTCAAACTGGAGTCGCGTTTAGCCGGTCTCAAGAAAATCGAGCAGGCAAAGTCGATTCTGATGGCGAAGAGGGGGCTATCCGAGCAAGAAGCTTACGATGCCATTCGCGCTCGCGCCATGTCCAAGAGGGTGCCTCTTGAAACGGTAAGCGCAACGATCATCGAAGCCAGCGAACTATTCGACCCTTAGAAGACAACTCAGCGCCGAGTCGGTCTTTTTTCAGGGGTAAAATTGGTCAGGTAGCGCCAAAGAATGCCGCTCTGACCAACGGCTAAGACGAGCCACCACCAGCTTGATTGCTGGAGGTGGCTTTTTTGTTTTTCACGCGCCGCGACCGCGAGGCCGGTTGCCCAGCAAGGACGTAACTTTGCGTCAACAGGAGCAGATGATGACGATCGGAAGCAATATTTCTGAGAATGCCGTTCGAGTGGCTTGCGACGTCGGCGGGACATTCACCGACATATGCGTGCTCAACGAAACGTCGGGCCGCATGCACGTCGCGAAAGTCCCGACGACTCCCGACCCGATCGATGGCGTGCTTGCCGGTATCGAGGCGGGCGGCGTTGATCTGCACGACCTGGTGCTATTCTCGCACGGCACCACGCTCGCCACCAACGCCCTGATCACCCGGCGGTTTCCGCCTGCCGTGATGATCACCACCAAGGGCTTCCGCGACACCATCGAGATCCGCCGGGGTAACCGCGACGATCTCTGGGATACCTACAAGGAGATGGCTAAGCCCTACATCAGGCGTCGCGACCGCCTCGTCGTGACGGAGCGCATCGACTATGCCGGTGCCGTCGTGACGCCGCTTGACGAAGACGAGGCCGCCGATCTCGCCCGCATCATCAAGAAGCGTGGCGTCAAGACAGTTGCGATCTGCTTCGCCAACGCGTTCATGAATCCGGAAAACGAGCAGAAGATGCGCGACATCCTTGCGGAGGCGATCCCGGATGCCACGATCTCGCTCTCAAGCGACATCATGCCGGAAATCTTCGAGCACGAACGCTTCTCGACTACCGTTGCCAACGCCGTGCTTGCGCCGGTCGTCGGTTCCTATGCCCGAAGGCTTGAGGGGCGCATGAAGGAGGGCGGTTACCAGGAAGACGTACTGCTGCTGCACTCCGGCGGAGGTGTCATGACGGCAAAGGTCGCGGAAAAATTCGCGGCCCGGCTTTCGGCTTCCGGCATCGCCGCCGGAGCCATCGCAAGCCGCTTCGTCGCCGAGCTGGCCGGCTTCAAGAATTCCATCGGTCTCGACATGGGCGGCACCTCAACCGACGTCTCGCTCTGCGACAACGGCGCGCTGCGCGTCACCAAGGAATGGTACGTCGAGTATGGCTATCCGATCTGCTTTCCATCCATCGAGGTTCTCACCATCGGCGCCGGTGGCGGGTCGCTGGCGTGGATCGACGCGGCAAAATCTCTGCGTAACGGACCGCAGTCGGCCGGATCGACGCCGGGCCCGGCATGCTACGGCCGCGGAGGCACCAACGCCACGAACTGTGACGCCAATGTCGTTCTCGGGCGCCTCAGCGACAATCTCGCGGGAGGAAAGGTTACGCTCGATAAGCAGCTTGCAATCGATGCGATCAGGAAGGGCGTCGCCGAACCGCTTGGGATGTCCGTCGAGGACGCGGCGCTGGCGGTGCTCAAGGTCGCGAATGCGAACATGGCCGATGCCGTCCGTCTGCTATCGATACGGCGTGGCTACGATCCTCGCGATTTCGCGCTGGTCGCGTTCGGCGGAGCCGGGCCGCTGCACGGCACGGCGCTCGCCAAGGACCTGTCGATACCGGTGGTGCTGGTCCCGCCCAATCCGGGCGTGACCTCGGCGCTGGGATGCCTGCTCGTGGATATCCAGCATGACATCACTCAAATGTACCTGTCCAAGGTCGAAGATGTGAAGATCGCGGAACTCGAGCAAGCCTATCGCGCGCTCGAGATGGAAGGGCGCGAACGTCTTGCCAACGAAGGCGTCGGCGACGACCGGATGGTGTTCCAGCGCAAGATCGACATGCGTTATCTCGGCCAGTGGCGCGCGCTCTCGATCGCGATCTCGGCGCCCGCCACTTCCCTCGAGGAGGCGATGGCCACGTTCCATCGCGAACATGGTCGCGAGCACAATTACTCGCGCCCCGGCGCCCCGGTGGAAGTGTACCGGATCAGCGTCATTGCGACGGGCCTGACGCCGAAGGCGCGCTTCGCGGAGTATGAGCCGGTGGACGCCAAGCCCGTTGCGCTCGGGACCAGGAAGGTGCGCTTCGATGAGTTGCCGGGCTCCATCAACACGCCAGTCTACGACCGCGCCAAGCTTCTGGCTGGAATGAAGGTCGTCGGCCCGGCCGTAATCGACCAGCTCGACTCGACTATCATCGTACCACCGGGAGTGACGGCGGAAGTCGATCGCTCGCTGACGATCGCAATGCGAATACCGACGGTCTGATTCAAAGATCCATCCAGCTTTCATTTCCAGCAGGAAAGATTCCAGCATGACAAAACATGACAGCGGACTCGACCCGGTTACGTTCGAAGTCCTGAAGAACGCGTACGTCAACATCGTCGACCAGATGGCGGAGCAAATCTTCCGTACCTGCTACTCGTTCGTGATCTACTCTCGCGATTTTTCGTCGGCGCTCTGCGATGCCAACGGCGATACCATCATGCAGGGGAGCGGCGACATCGCGGCCCATGTCGGGACGCTTCACTATACGGCCAAGGCCGTCATCAAGGCCTTCAAGGACGATATGCATCCCGGCGACGTCTTCGTCGTCAACGACGTCTATCAGGGCGGTACCCACTTCAACGACACGCGCATCGTGAGGCCGATGTTCTACAAGGGCGAGTTGCTGGGCTTTTCCCAGGCCAACGGCCACTGGGCGGATGTTGGCGGCGCGGTGCCCGGATCGTTCAACGTCAACGCGATTGACCATATGGGCGAGGGGCTGCGCATCACGCCGACACGGGTGTGGAGCAAGGGAAAGTGCCTCGAGGACGTCTGCAATCTTATCGCGTCCAACACCCGCGCGCCCGCCGACATCATCGGCGACATGCAGGCGCAGTCCGAAGCCACGAGAGTCGCCGAGCAGGAGATCTGCCGGTTGGTCGAGAAATACGGACTCGACGTCATCAAGCGTTCGTTCGGGGCCGTGCAGGACTATGTCGAGGTCCTGACGCGACAGAGGATCGCCGCCTTGCCGGACGGTGTCTGGGAGACGGAGGATTATATCGACGTCGACCCCGGCGTGGGAGAAGGCCTGATCCCCATCCGAATCAAAATGACCATCAAGGACGATACGGTGCACTACGACCTGTCGAAATCGCATCCGAAATCGATATCGAGCTTTCTGAACGCCTGTTTCGGGGGCTCCTTTGCCGCGATCGTGGCGGGGACCAAAATGCAATTCCCCGAGATTCCGCTCAATTCCGGGTTCTACCGGGTGGTCACGGTCGACCTTGGACCGGAAGGATCTGTGGTCAACGCCGCGTGGCCGACGCCCGTCGCCGGCTTCTGCTCCGGGCCGTTCGAAAAGATCATGAATTCGATCTTCGAATTGTGGGCGGAGATCATGCCCGAACGGGCCATGGCCTGCACCTTCAACCTCGATTACCTCCTGATCGGTGGTCGCGACGGGCGCAAGCCGGGCCACCAATATTTCATGTGGTACGACTGGATGGTCGGCGGCTGGGGTGCGCGCAACGGCCGCGACGGATGGGCGGCGACTGGTCCGGTCTTCGGCGTGCAACTGGGTACACAGCCGTTCGAGGGGCAAGAGCGCCTGGCTCCGGTGCTGACCACCTGCCATGAATTGCGGGTGGACTCCGGAGGGCCGGGCGAATTTCGTGGCGGGATGGGAGTCGAGAAGGGGGTCATCCTTACCAAGATCGACCGGACGGTCGCCTCCTACTGCTGCGATCGCGAGCGTTCGATCACGTGGGGACTTTGGGGCGGGTCGCCGTCGTTGCCGCACGGCGTCTGGGTCAATCAGGGGACCCAAGGCGAGCGCTATCTTGGCTCGCTGTTCTCGAACGTTGCGCTGGAATCCGGCGATACAGTCTCCCGGCCATCGGCGGGCGGAGGCGGCCTCGGCGATCCGCTTGAGCGCGATGAAAATGCTGTACGAGAAGATGTCGCGGACGGATACGTCTCGATCGAGCGTGCCGCGAAGGATTACGGCGTCATCGTCAAGGAGATAGATGCCGATCTTGCGGAATACGAAGTCGATCACGAGGCGACCTTGTTGCAGCGCGCCAGCATAGCCAGCAACCGGATGAAGTGGCTTCAGCAGGATGCCGAGGATGTCGCCGGCAAGTATCGTTCCGGCGAACTGGACATGCTCGATCTGATCCGCCGTTACGGCGTGATCGTGAATTGGGGATCGGGCGAATTGCTCAGGAACACCACCCGACAGTTTCGGGCCATGCTGATGCGCCGGACCGCGCCGTATTGGGGCAGGAGCGTCAGCCAGGGCAAGGACTCCTCGATTTCCCTGAAGGTCGCATGACGCCCGGAGCGGCGCGCCGGAGCCGCCCCGATCACGATGGAGCCGCCAGGTCGTCCAGCTAGTTCGAGCTTCGTATTGAGGTCGTCGAAACGGCAAATGACTGGTGCCAGCGCGGAAACTTCCGGCTGGCCCGATTTATGCAAACGCAATCATGTCAAAAAGGAAGCCACGATGGTCACGTTAAGCAGAAGAAGGCTCCTCGAACTCGGAGCGGCCGGAGCAGCCGCTGGCATCACATCCCTCTATGGCCGCGGCGCCAGTGCCGCAGAGACGATCCCTATCGCCGGCATTCACGACGCATCCGGCGGCATCGATATCTACGGGCGCCCGATGATCAACTGCCTGACGCTGGCGGTTGAGGAATTGAACGCGGCCGGCGGGGTATTGGGAAAACAGCTGGATCTCGTCAATTACGATCCCCAATCCAACATGCAGCTCTATACGCAGTATGCTGGTGAGGCGGCCACCAAACAGAAGGCAGCCGTGGTGTTCGGCGGCATTCTTTCGGCTTCGCGCGAGGCCATGCGACCCACGCTCAAGCGTTACAAGACGCTGTATTTCTACAATCTGCTCTACGAGGGTGGCGTCTGCGATCGAAATATCTTCTGCATGGGATCGACGCCTGCCCAGACGCTGCAGAAATTCACGCCGTTCGTGATGAAGCATTTCAACGGCAAGAAGATCTACACGCTGGCGGCTGACTACAACTACGGCCAGATCACTGCGAAGTGGATCAAGAAATTCGCCACCGAGAACGGCGGCGACGTGATCGCCACGGACTTCTTCCCGCTGGATGTCAGCGACTTCGGTCCGACCATCCGCAAGATTCAGGCCGCCAAGCCCGAAATCATCATGTCGGTGCTGGTCGGGGCAAACCACAACTCCTTCTATCGCCAATGGGTTGCTTCGGGGATGAAGGACAAGATCCCGATGGCCTCGACGACGTTCGGCATCGGCAACGAGCAGGTGTTGACCTCTCCCGAAGAGCACAACGGCATCATCGTCTCCTACGCCTATTTTGACGGAATCCAGACGCCGGAAAACAAGTCGTTCCTTGAAAAATACTACAAGCGCTTCGGCGAGAAGGCCGACGCGGTGACCGAAGGGGCCGCGATGACGTTCAACGCCGTCAACCTCTGGGCAAAGGCCGTCGCGAAAGCAGGCTCCGTTGACCACGACAAGGTTATCGAGGCGCTGGAGACCGGCCTCAGCTTCACCGGGCCGCCTGGCAAGACCACGATTGATCCGCGCACGCATCACGACACGCTCGATGTCTACATCGCGGAGGTGCGCGACCGAAAATACAACGTGCTGGAGAGCTTTCCGCAGCAGCCCCCCGCGGACACGGCGGCCTTCTGCGACCTTCAGGCCCACCCCAACGAGAACAAGCAGTTCGTGATCGACGTGAAGACCTGAGCAGCGTAGCGCTGCATCCGGTCTCGTCCTCTACCGTCAGAGTGCAGGAATGGACTATTTCTTTATCGTTGTTCTTCAGCTGGCGGTTACGATTGCCAACCTGGCGCTGGTCAGCATCGGGTTGGCGATCGTGTTCGGGATGATGCGGGTCATCAACTTCGCGCACGGCGAATTCCTGATGCTCGGTGGATATGCGGCGATCATATCGAACCGCGCCGGCATCAATCTCTGGATCGCGATATTTCTGATCGCGCCTATCGTCGTTGGTGCGGTCGGCATTTTGCTGGAGCGCCTCGTCATCCGTCATCTGTACGGTCGGATGATCGACACGATGCTGGCGACCTGGGGGATCAGCCTGGCGCTGATCGGATTGGTCACGGTTGTCTTCGGCAACACGGTTTCGGGAATTTCGCCTCCTCTCGGCAGCCTGACTGTCGGCAGGTACGCGATCGGCAATTATGAGCTGCTTCTGGTGGCGGTCGCCGCCGCGCTGTTCGCTGCCGGCTGGCTGGTTCTGCGACACACCTCGCTGGGCCTCATCGCGCGCGGCACGATGCAGGATCGCGAGATGTCCGCGGCGCTGGGAATCGACCCTAGCCGGGTCTATGCCGCGACCTTCGCGGTCGGAGCCGCGGTGTCGGGGCTGACCGGGGCGCTGATAGCGCCGATCGTCGGCGTGGTGCCGACGATCGGCGCCATGTACATCGCCAAAGCTTTCATCACCGTCATCTCAGGCGGCGTGGCGATCCTTGCAGGAACGCTTGGCTCTTCGGTGCTGCTGGGCGGTGTCAACACGTTGATCTCCTTTGTCTTCACGCCGGTCCTGGGCGAAGTCGCGCTGTTGGCGGCCGCGGTGGTGCTGCTGCGGCTGCTTCCGCAGGGAATCACGGGACGCTTCTTCCGGAAGGCGCTGTGATGATGCGATCGGCCTTGGGATACGCAATTGTGACGTTGAGCGCGATCTACGCGCTGTTCTACGTACCGCAACACGCCGACCTGACCACGATGATCAACGGCTCGGTCTATGCAAGCTATGGCGTGCTCGCGCTGTCGCTGGCGTTGATATGGGGCTTTGCCGGTATCCTGAGCTTCGGACAGGCCGCGTTCTTCGGGATCGGCGGCTACGCTTACGCCATTGCGGCGCTGAATTTCGACAACACCACTCTGGCGGCGGCCGTCGCAATTGCCGCGGCTGCTTTCAGCGCTGCCCTGCTCGGATACTTCATGTTCTGGGGGCGAATCAGCGATGTTTATCTGGGCGTCATTACGCTGACGGTTTCGCTGATCCTCAGTCGGTTCTTCAATCAGACCGCCGGCGACCAGTGGACGATCGGCAACGCGCCCCTGGGTGGATTCAATGGGATACCGTCGACCCCCATCATCACGCTCCCAGGCGACCCGAGCAATCCGCTGCCTCCGGAGCAGATATACGTGCTGGCCATTGCCACGCTGGTGATCTGCTACCTTCTTTGCAGGTTGCTGCTGGCGACGCGCTTCGGCGCCATCGTCGTTGCGATCCGGGAGAACGAGACTCGCGCGGAACTGCTCGGCTATGATTCCCGATACTACAAGCTGGGAGTTTTCACCGTCGCCGGCGCGATGGCGGGGGCTGCGGGTGTGTTGTTCGCAAATTGCGTGTTCGTAAGCCCCAACATGTTCAACCTGCAGACCAACGGCCAGCTCATCATCTGGATCATCATAGGTGGTGTCGGCACGCTGGTCGGTCCGGTAGTGGGCTGCTTTCTGACGCTGATGCTTTCCAACTATCTCGGCACCGTCAACCACTCCGGCATTCTGGCATGGCTCGACCCCAACCTCGTGATGGGCGTGCTCTTGACGATGTTCGTTCTCATCATGCGCAAAGGGCTTCTGCCGCTGGTGATCAGCGGCTTCGATCGCATGGCCTCGGCGATCGGCCGGCGACCCGCGAAGTCGATGACGGCAAATACAGCCGTGGACCTGTCCCAATGAACGACGGCGGCAACCTCCTGCAGGCGAAAGGCCTCACCAAGCGGTTCGGCGGCGTCGTCGCCGTCGACAATGTTGACTTCGCCGTTCGCTATGGCGAGTTGCGCTGCCTGATCGGCCCGAATGGAGCGGGCAAAAGTACGTTTTTCAAGATGCTGAGCGGCCAGCTCAAGCCGACGTCGGGCGACGTGCTCCTCAAGGGAAACAGTATCGTCGGATTGCCGACCGCCCGGATAGCCTCGCTCGGCGTCGGCATCAAGACACAGGTGCCGAGCGTCTTCGACGGCATGACCGTTCGCGAGAGCGTTTACCTCGCGGCAGGTCGCACGCTGACCTCGTTACTGGCGCGCAAGCGCACCACCGAGACCCTGGAGCAAATGCGAATTTCGCATCTGGCGAAAAGGCTCGTCGGAGAGCTTGCGCACGGGCAGCGCCAGATCGTCGAACTGGCGATGGTGGTCGCCCCGCAACCCGATCTTATCCTTCTCGACGAGCCAGCCGCTGGGATGACGGGAGACGAAGTCTCCCATCTGGCCAATGTCATCATTGATCTGGCTCGTTCCGGCGCCGTCATCGTCGTGGAACATGACATGAAGTTCATCCGCCGAATTGCCAAAGTCGTCACTGTGTTCAGCCAGGGAAAGGTGCTTTCGGAGGGGCCCGCGGCCGACGTTCTGGCCGACCAGCGGGTGCGGGACGTGTATTTGGGAAGGGAAGCCTCATGAGTCTTCTTCAGGTCGACGAGCTCGAAGCAGGCTACGCGCGGATCAGGATTCTGAACAACATCTGCTTTGGCGTAGAGGACGGCGAGTTCCTGGGAATCCTGGGCCACAACGGCATGGGCAAGACCACTCTTTTGAAAGCGATCAGCGGAAGTATCAAGCTGATGAGCGGGTCGATCAAATTCGAGGGCCGCGAGATTGGCGGCCTCCCGCCCCATCTGCGCGCGAAAGCCGGAATAGGCTATGTGCCGCAGGGGCGCCAGATATTTGCGAACCTTAGCGTGCGAGAAAATCTCATGATGGCGGCGCTGGGCGGCGGTCGGCCGCCGGAAATTGTCGATCGCCTGCTGGGCCAATTCCCGCGCCTCGGACCGATCGCCGATCGCGCCGGCGGGGTCCTTTCGGGGGGAGAGCAACAGATCCTTGCCATTGCGCGCTGTCTTTGCGGAGAGCCCCGGCTTCTCCTTCTCGACGAGCCGACCGAGGGCATTCAGCCTTCGATTCGTGATGAAATTGTCGATACGCTCCGAAGCGTCAGGGAAAAATTTGGCCTCACCGTTCTGCTGGTCGAACAGAACGTCGAGTTCATGCGCTCCCTTGTCGATCGCGTCCTCACAATGGAGAAGGGGCGACTTGAAACCCACGCCGATCCCGATCTCGAAGGGTTTGAACTTGCGTAACGAGCGCCGTGATCCTCATTCTTCGAGTTGAGCGGGACGAATGACGAGCTGGTATTGGGCGGCGATCGATCGGGATTTCGACATTCGTACAACTCGCGGTCGGAGACCGTCAGCTTCGCCGCGGATAGATGATGATGGACAGATATGTCATCGGTGCCTTGATCAGTTCTTCAGGGCCGTGGCGTCCGGCTGCATCGAAGAACAGCGAATCGCCGGGCTCCAGGATGTAACTCCGGTCGGCATGGCGGTATCGTACCTTGCCGGTAAGCATGTAGATGAACTCGACGCCGGCGTGCCGGAAGTCGATGTAGGGTTCGGCATCGGCTTTGAGCGTGATGAGATACGGCTCCACGGTGACCTCGCCGCCGAGCGAATGTCCAAGCAGATCGTACATATGCCCGGCCTTGGTGCCGCGCCGTTCGATCCTCACTCCGGTTCCCGCCTTTACAAAGGAACAGTCGCGTTGCTCGCCGGTCTCGCGAAACAATCCGGCGATCGGAATATTGAGTGCTTTCGCCAGAGCCGACAGCGTGGAAAGAGAGGGAGAAATCGAGCCATTCTCGATCTTCGACAGCATCCCGGTCGAGATACCGGAAGCCACGCCCAGTTCCGAAACGGTCAGGTCGAAGCTTTTTCGAAGCCTTCTGACTTCGGCGCCGATCTCGGATTCGAGGGTCGGTGTCGCGTCTTTCGGCGCGGACGAGCCGGTCAGGAGAACGCTTTCTTTTTTTGTCGGCGCAGCAATGGCTTTCCGCTGAACGACGGCTTTCTTCACCATCTGTCTTCCCTCAAAATCGAGATGTCCCGGATGCGGCCGCATCGTTCGAGTTCCGCAAAGTGCTATCCTATTGTTTCCTGTAAGGAAATATCAATTGTGGCGCCATCCCCAGTGCTGCAATGACCGATGGCGGGTTCGGGCGATTGGCCGCCTCGAACGCAGCAGCGCTGCATCCGGAAAGTCGCGCCATGATTGGCGGATCTGCGGGGTGGGGACGAATTTTGACGATCCTTCGACTGGCCCATCGGGTCGCAAGGGCGCAGCCGACGCGTCAAGCAGCCCGCGGGATGGAGCCTGCATCGAAGCTCGTCATGGCCGGCCTTTGGACGCCTCTTTCAGCCCCGGCGGGCCGCCGCCGCATCGACGGAATTTCTGAGCAGACATGCGATCGTCATCGGACCCACCCCGCCGGGAACAGGCGTGATCGCGCCCGCGATATCGAGGGCCTCGGCGAACGCGACGTCACCCACCAGACGCGTCTTTTCGGCGCCATCCGCAACGCGGTTGATGCCGACGTCGATGACGATCGCGCCAGGCTTGATCCAGTCTCCCCGGATCATCGCCGGTCTCCCGATGGCGGCAACCAGGATGTCGGCAGCGCGCAGCAGAGCCACGAGGTCGCGGCTTTTCGAGTGGGCGACGGTGACTGTGCAGTTTTCCTTGAGCAGAAGCTGGCACATCGGCTTTCCGACGATGTTCGAGCGTCCGACGACAACGGCATTCAAGCCGGACAGGTCGGCGCGTACCGATTTGAGCAATATCATCCCGCCGAGCGGGGTACAGGGGACGATGCCTCCGCTTCCTGTCGCTACCAGTCCGACATTGAGGGGGTGGAAGCCATCGACATCCTTGGCCGGATCGATCGAGCGCAACAATTTTTCGGCATCGATCTGGGGCGGAAGCGGGAGTTGCACCAGAATTCCGTCGACGGCATCGTCGTTGTTGAGGGACGCGACGAGCGCAAGCAATTCGGCTTGCGTCACATCTGTCGGCAGGCGGTACTCGAACGAGGCCATGCCCACCTCCAGCGTCTGCCTGGCCTTCGACCGTACGTAGACTTCGCTGGCTGGATCGCTGCCGACCAGGACCACCGCAAGCCCCGGCTTGAGGCCGCGGGCCGCGAGTTTCGCGACGTCCTCTGCAACCGTCGCCCTCAGCTCAGCCGCCGCGGCCTTGCCGTCGATGATATGCGCAGCCATTTTCTAGTCCCGGAATACGACGGCCTTGCGGGCGTTCGCGAATGCCCGGCCGTCCAGATGCATGGAAACCGCGCGGGCCAGCACCCGGCGCTCGATATCCCGTCCCTTGCGGACCAGGTCTTCAGGACTGTCCTGATGGGAGATGCGCTCGACGTCCTGCTCGATGATCGGACCCTCGTCGAGGTCGCCGGTCACATAGTGGGCGGTGGCACCAATCAGCTTCACGCCGCGTGCGTGAGCCTGGTGATAGGGCCTGGCACCCTTGAAGCCCGGCAGGAAGCTGTGATGGATGTTGATGCAACGGCCGGAGAGAAAATTGACCAGATCGTCGGACAGGATCTGCATGTAGCGCGCCAGCACGACGAGTTCCGCCCCCGTTCCGGCAACGAGTGCCTTGATCTGCGCTTCCTGTTCTGCCCTGGTCTCGCTGCTGACCGGCAGGTAGTGAAAGGGTATCGAGCCAAGGTCCGTTGCGTTATGCGTCTCGCGCGGATGGTTTGACACGATGCCCACGACGTCCATCCGCAGGTCGCCGATGCGCGCGCGGTAGAGCAGATCGACCAGACAATGGTCGGCCTTTGACACCAGTATCAGCACCTTGCGCGCAGCATTCCCGGGCCGGATCTCCCAGTCCATCCGATACCGCTCGGCGATCGGGCGGAAGCTGTCGACGAGTTTGCCGATATTTCGCTCGTCGCCGAGATTGAAGACGATGCGGGTGAAGAAGCCGCCGGTCTCGGTGTCGTCGAACTGGTGCGATTCAAGGATGTTGCCGCCCTTTGCGAAAAGCTCGGCCGTCACGCACGCGACAATGCCGGGCTGGTTCGGGCAGGACAGTTTCAGCAGATACGGGGTAGCCATCGAAGCCTCGCATGGAACGCCGGAGGCGCCCGCAGTCTTTTGGAAAAATTGTTGACCAATAGGAAACTTAGCGGGTAAAAGCCGCTTATGCTTGCCGCCAGGCGACGGTTTCATGCCTAGAAACGACAAAACGGACAAGTTTGCCGGCCAGACGCTCGGGCTGTTTCTCATCGACGGGTTCGCCTTGATGTCGTACGCGGCGGTCGTCGAACCGTTTCGGGCTGCGAACAATTTGGCGGGGCGCCAGCTCTACCGATGGACGCATGTCTCGGTCGATGGCGGCCCGGTATGCGCTTCCAACGGTGCAAGCGTTCTTGCGGATCGCGTGGTCGGAAGGCCGCTTGCGTGCGATACACTGTTCGTTTTCGCCGGCGGCGACCCGGCTGCATTTTCCGATCCGAAGACGTTTGCCTGGCTCAGGCGCCTCGCTCGCTCGAACGTGCGGCTGGCAGGGGTTTCCGGCGGCCCGTTCCTTCTCGCGCGTGCAGGGTTGCTCGACGGCTACCGGGCAACTATCCACTGGGTTCACCGGCCAGCCTTCCTCGATGCGTTTCCAACCCTGACGATCGAGCCGAGCCTGTATGTGATCGACAGGCGGCGGCTCACCTGCGCGGGCGGGACCGCCGGCCTCGACCTTGCGATCGAGCTCATCGAGCGGGAACATGGTCACAAGCTTGCTGCCGACGTGAGCGAATGGTTCATCCGTACCGAGCCGCGTGCCGCCGACAAATCCCAACGGCTGAGCCTGCGCGAGCGGGTCGGTATCAGCAATGACCGCGTTCTGAAGGTTCTGGCGGAAATGGAAGCCAGGCTGGAAGAGCCTGCGGACCGCAGACAGCTGGCAAAGCTCGCCGGGCTGTCGCTGCGTCAGCTCGAAAGGCTTTTTTCCGCAGATTTGGGTCAGACGATCGGCGAATATTATCTCCGCATCCGGCTCGAAAAGGCCGCTGAACTGCTGCGCAACACGGGTATGACGATAACGGCTGTCAGCGTCGCCTGCGGATTTCAGAACGGCAGCCACTTCTCGCGCGCATTCAAGGGCCGCTTCGGCAGGCCCCCAAGTGCGCAGCGACGCCGGTAGTCCAGCCTGGTGAAACGAAGCACTCGGCGCAAACAGAATGATCTCGCCGATGTCTCTATGACGGTCGGCGCCATGCGCCCTCGATGCTCATGGCATCACTCGCGTCGGCTTGTGCGGATCGCCAGGCCGGTTTGCTCCCAAGCGTTCTCAAGCAAGCCAGTTTTCCACTTTCAGACCGCGGATACGTCTGAATTCGTCGGTATTCGCGGTCACGATCGTCGCGCCGATCGCGCAGGCGTGCGCGGCGATAAGCAGATCGTTGCCGCCGACTGGCTTTCCGGCGGCTTCCAACTCCCTGCGGATTCCGCCATATTCAGCATCCGCAGGGACGTCAAACGGCAGCACCTTGATCTCGCCGAGCAGGTCTTCGACTGCCTTGAGCAATCGCTTCGAGCCGCTCTTGGCGCAGCCGTAGCGCAGCTCGGCTGCTACGATGATGCTGGTGAAGATGTTGTCCTCACCCAGCTTGGCGATCCGCTTCGCAGCTCTGCCTTGCGGGTTCCTGATCAGGTCGGAAACGATGTTCGTGTCCAGCAGATAGCGAGTCAAAGCACGTTCTCCCACGCCGGTACGGGATCGTCGATTTCAGGAAAATCCTCTTCCAGCGGCTTCATCGTTTTGAGCAGGCCGACCAGTCCGCGCTTGCGGACCGGCTCGATCACCAGACGATCGCCGTCGCGGTGCATGATCGCTTCGTCGCCCGGCAGCTCGAACTCCACGGGAATACGGACCGCCTGGTTGCGGCCGTTGCGGAATAGTTTGACGTGCCTCTGCTCAGGCATTGATTATCTCCAAGCATATGCCATAGACATATGCCGCGGCGCGCCAGATTGCAAGAAGCGCGCTTTTCTCGCTTATCCGGGGCGCAAGACGATCGGCGCACAAAGCAACGTCACCAGGATCTTGAAAATCCTATGCTCCTCGATGGATAATGGCTGAAACGCTCGGCGATTATCCCGCAATTGGCGTCGCGTTTCAGCAAGGAGGTCTGGCGTGATGAACCCGAAGAACCGTCAGACGCTCGCCGAGCGCGTGGTCAAGGCCGCGGAGGCGGCGCTGGCTGCCCAAGGCTATGTCAGCTCGATCGACATTCTGGTCGGGATCCGATGGCTTGACGGCGGCAAGGTGGAACAGTGGCGGCGGGGCCAGATCGACGACCTCGAAAGCGTTGTCCAGACCAACCCGAAGCGAATATCGGAAGCCATGGAACTGTTCCGGTCCTGGGCGATGGAACGAGGCTTGGCCGCGAGCCCAACGCAGTACGTCGCGCGCAGCCCGCAGCGTCAGGCGCTTCGTTTCAGCGTCAGCGGAGACCACGGGATCGAGGAGCTGTACCGCACCCATTGGGTTTCGCAGGCGCTTTCGGAGCGGAAACGCGTGCGCCTGGCCGAGAAGGCAAGCCGTGCTCCGGATCTGGTGGTGGTCCTGTCCTTGAACCGGGAATGGAAATGTCACCGTTGTGGCTGCACCGGCGACCTGCTGATGATGGAAAATCCCGGCCCGGCCGGTCTGGGCTGCGTCGGCCTCGATGATCTTGAGTTCCTGCCCGCGGCGATGCGTTGCTGTCGCGGCGAACGAAGGCGAAAAGCACGAGGTGCGCAGTGGTCGTGCGCTTCAGCCGGACGCGCCGCCGCTACGAACGGCAAGGCCTGTTGGTCGAGCCGCAGGCCTGGCGGACGCACGCGAAGGCAGGTGATTGGCCAAAATCCACCTGCCAGAACCCATTCAATGAAAAACGCTTAAACGGACTCCGCACCACCGCCCCCCCTGCTCTTGATCGATAGCGATGCGGAGTACGCGCGCTCCTGTTGACGGGCTCCGGAGGACGATGGCGGAACCGCGCCAACACGTTATATCCTGATGCTGTAAACCGGCAACTTCCCCATCTCCATCAATACGACCGTGAAAATGCATCGACCATGATGTTGGCGCCCGTTCTTACTCCGCATGGTGCGCTGATCCTCAGGCAGTCGGACGAGACGCTCGCACTGGAGTCCGGGGATTCGCGGCTCGAGACCGCATTTTTACGGGGGCCGGGACATGGATTGTTGTGCCTGGGCGCCGATGAAGTCGGGACGGTTCTGCCTCCGGTACTGTCGTACTGGCGGGAGTTTGCATCTCGCTACGTAACCGCATTATGCGCGCTTCCCGGTATCGGAGAGAGCGGTAACAAGCCGCCTGTACCCGTTCCAGCAATCGGAGAGCTGGACAAGATAGCCGCGGCCGTTCCGCCGATGACGGGCGCCGAATACCTGACTGCGGCAGTTCTGGTCGATCTTTGGCGAGGCATGGATGCAATCTTTGATGCCGAACTGGCCGATGCCAAGGTCTCGGTACAGGATTTTCTCAAAAGCCGGCATCCGGCCTGGAATCTCGTCGGGCGCGTGCATTTCAATCTTGCCGAGAACAGGAAGGACGAACTCGCTCCGTTCGCGTTCCTGGCGACCTACACGACACGGCTTTCGGCTGAGGCCAAAGCCCAGCATATGCCTCTCGGCAAGGCCTTGCAGGAATACGCCGGCGCGGGGAACCGCGCGCGCCTGTTATCGTTGCTGCTGCCTGTCCAGCGAGCCGCCGAACAGTGTGCCTGGTTGAAGACCATGGTCGATGCCGGCGAGATTTTCCATCCGCTGCGTTGGAGCCCGCAACAAGCGCTGCAACTCCTGAGGGATACGCCGGCGCTCGAAAGCGCCGGGGTGGCGGTGCGGATGCCGGCGAGTTGGCGCACGAACCGCCCCGCGCGCCCGCGGGTGAGCGCTACGGTCGGGGCGCACGCACCGCCAACGGTCGGAATGGATGCGCTGCTCGACTTCCGGATGGACGTGACGCTCGACGGTGAAAAACTCTCGGCGGCCGAAATCAAGCAGCTGCTGGCGCATTCCGACGGGCTGGCCTTGATACGCGGCAAGTGGGTCGAAGTTGATCATGAACGTTTGCGCCGGACACTCGATCAATTCGAAGCGATCGAACGTCGTGCCGCCGCCGATGGTCTGCCGTTCGGGGAGGCGATGCGCTTGCTGGCGGGAGCCGGCATCGCCGATAGCGACGCCGGGGGGCATGCGGATATCGACTGGAGCCAGACCGTGGCCGGTCCCTGGCTGGCGGAGATGCTGGCCGCCTTGCGCCGGCCCGACGGACTGGCGCGGATCGACCCCGGCCGATTGCTTCTGGGCACACTGCGCCCCTATCAGCTGGCGGGTGTGCAATGGCTCTATTTGCTGACCCGGCTCAGGCTTGGGGCTTGCCTCGCCGACGACATGGGGCTTGGCAAGACCATCCAGGTCTTGTCGCTGCTGCTGGTGCTGAAGAACGAGGCGGCAGACCAGCGAAAACCGTGTCTTCTGGTAGCGCCGGCCTCGCTGCTCGCCAACTGGGCTTCGGAGATTGACCGATTTGCGCCGAGCCTCAAAGCGGTCGTGGCCCATCCATCGGCGGCGCCGGCAGAGAAATTGAACGCGGCGGACGGCGGCGATCTGGCAGATGCGGATCTGGTGATCACGAGCTATGGCTTCCTGGCGCGCTCGCCGTGGATGGGGACCGCGGCGTGGCGATTGGTCGTGCTTGACGAGGCGCAAGCCATCAAGAATCCGGCCGCCAGACAGACCAAGACGGTCAAGCAGCTCTGCGCCGATACCCGCATTGCCCTGACCGGCACGCCGATCGAGAACCGGCTTGGCGACCTGTGGTCGATCTTCGACTTTATCAATCCCGGGCTGCTGGGATCTTCCAAGCAGTTTTCGTCTTTTGTCAAAGGTCTCGCCGATCGACCGCACAGCCCCTATGAACCGCTTCGCGACCTGGTGCGACCCTATATCCTGCGTCGTTTGAAGACCGACAAGAGCATCATCGCCGATTTACCCGACAAGTCCGAGATGAAAGCCTTTTGTTCCCTGAGCCGCAAGCAGGCGGCGCTCTACCAGGAAGCGGTGACGGAGCTGACACGCCGGCTCGAAGACGTCGATGGCATGCAACGAAAAGGCCTGGTCCTCTCCTTTTTGATGCGGCTGAAGCAGATCTGCAACCATCCCTCGCAGTGGCTCGGCGACGGCGCATGGGCCGAGGCGGACAGCGGCAAGCTCGCGCGTTTGCGCGACATCGTGGAGGTGATCGCGGCCCGGCAGGAGAAGGCGTTGATCTTCAGCCAGTTCAAGGAGACAACGGCGCCGCTGGCGGCGTTCCTCGGCAGCCTGTTCGGGCGGGCCGGCCTCGTCCTGCATGGCGGTACGGAGATAAGGAAGCGCAAGGAACTCGTGCGCCAATTCCAGGAGGACGAAAATATCCCGTTCTTCGTACTCTCTCTCAAGGCAGGCGGTGCCGGGCTCAATCTCACCGCAGCCTCGCACGTCATCCATTTCGACAGGTGGTGGAACCCGGCAGTGGAAAATCAGGCTACCGACAGAGCCTTCCGAATCGGGCAGACTAGGAATGTTCTGGTGCACAAGTTCATTTGCCGCGGCACCGTGGAGGACAAGATCGACCAGTTGATCGAGTCGAAGAAGCAACTTGCCGGCGATCTGCTCGGCGGCGGATCCGAGATGATGTTGACCGAGATGAAGGATGAGGAATTGCTGAAGCTTGTGGCTCTCGATTTGAGCGCGGCAATGCAGGAGGGGTGACGGATGAGCTATTTCGAATGGCCCGCTTACGTGCCTGTCGCGGAGAGGCGGCGACAGGCGGAACGCAAGCTGGCAAAGCTCACGAAAAAAGGGCAATCGGTCGCTCCCGTGACGATCGAGGGCCGCACGATTGCCAAGACTTTCTGGGGCAAGTCCTGGTGCACCAACCTCGAGCGTTATAGCGATTATGCGACCCGCGTGCCGCGCGGCCGGACCTATGTTCGCAACGGCTCCGTCCTTGACCTGCAAATCGCGAAGGGCGAAGTCGCGGCGATGGTCGCCGGTTCCTCGCTCTACAAAATCAAGATCTCCGTTGCTCCAGTCACGCCGGCGCGCTGGAAGGCCATTTGCCGGGACTGCGCAGGAGCGGTCGATTCCCTCGTTGAACTCCTGCAGGGTCGCCTGGCCAAGGGCGTCATGGACCGAGTCTGCCGGGAGGGCGACGGCCTGTTTCCGCAGCCAGGTGAAATCAAGCTGTCCTGCAGCTGTCCGGACTGGGCAGACATGTGCAAGCACGTCGCGGCGGCGCTCTATGGCGTCGGTGCCAGACTCGACGAAAAGCCTCGACTTCTCTTCGTGCTGCGCGGCGTGGATGAAAATGAATTGCTCGCCGGAGCCGGGCAAGATCTTGCTCGAACAGGGGCGGCACCGAGTGCGGTGAAGATACTCGACGACAGCGATGTCGCAGCATTGTTCGGGCTCGAGATGGTCGAACCCGCCGATTCCGATACCGTCGCTCCGCCCGCCCCAAAGCGGCGATCTCTGCGGTCGGCGGGGAAGCCGCTTGCTCCGACAAAGGCCGTGGCGGCAAAGAAAAGCAAACCGCCGCGTGCAGTCCCGATCAAATCCGCGCCTGCGAAGATTGGCCCGGCCAGCGTTGGGAAGAAACCCGCCGGGCCGCAATCCCGGCATTCCGATTGAGGTATCGTATCAGCCTGGCACGGCGGCCGGGGTCCGCCGCTTCATAGCGGCAGACTTGCTCCAGAGAGAGAATTCACACGTCCTCCTCGGAAACCACCGTCACGACGCCACCGGGGTTCTCGGTGATCGCGAAGGTCGTGAAATATTCGATCTCGGGATAATTGCCGTAGCGTTGCAGGATGCCGGCCAGCCATTCTCCCTGATAGAATCGCTGCGCATCGGCGGCAGTTTCCCACTGATAGACGCCGCCGGCAGTGCCGCTTTCGTTCCAGATGAACTGCTTGCGGATCAGGCCCTTGATAGGTCCGAAACTCCTGGCGATCGACAGAAAATGGTTGCGGCACTCGCGACGACCGATGGTCGCCGGCAGCTTGTAACGAACGATTGCAGTGATCATGAACAGGCCTCTTGTGACAATAAATCAAAATTGGCGCCAAAGCGGTCAGAAGCCACGCGCCGGCGGCTCACCGGAGTAACGCCAATCCTTCAGCGGCTTGCCCCCGATAATGGCCCGCAGCTCGCGATCAAACACCCGACGCATGCGCACGATGCCGACGTCGGTGCGCCCCAGATGCTCTATACCGCGGTCGGCAATACGTCCCTGGCCGCTCTGTGCGACCGCGTCCTCGATCACCAGCAGCTTGGGATGCTCCAGCACATCCGCCAGGGTGTATTTGCCGTCAAGGATGTCCTGCGCAACCAGGTGCGGCGGCCGTGACTCCGCGACCTTTTTCTCGAACCGGGCCTTGATCTCCAGGTATTCCTCCATCTGGGCGTCGGTGATCTGCGCGTGCTGCGTGATGAACAGCAGGTGATTTTCGTCGTCGGTCGGAACCAGCGTGATATAGGTGTCGCGCCATCCGCCGAGTTCACCCATGCCGCTCATGGCCGGAATGATGATCCGCATCGTGTTCGGAAAGACATAGAGCGTGTCGCGGACCGGGCCTTTTTTCGCACTGGTATGGCGAACCATGCCAAAAGCTGTTTCTTCCGCAACCGTATCCGGAAGATCGATGCCTCGGCCCAGCGCGTTATGCGAGCCGCCCGGGCTGTGCACGAACGCGACATGAACCTCGTCGATCTGGTTTTCATAGGTCTGAAACCAGTTGCATGGAAACAGATCCACCGAATTTTCGATCACGCCGCCCTCGAACGCGGGAAATGGCGGAAACGCCGGCGCCTCGCCGGCGCCGAAATAGGCATAGATCAGGCCAAGATGCTCCCGGGTCGGATAGGCGGGGATTTTCACGTCGGCGCACGGGCCAGGAGGATTTTCCCCGGGGCGGGAGGTGCACGCGCCCGATCCATCATAGGTCCATCCGTGATACAGGCACTGGATGGCGTCGCCCTTGACCCAGCCCGTCGATAATTGGGTGTTGCGATGGGCGCAGGCAAAGCCGACCACCGACGCCGCGCCGGACTCGCCGCGATACAGCGTGAATTTCTCGCCCATGATGTGGATCGGCACCGCGCGTGCCCGGGGCAATTGACTGGATTGGTAGACCGGCTGCCAGAACTTTCGAAGGAAGGTTCCGCCCGGCGTGCCATTGCCTGCCGAGGCAAAATCGACCCATTTCGAACCCGATCGGTTGACTGCGATGTTCATCGTGCTGGCTCCACCACCTACGGGTCAGTTTTGACCGTTTCTAAGCGATGGACCGGATTACATCGCCTGTCGGCCCGTTGTGAAGATCGTCGGACTTACCTTCTTCGCAGGCAGCCATATCAATCAGGATATGAATGCTGTCGTCCCGGTCACCTTGATGGCTCCGACGGGATCATCCGCCGCGCCGGCCTGACAGCAAGCGGATCCGGCAATTCGGCAGCGGCGGCTGCCTTGATCGACTCGATGAAGAGCGATTCCAGCAAGGTCAGCTGCCGCGATTTGAGCCGCGCGACGCACACCGCCCAGGGCGCAACATTATCCGACAGCGGCAGGCACTTTACCGCGCCCAGTTCCTGCTCGAACCAGTTCGCCAGATGCGAGGGAAGCGCGGTCAGCATTCCGCATGATCGTACAAACTCGATGACGTAATGCAGCTCCATCGTCTCGATGATGACCGGATTATGCTTGCCTGCGCTGAGCAGGAGGTTCTGCTCGACGGTCCGCCTTGTCGACGTCTCGATGGGAATCAAGGCCCATTGCTCCTCGGCGAGATCGATCCACTTCAAGCGCTTGCGGCGCGACAGCGGATGATCGAGTGCCGCCATCACCGCGACCTTCTCCTGATAGAGAACGTCGACCGCCAGGTCCTCGTTGCCAAAATGCCGGATGTCGAAATGGGTGAGAATGAGGTCGCAGCGCCCACGCACCAGATCCGGTATCAGGCCCTCCGCGAAGTTGCTCAACAGCCGAAACCGGAGGTCCGGCGCCTTCAGCCTGGCCTGCCGGCTTGCTTCGACCAGCAGCCTGGGAGAGACGCCGCCCATCACCCCGATGTTGATGATGGAGCCATCGCCGCGGGACATCGCGTTGAAATCCGCCTCGGCGCGGTCGAGCTGGCTCATCACCTGTTCGGCATGCCAGATGAGATTTTGTCCCAGCGCAGTCGGTTCAAAGCGCCGCGTCGTCCGTTTGAACAATTCCGCGCCAAGCAACGCCTCGATTTCGGTCAATCCCCGGGAGATCGCCGATTGCGAGGTATGCAGCACCTCCGCCGAGCGGCTGATGCTGAGCTCCCGGCCCAGCGTCAGGATGAGTCGCAAATGTCGCAGCGTCAGAATCTGCTTGAATTTCATCGAGGCGCTTTCAAACCTCCGGTTCGCGGCCCAATTCATATCATGTCTGATATGAAAAGCCACGAAGATCGCAACCCGCGGCGGCTGGTCGCGTGGCAAGATCAATTTATAGTTCGATTTCCGGCACGCCGTCAGGTCCGGAACCCATCGCGGGAATGCAAGGTGCTGCATCGACATCACCATATTCTTCTGCAGCATCCACGGGGAAACCTATGATTGTGAAGAAAGTGAATGTCAGCGACCTGATCGACGTCAAGATCGGCTCTTTTCAACTCGTCGTTTTTGCAATCTGCTTCGCCGCCTCGCTTCTCGACGGCCTGGATTCCCAGATCACCAGCGTCACCGCGCCGATGATGGCGGTCGATTTTCACGTCGGCCCGGGCGGCATGGGCCCGCTGTTGTCGGCTTCCCAGTGGGGCTCGCTGCTCGGTGCCATCCTGTTCGGGCTCGCCGGCGATCGGTTCGGACGGCGTCCGGTGCTGATCTTCTGCAGCCTGCTGTTTGGCACGGCCACCTTGCTGACGGCATGGGTGAACTCGCTCGAATTGCTGTTTGGCCTTCGGCTGCTGACGGGACTCGGCATCGGTGGCGCGGTGCCGTCCTTCCTCGCGCTTGCCGCGGAATATGCGCCACGGCGAAACCGCGCCGGCATTGTCGGTCTGATGTTCGCGGCGGTGCCGCTGGGCGGCGTTGTCGCGGGTGTGGTTGGCGCGGCGTTGATCGGCGACTATGGCTGGCGGCCGATCTACACGTTCTGCGGCACCGCGTCGCTTCTCGTCGGCCTTTGGATCCTGGTGCAGCTTCCGGAATCGCCGAGCTTCATGATCGAGCGCGGCACCAATCCCGTTGCGATCCGGCGCATCGCGCTACGATTGGCGCCGGGCACGGAGATCCCGTCCGACGCCGTGTTCAGTACCGCCGAACAGACGGTGGCGAAAGCTTCGTTCCGCGAATTGTTCACGGCGGTATCACCGTTCAAGACCGTTCTGCTCTGGATCGGGTTCTATCTGGGTTATTTCGTGCTTGTCGGCAGCCTGGTCTGGACGCCCGGCCTGATGAAGCAGCTAGGCATGTCCCCGCGCGACGCTTCGCTTGCGCTGGCCTTCAGCAATATCGGCGGGATCGCCGGAATCATTACCGCCGGTCGACTGATCGATATGTACCGAGCCAGCCTGATCAAGCTCATCTGTGGCTTCTCCCTGCTCGGCGCAATCGCCACGACATTGCTCGGCTTCGCTGCGCCCGACTTTTCGCTGGTTGCCATCGTCAGTGCCGTTTCCGGATTCTTCGTCGCGGCCGGCGTCAGTTCGCTCTATGCGCTCGCGGCGCTGTCCTACCCTACGGCCGTACGCTCGACGGGCATCGGCTGGGCCTCGGCATGCGGTCGAATTGGAAGTTCGACCGGCCCCATTCTGGTTGGCCTCATCGTCGCTTCGGGACGCGCTGCATCGCTCAGCTTCGCCTTTCTCGGCGCCATGGCTTGCCTCAACATCCTGATCATCGGAGCCATGGGCCTCAGTTGGGCGCGGGCCACCTTGAGGGTTGCTCCTGACATATCCCCGTCCTGAGGATATCGGCAGGTTACGGAGCCGGACGATGGTCAACTCATCCGTTTCATCACGCTCGCCGCTGCCGGTCCGCGTCACCGCGATCGAGCGCGCGGCGTCCGACATTGCCATCATCGATCTTTCGGCTGACCGCGGACAAAGCTTGCCTGCGTTCACCGCCGGCGGGCATATTGATGTTCATCTTCCGAACGATCTCACGCGAAGCTACTCGCTGGTCAATCGAGAGCAGGACAGGGATCGATACCGGATCGCCGTACGAAAGAATCCGGACGGTGGCGGCGGGTCGGTCTTTCTGCATGAGAAATTGCGGTTGAACGACAATCTGTCGGTCAGCGCACCCCGCAATAATTTTGAACTCAGTGAGGCTGCCGAGCATTCGGTGTTCATTGCCGGTGGAATCGGCATTACACCGCTGTGGAGCATGATCCAGCGCATGCAAAGCCTCGACCGATCCTGGAATCTGCACTACTGCGTCCGTTCGCCGGAACATGCCCTGTTTTTGCGGGAATTGACCGACCTTGAAGGCGAGCATCCGGGGCGAGTACGGTTATACTTCGACCGCGCTCCTGCCGGGAGATTTGCCGATCTGGGCGAGATGATCCGCGCCGCTCCGGACCATTCGCATTTCTACTGCTGCGGCCCTGCCCCGATGCTCGAGGACTTCTTGTCCGTGACGGCTGCCAAGCCGGCCGATCGCGTGCATCTCGAACGTTTCACGTCGACTGCAACGCCGGTCCCGAAAGGCGGATTCGTTGTCCAACTCGCGCACAGCGGCCGGCAGATCGAGGTGCCTCCGGGTCGAACGATCCTTGAGGCCTTGTTGGCCAACCATATCGACGTGCCCTATTCCTGCAGGGAGGGAGTCTGCGGGGCGTGTGAAGTTGGCGTTCTGGCCGGCACGCCCGACCATCGCGACTCCCTGCTGAGCGTGGCTGAGCAGGCAAGCGGAAGGACGATGCTGGTGTGTTGTTCCGGTTCGCTCAGCCAGACGCTCGTACTCGACCTCTAGTGTTGTGACTCTAACGCTTGTTTCGCTCGGGCGACCTTTTCGAGGATTTGGCCGGCCGACTTGGTCCAGATGAATGGTTCGGGATCTGCATTGTGCTTTTCCAGGTATTCCATGATGGC
>Ga0182030_10000846_pt1 | contig 60388 bp, 54 predicted proteins | sample 812S3MmetaG_FD_121299 | JGI IMG/M metagenome (GOLD analysis project Ga0182030, IMG submission 121299) | Permafrost microbial communities from Stordalen Mire, Sweden - 812S3M metaG (Illumina Assembly) | ecosystem: Environmental > Terrestrial > Soil > Wetlands > Permafrost | place: Sweden... | reverse complement strand
CTTCTAAGCTGAGGGTCGCAGGTTCGAGTCCTGCCGCGCCTACCAATGTCACAAATCCGCCCTCTGCCTCGTCCTACCTGCGGGAAACAACACCATGCCATCCTATACCGTCGTCGGCGGAGGACTCGCCGGGCTCACCGCCGCCAACGCTCTGGCTCAATCGGGCCAAAAAGTCACCTTGATCGATCAATCGCACCACCTGGGCGGTCGCGCCATCACCCGGCAGGAGGCTGGATTCGCCCTCAACCTTGGCCCCCACGCGCTTTATTGCGGAGGCCTCGCTACCCGCATGTTCCGCGAATGGAACATCCCCTTTGACGGCCATCCGCCGGCGCAATCCCGAGGCCACCTCGTCTATCAAGGGGAGAAATATCCGCTCATCACCAACACCGCGTCATTGCTGAAATCCCCACTTTTCGGATTCGCCGAGAAGATCGAGGCCGGGAACCTGCTGCGGTTGTTCTCCAAGGGCCATGCCCCGCGTCAGACCATGCGCGAATGGATTTGCGATCATGCCAAATCGCCCAAAGTTCGCGCCCTCGCCGCCGCCATCACGCGCCTGTCGACGTTCGCCGCCGACCTCGACCATCTCTCGGCTGCCGCCGCGCTCCCGCAAATCGCCATGGGGATCTCGAGCGGCGTCGCCTATCTTGACCACGGTTGGCAGACGCTGGTTGACGGCCTGGAGGCGCGGGCCCGCTCGCTGAACGTCGAGATTCGTCTGGGCACACCCGTAGACGTGCTCCCCGAATGCGATGGTGTGATCCTCGCTGTTCCTCCCGAGGCGGTCGAAACCCTCACTGGCGCGCGTTTCCCGAATGTCCGTCCCATCCGCGTGGCGTGTCTGGATTTAGGCCTCGCCTCGCTCCCCGAAAGCGCTCCCACCTTCGGCCTTGGCGTCGATCAGCCTCTCTATTTCAGCGTCCACTCCGCGTCGGCGAGGCTCGCACCCGCCGGCTGCGCGCTTCTACAACTGGCGAAATATCTGGAGGCCGATTCCGCAACCGCCGACCGGGCCGAACTGGAACAATTCGCCGACGTTCTCGTCCCCGGCTGGCGCGATCGCGCGACGTTGACCCGTTTCCTTCCTCACATGATAGTCTCCTACGCCATGGCGACGCCCGAAGGCCGGCCCGAGGTCGACGCTCTCGCGCAGCAGGGAGTTTTCCTCGCCGGCGATTGGGTCGGCACCGAAAATATGTTGACTGACGCCGCCGTCGCGAGCGCCCTGCGCGCGGCCGGCATGGTGCAAAAAAAGTCCGCCCGCAATGCAGCCTGAAAACCAGTTCGAGGCCTATCGCCCGCTGATGTTCTCGCTGGCCTATCGTATGTTGGGCACCCGTTCCGATGCCGAGGACATCGTGCAGGACGCGTACCTTCGCTGGCGGACGGCGTCGGTTGAAGATGTGCGCGCTCCGAAATCGTACCTGACAACGGTGGTCGCGCGGCTGGCGTTGGACTCGCTAAAATCCGCCCGCCGTAAACGCGAAGCCTACGTGGGCGAGTGGCTCCCCGAACCGCTCATCGACCCTCCCGGCAGTTCGCTGGAAATGGCTGAATCGCTCTCTCTGGCGTTCCTGCACATTCTGGAAACGCTCACCCCCGACGAGCGTGTCGCGTTCCTGCTGCGTGAAGTGTTCGACGCCGATTACGCGGAGATTGCCAGCACGCTCGAAACAACGGAGGCCAACTGCCGCCAGTTGATCGCCAGGGCCCGCAAACACATCCGCGCCCGCCGGCCCAGATTCAAAGTCGACCGCGCCCGCCAGCAGAGGGTGCTCCAGCAATTCCTGGCCGCCTGCCAGTCGGGCGACCCCTCTCAACTTCTGCCTCTGTTAAGCCCCGAAGCGGTTCTGCACTCGGACGGCGGAGGCAAAGCCGCGGCAGCGATCAATCCCATTTACGGCCCCGACAAAATTTCGCGGTTCTTCCGAGGCCTGGCCAACAAAGGCATCGGCACCAGATTCACCGCGAAACCAGTAACCGTAAACGGCGCACCGGGCGCGCTACTCCTCGATGGCTCGACCGTGGACACGGTGGTGTCGATCGAGTTGAATGACGCGGGCCAGATCCACAGGATCTTCTTAGTGAGAAATCCCGACAAGCTGCCGGAAGCATAATTTGGCCGCCGATGAACGCAGATAAACGCCGATGAACATTTGTGTTCGATCGGCGTTCATTGGCGTTCATCGGCGGCCAATTATGTCTTCGCGTTCTGTTCGGTCGCACACAATTGTGCGACCCTTAATCGTGCATCTGCTGTCCTTCCCAGCAACCTTCCGCCCCGACGAAAACCGCTGCCCCGTCGTCAGCTTTCCCGACTTCCCCCGCGCGCGCACCGACGGCAAGAACATGCAGGAAGCCTTCGAAGAAGCCACCGACTGTCCGGGCAGCGTAATCGCCGCTCACATCGCTGAGAAGCGTGAGGGCGGTTCTCGACTCTCCCGCAGCCAAGGCAAATCGGGACGCTCAGATCCTCAATAGAAAGTGATAAGGCGTGCCTCGCCTTGGCAACGAGCCAGGATTACACACCCACGGGGCAGCGCGACATTGCTACTAGCTGACCTTTCGACGAAAGCTGCCGAACGAATTCACCCGATTGTGATACTATCCTCGTTTTACAACTTCGTTTAAGGAATCTTTCTCCGATGAAAGTGTACGAAACGAGCGATATCCGGAACGTGGCCCTGGTCGGCCATGGACATTCCGGCAAGACGGCCCTCACAGGGGCTCTTTTATTCACCGCCGGCGCTACTCCTCGCCTTACCCGGCCCGATGAAGGAAACACGATTACGGATTTCGACGACGAGGAGATCGCACGCAAGATCACCATCTCCTCTTCGATCGCCGCTGTCGAGTGGAAAGGAAAAAAGATCAACCTGATCGACACTCCCGGGTTTAACATTTTTATTAACGACACCCGGGGCACGTTCATCGCGGCCGACGCGGCGCTGGTGGTGGTCGACGGCATCGCCGGCGTCGAAGTGCAGACCGAAAAAGTCTGGAGCTTCACCGACGAATTCGTGCTGCCGCGCGCGATTATCATCAACAAGCTCGACCGCGAGCGTTCCAGCTTCGACCGCACTCTGGAGAACGTCCAGTCGGCGTTCGGGCGCACTGCGATCCCGATTCATCTGCCCATTGGCGCGGAAAAAGACTTTAAAGGCGTGGTCGATCTGGTGCGCATGAAGGCCTACGTCGGCGGCAAGGAGGGCGAAATTCCCATCGACATGGCCGACGCCGCGAAAGCCGGGCACGAAGCGCTCGTCGAGATGGTGGCCGAGGGCAACGACGCGCTGCTCGAAGAATTTTTCGCCGAGGGAACGCTGCCTGTCGATCATATTCTCGACGGATTGCGCGAAGCCGTCCGCGTGCGCCGCATCGCGCCCGTGCTCTGCGCCTCGGCCGCCGGCAACATCGCCAGCGACCTGATCCTCTCCTTCATCAATGAACATTTCCCCAGTCCCTTGGAATGCGGTTCCTGGAAGGGAAAGTCGAATGGCAAGGACGTCGAGCGTGCCATCGGCGACAAAGGCCCCGTTTCCGCGTTCGTCTTCAAAACCGTGGCCGATGCGTTCGCGGGGCGTGTTTCCTACTTCAAAGTGATCTCCGGCGTGCTGAAGAACGACGGACACCTGGTGAATTCCCGCTCCGGCGTGGACGAGCGGCTGGCGCACATCGGCGCGATTTTCGGAAAAACCATCCTCCCTTTGACCGAGCTGCACGCGGGCGATATCGGCGCCGTCGCCAAGCTGCGCGACACGCTGACCGGCGATACATTAGCCGACAAGGCTTCGATGATCGAGTACCCGGAAGTGCGTCTGCCGGAGCCTTCGATCGCCTACGCCATCGCCGCCAAGACGCGCAACGACGAGGATCGCATGGGCCATGCGATTCACAAGATCCTCGAAGAGGACCGTTCGCTGCGCTTTTATCGCGACGCGCAGACGAAGGAATTTTTGCTGGCCGGATGCGGACAGCAGCACATCGAAATCATTGTCAGTCGGCTGAAGAAACGCTACGGCGTGGAAGTCGCGCTGCACGCGCCGAAAATTCCGTATCGCGAAACCATTCGCGGGCGGGCCGAGGTGCAGGGGCGCCACAAGAAACAAACCGGAGGCCACGGCCAGTTCGGCGATTGCTGGATTCGCATGGAGCCTCTGGCGCGCGGCGGGAAATTCGAGTTTGCGAACGAAGTCTTCGGCGGGGCGATCCCGAAGAACTTCATACCGGCCATCGAAAAAGGCATCATCGAAACGGCCGAGCGAGGCTTCCTGGCCGGCTTCCCCGTGGTCGATTTTAAAGTCGTCGTTTACGACGGCTCCTACCACGATGTCGATTCGTCGGAAATGTCGTTCAAGCTCGCTGCGCGCAAGGCGTTCCGGGCCGGCATGGAAGCGGCGAAGCCGTCGCTGTTGGAACCTATTATGAACGTCGAAGTGCAGGCTCCGGTGGAGTTTGCGGGCGACCTGATGGGCGATATGAACGGCCGCCGCGGGCGCATTTCGGGCATGGACACCAAGGGCGGCACGCAGATCATTAAAGCCCAGGTCCCCATGTCCGAAATGCTGAACTACCTGAACGATTTGACGTCGATGACGCAGGGTCGCGGGTCGTTTGCGATGGAGTTCGATCACTACGATTTCGTGCCCGGGTTGCAGGCCGAAAAAATTATCGCGGCGGCCAAGGCGGCTCGCGCGGGTGAGGAAGAAGAGGAAGAGTAGTTAGTCCCGCGTCTGTCCGCTCCCTGACGGTCGCGGTTCGTTGAACCGCCATGCGTGAGCATGCGGACCAACGATTTCGGCGCTACGGGAAATCAACCGCTGAACCGCGACCGTAGGAAGCGGGCGATAACGCGGCACACGGCTTAACTAACCTTAATTGCGAATCTCTTGCAATGGCTCGTCCGCGCGCGGTATCCTGCGCTCAGTCTACTCAATAAGGAGAGTAACGGGATACCTATGAAACTGAATAAAGCTATGACTGCGTGTATCGGATCGGTTCTGCTGATCGGCGCAGCGACGTTTGCGTTCGCCCAGAGCACCACCACGACCACGGCGACCACCAAGACGAAGAAGTCGAAATCGACCAAGACCACGGCGACAACGGCCGCGACCACCGCAACCACCGCTCCGGCACCGGCCGCCGCTACGAAGGCGACGAAGAAGAGCGAAACAACCGCCAACGCGACCGACGCTCAGATCTCGGCCGCGAAATCGACGGGCCAGGTCTGGGTGAACACCGGAACCAAGGTTTATCACGACAGCAGCAGCGAGTTTTACGGCAAGACCAAGGCCGGCAAGTTCATGGCTGAAAAAGACGCTATCGCGGCGGGATATCACAAATCGAAGAACGGAAATTAATATGAGCCTCTTAGACAGCGTGGAAGGGATGCTCGGCGGGCAGGGAGGCGGCGGAGGCGCTGCCAGCGCGGTGCTGGAGATGCTGCAGAATCACCCCGGAGGCGCTTCGGGTCTGGCGGATCAGTTCAACGCCGGAGGCCTCGGGCACCTGGTGCAATCCTGGGCCGGAGCGGGCGAAAATCAGAGCGTCTCGGCCGACCAGATCAAGAGTGTGCTGGGCGACGAACACATCGCGGCCGTGGCGAACCGGCTGGGCATTTCGCCCGACGACGCTTCGGCGAAGATTGCCGAGTTTCTGCCGCTGGTGATGAGCGGGATCGCCAAGGAAGGGCAGTTGCCGGGCGCGGGGACGGATCTGACGTCCATCGCCGGCGGCTTGCTGAAAGGCTTCCTCACCAAGGGCGCGTAAACTGTCCTGGCAGGTGGGACGGGCTATTTAGCCGGCAGCCTGCTTCCAGCAGGCTAGTGGTGTTGAAAACAGGAGCCGCCCTGAGGGCGGCTGCCGGCTGATAGCCCGCCCCACTTCCTTGAAACTGGAGTTTTCACGCAGAGCATGCGCATAATCAGCCTGATGTTGGCGCTGGCGACGCCGGCCCTGGCGGAGCAAAAGAGCACCGTCGACGTCCTCACCCGCGGCCAGCAGATTTCGACAGCCGTGGCCGCGGTCACCAGCACGGCGATTTCTCCTCTGCTGGGCGTCTGCCTGCTCGGTATTTACGATTATGAGCGCACCGCGCCGGAAGCGCGCGCGTCACTCCCTTTCTATTCGAAGCCCCATTTCTGGATCCCCATCGGCATTCTGCTGGTGCTGCTTTTTTTTAAAGACTCCATCGGAGGAACGGTCCATCCCTTAAAAAAGCCTCTCGACGCGATTGAGGTGCTGGTGATCAACAAAGCCGCCCTGGTGCTAATCGCGTTCCCGGTGATGTTCCACGAGGTGTCCAGGCTGACCGGCATCCGCGATATTTCAGAATTGTTTCAGCCGGTCGTCTACGCGGCCGCGCCGGGCGCGCTCGAAACGGCGGGACACTGGGGCACCGCGGGACTTCTGCTGATCGCCGGAACCATCATCATGCTGGTGGTGTGGGTGGTCGGCCACGCGGCCGATGTGCTGGCCCTCCTCAGCCCGGTTCCGTTTGTGGATCTTCTCGTCAAGGTCGGACGCGCTGCGATCATGCTGACCGTCGCCGGATGCGCGGTCCTGAGTCCGATGCTGGGCCTGGCCGCGTCCGCCGTCGTGATCGGCATCTGCGCGCTGCTATTCTGGCTGGCGCTCAAAGTGCTGGTCTTGGGTACGGTGTTCGCCTGGGATGTTCTGTTCTTTCGGAAAGAGGTTCCCGGAAACGCGGTGCGTGCTTTCACCATCGGCAAGATTCAAGGGATGCCGAGGCTCACGTTGGGCAGATTGACGCGCGATCCCAACGGGATTCTGGAGTTTCGATACAGGGCGCGGCGGATCCGTTTGGAAGACGCGTCGGCGTATGAAGTCGGGCGAGGCATGCTTTATCCCACGGTTGTCTTGCAGAGCAGTTACAATTCCGTTTGCTGCCGCGGTATCGGGGCTCGGAAGAAGCGGTCCGCGCCGCGTTAGGCCTCGCCGGCGTCAAGGAAATAGGGCTCGGAAAACTTGTTCGCGGAGCCTCGTCCGCATGAGAGGTCCACACGCAACGCACCATCCCGGAGACCGAAGCTACCGGCGCCGTTTTCTCCATTACGAAGGCCGGAGGATCGACGCCCTGCCTGTATGTAAGCCGCTCCCGCACAGCGAATTCTAGCATCCCCTCCATTACTGTCGGGGCTCGGAAAGAAACCCGAACTCCGATTCCACTACCGAGCCCCGACAGTAATGGAGGGGGCACGCTAACCACTGGTGTTGTGAGAGATGCGGCGCGAGCTTCAGCTTGCAGCATCGGCTTCAGACGATGTCCGGGACAAGAAAAACGCCGGCTGAAGCCGACGCTGCGGACTGAAGTCACCGCCTCGAAAATATATTGCGAACTGCCCGCCGTCTGTAACGTTTCTCTTAATAGACGGTATTCCTTTCGTGGGCCACTTTCTTACCGACATCCGCTACGCGCTGCGCACTTTTCGTAAATCGCCGGTTTTTGTTGCCGTGGCCGTGCTTTCGCTCGCCCTGGGTATCGGCGCGAACACGGCCATCTTCACGCTGGTCGACCAGGTGCTGCTGCGCCTGCTGCCGGTGAAGGATCCGCGGCAACTGGTGCTGCTGTGGGACCGGGGCCAACATTACGGCAGCAACAACGGGCCGAACAAAATCTCTTACCCGATGTACCAGGACTTCCGCGATAAGAACCAGGTCTTCAGCGGAATGTTCTGCCGCGACGACATCGCCTTCAGCTTGAATTTCGAAGGGAAAACCGAGCGCATCTCGGGCGAGCTCGTTTCCGGCAGCTACTTTCCGGTGCTGGGCGTCGGCGCGGCGCTGGGGCGCGTTTTTAACGAGAATGACGACCGGACGCCGGGCGGTGTTCCCTATGCGGTCCTGAGCTACCGCTTCTGGATCAGCCGCTTCGCCGGCGACCGCGGCATCATCGGGAAAAAAGTGACGCTCAACGGGTTCCCGTTCACCGTGGTCGGCGTCAGCCAGCCCGGATTCGACGGCACGGACCCCACGCGCTCCCCGCAGATTCGCGTCCCGGTGGTGATGAAGTTGCAAGTCGACCAGCTCGGCTTCTACGATCTCAAGAATCGCCGCAATCGCTGGGTGAACGCCTACGGGCGGATGAAGCCGGGCGTGACGGTGGAGCAGGCCAAGGCCAGTTTGCAGCCCCTCATGCACCAGATGCTGGAAATGGAGGTGCAGGATAAAGAGTTCGCGCACGCCGCGCCGGAGACCAAGCAGACTTTCCTGCGCATGTGGATCGACTTGATTCCGGCGTCGAAGGGAAAATCGTATCTGCGCGAGCAGTTCTCCAACTCCCTGCTGGTGCTGATGGGGATTGTCGGCCTGGTGCTGTTGATCGCCTGCGCCAACGTCGCGAATCTGCTGATTGCCCGGGCCACCGCGCGGCAGAAAGAGATCGCTGTGCGACTCGCGCTGGGCGCAAGCCGCGGCCAGATTATTTCGCAGTTGCTGATCGAGAGCCTGCTGCTCTCGATCGGCGGAGGACTCGCCGGATTGCTGCTGGCCGTGTGGATCGATGAGACGCTGGTGAGTTTTCTGCCATCGGTCACGAACACGTTGACCATTTCCGCCGCGCCGGACTGGCGCGTTCTGGGATTCACCGTCGGAATTTCGTTTGTGACGGGAATTATTTTCGGACTGGTGCCGGCGCTCCAAGCCACGCGCCCCGACCTGGCGCCGACGTTGAAGGACGAAGTCGGCGCTATTACCAGCACATCGTCCATCGGGTTGAGAAAAACGCTGGTGGTGGCGCAGGTGACGCTTTCTCTGCTGCTGCTGATCGGCGCCGGCCTGTTCCTCCGCAGCCTGTCCAATCTCAAAAATCTCGACCCTGGTTTCAAAACGAAAAACCTGCTGACGTTCTCCATCGACGCGCCCCTCAATGGGTATAAGCCCGAACGAAGCCGCGATATTTACCGGCAGATTTACGACTCGCTGAATGCGTTGCCCGGCGTCGAAGCGGCCAGCCTCGCGATTATGCCCGTGATGGAAGGCAACGAGTGGGACAGCTCGGTGACCATCGATTCCTATCAGGCCAAGCCCACCGAAGGCCTCGGCCCGCACATGAACTTCGTCTCGCCCGGTTACTTTAAATCGATGGGCGCGCCGATCGTCCAGGGACGAGATTTCCGGCCATCGGACCAGGGGGCGAAGGCGCCCAAGGTCTGCATGATCAACGAGAGCTTCGCCAAAAAATATTTTCCCGAGGGCCGAGCCGTGGGCCATCGCATCGGCATGGGCAGCGATCCCGGAACCAAAACCGACATCGAAGTGGTAGGCGTGTTCGGCGACATGAAGTATGAAGGCATGCGCGACGAGGTCCCCATCGAAATGGTCCGTCCGTATGAGCAGTTGGAGTTTACGCTCGGCATGTCGGCGTATATCCGCACGGCGCGCGACCCGGAGCAGACATTCTCCGCGGCCCGCCGCGCAGTGCAGCAGATCGACCCGACGATGCCCGTGGTGGACATGAAGACGCTCGAAAAACAGGTGGACAACTCGCTGGTCACCGAACGTCTGGTCGCGAGCCTATCGAGCGCGTTCGGCCTTCTCGCCACGTTGCTCGCCTCCATCGGCTTGTACGGCGTCATGGCTTACACCGTGGCGCGGCGGACGCGCGAAATCGGCATCCGCATGGCGCTGGGCGCGGCCACCGGCAACGTGGTGTGGCTGGTCATGAAAGAAGTGCTGGTGCTGGTGGGCGTCGGGATCGTGCTGGGCCTGGCCGCGTCCTGGGGCCTCACCCGGTTGGTGCAGAAACAGCTCTACGGCATCCAGCCGAACGATCTGACGACCATCGTGCTGGCCACCATCGGTATCGCGTGTGTCGCATTGGCGGCGGGCTATGTTCCGGCAAGACGAGCCACGCGAGTCGATCCCATTCGCGCGTTGCGCTGGGAGTGACGGATCCCAAAATCCGTTTCGACCGCTTGCGCCCATCAAAATCGGCGTTATGTGGCGCACGCCCGCGGCGTGCCGCGTCGACACTTTGTCGATGCTCGTGCCGGGGTCGATACAAGCGTCGAGAGAGTCTCGACGCGGCACGCCGAGGGCGTGCGCCACACCGACGTCACTCGCCGGTAAGCAGACCGCACTCGCCGATTTCGAAGCGGGACAAATCCGGCGCCCCGCTATCATCGGAGTATGAAGCTCGCTTTTCTGCTCCTCTCCTCGGTGGCGTTCGGGCAAACGTTCGAAGTCGCCTCCATCCGCCCCTCGGCCGGCCCCGGCGCCGAACGCATGGCCGTCGGCGTCCACATCGACGGCGCGCGCATCAGCTGCACTTCTCTTTCGTTGAGGGATTACATCACCTCCGCGTACCAGGTGAAGCTTTACCAGGTCGTCGGTCCGGATTGGATCGGGGGCGAGCGCTTCGATGTCCAGGCCACGCTGCCTCCGGGCGCCACGCAGGAGCAAGTGCCGGACATGCTGAAGGCCCTGCTCGCCGACCGCTTCGGCATGAAGTTCCACCGCGAAACTCGCGATTTTCCGGTGTACGCTCTGATGGTTGCAAAAGGCGGCCTCAAAATGAAGGAGTCGGCTCCCGACCCCGCTGATCAAGGCGATCCCGGCGACAAGCCGAAAGCCGCCCCTGTCAACGTCAGCGGCAGCGGCGGGCGCGGAGGTGTCCATATCGAGTACGGGCACGGATCCTTCTTCACCATGGCCGACAATAAATTCATCGCGCGTAAACTGCCGATGGCGAGTTTCACGGAAGTGCTGGCGCGTTTCGAGGATCGCCCGGTGGTGAACATGACGGAGCTGAACGGCAGCTACGATTTCGATCTCGAATTCACGCCGGAAGATTATATGGCGATGCTGATCCGCTCCGCGCTTTCGGCCGGGGTCACCTTGCCTCCGGAAGCGTTGCGGTTGCTGTCCGGCTCCTCGGGCGATTCGCTGCTGAACGCCCTGGCGCGCCTGGGGCTGAAACTGGAAACCCGCAAAGCGCCGCTCGAAGTACTGGTGATCGATCGCATCGAAAAAGCGCCGACGGAGAATTAAGTCATTGCCGGCTGTACGGGTTCTTCTTCAAAATGAAGCGAGGTCGCTTCCAGAACATTGGCCCAAGTCTGACTCTGCGTGAAAATGGAATAACCTGGTGGTCTGCGTCTCTCAGTTCTGTAAGCAAACTGTGGGGCCGCCAATTTTGGCGGCAAGCCGGCATTCGGCCGGCGCTGGCAGGCCTACCCCAAGAGCCGCTTTGAAAGGACTGCTGCCGCCAGCATTGGCGGCCCCACTGGTCGGCGAGTAACCGTTATTTCAGCAACTCCACCGCCGCCGCGTTTTTGCTCTCCGACGCCCTCTGGAACGCGGTGCGGCCCTTGTTGTCTTTGAGGCCGCGCTTGGCGCCGTGCTTCAGCAGCATCTCGACGATCGCCGCGGGCGCCGCGTCGGCGGCGATCATCAGCGGCGTCGAACCGTTGGTATCGGCAAGATTGACGTCCGCGCCGTGGTTCAGCAGCATCTGCGCGATCAGCGGCCTCGAAAACATGACGGCGGCGATCAGCGGCGTGGAACCGTCGGTCGCGCGCAGGTTCGGTTTCGCCTGGTGGTCGAGCAGCACGCGCACCGCCTCCGGCTTGCCCGCGGCCGAGGCGCGATAGAGGGCGCTGCGGCCGCGCGCGTCCAGCGTGTCGACCTTCGCGCCGGCGGTGAGCAGAGCCTCCACCATGGCCTTGTTATTCGCCAGGTAAGCCGTGCCCTCGCTGGCGATCATCAGAGGAGTGGTGCCGGAAATGTCGGCCAGGTCGAGCTGCGCCTTGTGCGCGATCAGCAACTGGACGGACTGCATTTTGCCGAACTCGACCGCGTAGGCCAGGGGCGTCGAGCCATCGATGTTTTTCGGATTGGTGAGCGCGCCGCTGTTGAGCAGCAGGCCGACTACGTTGGTACGTCCCTCGGTGGCGGCACGATGCAGCGCCGTGCGGCCTCGCGAATCCTTCGCCTCCAGGCTGGCGCGGGCGTCGATCAGCATCTGCACCATGGCGACGTTGTTGGTCAGATAGGGAGTGCCCTCGGCCGCCACCATCAGCGCCGTGGTGTTGTCGCTGTCCCGCTCGTTGATGTTCGCGCCATGGGCAAGCATGGTTTTTACCGCGTCCACTTTTCCGTACCGGACGGCGGAAATGAGATTCTCGTGCTGCGCGGTCATCGGGGCGGGCTTGGGCGCGGCGGCGGGTTTGTTGTCGCTCGGCGCGGGAATGACCGGCGCCGCAACCGGAGTTGGAACGACGGGCACGGGAGCCGGCACTTCCTTTTTATCCGTTGCCGCAACCGGCGTTGGCACGGGCGCTTGCACCGGCTGCGGCGCGCAGCACCGCCAGTACAGATACCAGTAAATTCCCCCGCCGGCCAGCACCAGTGTCAGGAACGCCCCGATGACGGGAAGCACCATCCAACTCCTGCTCGGCTTCGGCGGAGGCGTTTCGATTTGCGCGGTCGACGTCCGCTGCTCGGGAGGCGCGACGCCCGCCGCGTCGGTCAACTGGTGAATGAACGCCGAGCAGCTGGGGAAGCGGTCCTTCGGATTTTTCGCCAGGGCTCGCCCCAGCACCGCCATTACGGGCGGCGAAAGCGGAGCGTCGCCGGGCTGTTGTTCAAAAGGGTCCGCAGTCACGATCTGGTACATCACCACGTGCGCCGTATCGCCTTTGAACGGCAGTCGCCCGGCGAACATCTGAAAGGCGATGGCGCCGAGCGCGAACTGATCGGAGCGTCCGTCGATGTCCTTGGCCTGGATCTGCTCCGGAGACATGTAGGCGGGCGAGCCGACGCTGGTGCCGGCCCCGGTCATGCCCGTGGTGGCGGCGGCCGTGACCTTGGCGATGCCGAAGTCGGCGATCTTCACGCGGCCGTCGGCGCGCACCAGAATGTTCGCCGGTTTCACGTCGCGATGCACCACGCCGTCCTTGTGCGCGTAATCCAAAGCTACCGCGATCTGCGCCAGAATATCCAGTGTCCAGGCGCGGTCGAGCAGAGGATTGTTGGAGAGCAGGTGTTCGAGCGAGGAACCCTCCACGTACTCCATCACGATGAACACGTTTTGGCCGTCCTCGCCCAGTTGATGCACGGTGACGATGCCGGGATGGTACATTTTGCCCGCCGCGGCAGCTTCGCGAATCAGGCGCTGGCGCAGGTACGCGCCTTCTTCGGGCGTGGCGCCGGGGTCCAGGCGGATCACTTTAATCGCGACCGGGCGGCCGATGGCGGTATCGCGCGCGTGGTAGACCACGCCCATCGCGCCGCGGCCCAGCTCGCTCAGGATTTCGTATCCGCCAATGGTTGCCGGGGTCATCCAAGATGCCTCATGGATTTTCAAATCCTACCTGACTCAAGATAATAACCCGCATCGGGGTGCGATCGAACTTCAGGCGAATGGCGCGCAGTTTTGCCGGATCGACATGGAAGGCGGAAAGAGGCAGCTCGAAGCTCTGAAACACCGGCTCCGAGGATTTCTCGTAAGCGGTATTGTCCATGAACTGAAACTTCGTGAAGCGCGCTTTAAAAGGAGGCAGCAGCGCGCCGAACTGGCTTAACGGGAGCTCGACCGCGCCGTCGGCCGATTGCAGCTCGACGCCGAAATCCGTAGTCTCCGCCTCCTTCTTGTCGTCTTTTTTCGACTTGTCGTCATCGTCTTTTTTCCCCGGCAGCGGTGCTTTCTGATCGGTTACCGCGATCGAGAGCGTCAAAACCGGCGGTGGTTGAAATCCGTCAGGCAGCATTACTGAATACGCGGGAACGGGAGCGTTTTCGGCTCGATTCCAGCCCAGAAAAACGCCGTTGTATCCGCGGTCTCCCTGGCGGTACGGAATCCGCGCCTCCTTCCAGATGGAGAGATTTTCGGCGGCGATTTTGCCGCCCGGCAGGGTGGTGGTGGTCAGGTCCGGGTCCTCGCTGAAGCCGGCGATGATTTTGTAAGAAGGGTCCTGGTAGCGCGACATATAGTATGTTTTCGGCAGCCAGTCGCGGGCGGTACGATAGTCGCGGAACATGGGACGGTACTCGTCGCGGCCACGCAGGGTGGCTTCGAGGAACCCGGAGATGTAGGTTTTCGCAATGCGTCTCTGGACCTCCGGATCTAAAAGAGGCTTGGTGTTGAGGAACCATCCGAGAAGAGGGCCGACATCGGAGCGGCCCCAGCGGGTGTTGAACTGGCCGTGATTCGCGCCGTAGATATAGAGCTCGGCTTTGAAAAAATCGCCGCCGCCGGTGTATTGCACGTGGTCCCATTGCCGGCTGCCGTTGAAAGAAGAAACGTCGGAATCGTTCGCGCCCTGGATGGTGAAATAGCTGACGTCCTTGATGAACCGGTAGCCGCCGGCGGGCTTGTACTGCCCGTCGACCGGAGCGATGGCGACCAGCGCCTTGACGGGAAAGTGGTAGTCGAAGCGGATGTTGGCGTCTTCGGGGTAGTAAGTAAGCGTATTAAAAAGGGCCGCGGTGGCCACGGCTTCTCCGCCGCGCGAATGACCCATCAGCGCTACGTTGTTCACGTCCACCTTGTGATAGAAGATGCTGCCGGGTGTTTCGTTCCATTCGCGCCACAGTTTCAGGTGTTCCAGCAGCATCCAGCCGCGGACGGCCTGCTCTTTTTCCGGCCCGACGATCCAGCCGTTGAGAAAATTCTCGTCGACCGAGGCGAGGATGAAGCCGCGGCTGGCGAGGAGTTGGCCCAGGTATTCGTAGCCGGGATCGGAAAAATCGGCTCCATTGTGATTGCCGTGGACGATCAGGACCAGCGGAAAAGGACCGTCGCCTTGCGGGTACCAGACGCGGGCGTTGAGCGGTAACTTGTCGAAGCCGAAGCCCCAGTAGCGGCGGCGCAGCTTCTCTTTCCAACCCTTGAAATCCTTAAAAAACAACGAAGCATCGATTGTTTTCGTCTTTATTGCCACGGATTTGCCGTATTCAGGGCGGCGGATGTCGGAACCGGCTCCGTAGAATGTGGTCAAAACCGGGTTCGGTCCGACATCTGCCGGATCCGGCACGGCGAGGGGCCGCGGGTCGGGTGAGGAAACTTGCCCGATCCGTAAAACATCCTTGTCATTGCCGGGGCCTGACAGAAAAATGTAGATCGCGACGTTGGCGGCAATCGCGACGGCCAGAAACACCGCCGTGACGATCTTCTTTCTCACCAGGAGCAGGGCGATGGCCGCGCCCAGCGTGCATTCGGTGAGCAGCAGGATCGCGCCGAAGGGGATGCCGAGCTGCGGAGGGAACGCCAGGCCGACCAGCAGACAGACTCCAATAAGAAAACCGGAGAACCAGCGCGGGAGCTTGCGCAGGAGGGTGAGAATCAGCCAGACGGCGAGCATGACCAGAGGCACGCCCAGCGCGGCGACGGTGAGCGCGAAGGCGATGTCGATGGAGAGTCCGAAGCCCGATTTGAGGTAGATCCCGCCGACGATGGCGATCCAGAGCGCGACCGCGATCGCGCCCCAGATCGCGCCCTTGCGCCCTTCGGGACCGGGACTGATGATGTTCCAGGTGCGGCCGCACCAGTCGCGAACACTGCGCCAACGCTCCTTGATTCGCATGGATTGAGTTTACTATCTGAGGCGTCTTGAGTATTGCGCTCGACTCGTTTTTCGCGGAGTTTTGGAGGTATGACGGTGGTGTTAAAGCTAGAACACGAGCGGATGATCAAGGAGCAGCTTGCCAGCGGCCAGTTCCAATCCGTTGACGAGGTGCTCACTACCGCCTTGTCGCGCCTGCCACACAAGCGCAGGTCCAATAAGACGGCGGTCGCTCGAATGATCGAGTTTTCCCGCCCGCATTCCGTAGAGTTGCCCTCAGCGAAACCGTCGAGGGTCTACTCCACGGAGGCCATCGCTAATGATGGCGGCATTTGTTCTGGATACGCCTCACGCAGGGCGACGGAACTATGGCCAAGCATCGACACTCTCGAGAACGGGGGAGCCGGGCGGAACTTCGAACTTCATCAGCCCCATGCGTCAGCTTGGGGTTAGCTCGGTTACCCGAAATAACCCCAAGCTGACGCATGGGGCTGGACGAAGCGTTTTCATTGCTATCGATGCGCGGTGGCGCATCCAAAACACGAGTGTCGATGCGGTACGGCGCAGCGATCAGGGACTGATAAGTTTTGCCTGTACGGACTGGAAGGATCGCTCCTGCAAGTCCTCCCACGCGCGGGCGACGAAGCCGGTCATGTTCGCGACTGCGAAACTGACGCCGGACAAGTTTCGCTCCGGGGGCACGCCGGGCATGGGGCGCGGGTAGCCGGATGCGTAGAAGGTTTCTCCCAGAACGCGATACTGGTCGCGGGGGATTTCTGGGTCGGGCGCGACGCGGATCACGCCCGGGAGGTCGCCTGGAAACATCCCCGCGGCGGAGACCAGGATCACGCTGGAGACTAGCCGCGCGAATCTCTCCGCATGCTTCGAGGTGCCGAGGCTGAGGTTGACGACGTCGATTTTTTGATCGATGCACCATTGGATCGCGGCGATTAAGGTATCGATATTGGTGCGCAGTTCGCGATCGAAGACCCGCACGGCGAAATACTCGGCGTCGGGGGCTTTTTCCTGGATGGCGGCCATGACGGCGGTGCCGTGGCCGAGACGGTCCAGAAAATCGTTCTCCGGGAATCCGCCGTCGACGCGGGTGATGTGCGGATGCACCGGGTTTACGCCCGAGTCGATTATGGCGATACGAGTTCGGCCCACACTTTTCCTTCCCGCAAGTTGATCACTTGATCCGCGACTTCGGCCAACGCCGGGCGATGCGTGATGACGATGACGGTCGAATCGCGCAGATGCTGGCGCAAATTGCGCGCGATCAGTTTTTCCGTATCCGCGTCGAGGGCCGAGGTCGGTTCGTCGAGCACCAGGACGCGCGGGCGTCGCAGCAGCGCCCGGGCGATGGCGATGCGCTGGCGTTCTCCGGCCGAAAGAGCGAGTCCGCGTTCTCCGGTTTTGGTTTCGTAGCCTTCGGGGAGGCGGCGGATCAACTCGTCGAGTCCAGCGGCTGTTCCCGCGGCTTCGATTTCGACACGCGATGCGATGGGGCGGGCGTAGGCGACGTTTTCGGCGATGGTGGCGTTGAACAGATAGGGCGATTGATCGACCAACACGACGTGGTCGCGCAGGTTTTTTATCTGGAGCTCGCGGAGGTCGTGGCCGTCGAGCGAAACCGTGCCAGTGTCGGGATCGAGCAGGCGGACCAGCAGATCGGCGACGGTGGATTTGCCGACACCAGACGGGCCGAGGATGGCGCAGAAGGTTCCGGCCGGAATCTGGAAGGAGACGCCGCTGAGAATTTCGGCGCGGTCGTGGCGCAGGGAGACGCTCGAGAAGGCGATGTCGCCGTGAACGCTGGGGAGCGAGTGCGAACCGTCGGTGATTTCGGGAGCGGTGTCGAGAATTTCGAAAATACGGGTGAGAGAGACGCGGGCCGACGCGAGGTTGGCGGCGAGTCCCATCATGGTCTGCACCGGCGTCAAGAGGCGCATGTGGTACGCCATGAACGCGACCAAGGTGCCGATGGTCATCCGGCCGTGAATGATCATCCAGCCACCAAGGAGGAAGACTCCGGCGGTGGCGGCGGTGAGGATGGTGCCGGGGAGGGCGCCGGAAAGAAAGGACGTCATCTGGAGGCGCAGCAGGGTGTCGACGAAAGCGCTGTTGCGTTCACGGAATTTTTCGGCTTCGCGATCGCCGGCGTTCGCGGTGACGACGGTGCGCATCCCGAGTAACGTATCTACAAAAAGACTGCCGAGGTCGGCTCCGCGCTCGCGCAGTTGCCTGGTGAACGTCATCAATTTCTGCTGATAGTGGCGGAAGGCGACCAGGCTGACCGGGACGAAGACGGCGCTGAACAGGAAGAGTCGCCAGTTGAGCCACAGCATCATCGCCACGCTGCCGACCAGGAATACGACGTTGCTGAGCACGGAGAGGAGCGAGTCGGCCGAGACGCGCTGGACTTCGCCGATGTCGTTGTTGAGGCGCGAGACCAGGTCACCCAATCGCCACTTGGCGTAGAAGCGCGGCGACAGCAGTTGCAGGTGCCGGTAAAGCGCGAGGCGCATGTCGAACAGCATGGACGCGGAGACGCGGACGTACTGGTAGCTGGAGAGGATGTTGAGGAGGAAGCCGAGGACGGTGACGCCGAACATCAGGCCGGCGACCCACCAGAGAGCACGCATGTTGCGGGGCTGGAGCGCGTTGTCGATCAGCAGTTTCGAAATGTACGGCTGCGCCAGGCCGAGGGTGGTCGAGAGCACGTTGATCGCGAGGATCACGCCCAGGCGCGAGGCGTAGGGCGCGAGGAAAGGCTTCAAGCGCCGGTACTCTCTCCAGTCGGCCTGCATGGGGGTCATCCTCTACTTTAATCCCCTCCATTACTGTCGGGGCTCTGTAACAGTTTTACCGAGCCCCGACAGTTATGGAGGGGATGCACCAAAATTGGCGGCCCCACGTAGTAACATCACTTTAAATCGTATGACTCCAAAAATTGTGTTCGCTTTGTTGATGCCCGCTCTCGTGTTCGGGCAGGCGCGGTTGTTGCGGCATCCTTCTTATTCGAACGGCAAGGTGGCGTTCAGTTACCTGGGCGACATCTGGACCGCTAAGGAAGACGGCTCGGGCGTGGTGCGGGTGACCGACCACAAGGCTCGCGAAATTTATCCGCGCTTTTCGCCGGACGGAAAATGGATCGCGTTTTCGTCGAATCGCGAAGGGAACTACGATGTTTACGTGATCCCGGCGGCGGGGGGCAAGGCGAAGCAGTTGACCTTTCATTCAGCCGACGACAACGTGGTGGGGTGGACGCCGGACGGGAAAAGCGTGGTGTTCACGTCGTCGCGAAACTTGGGCGTGTTTCCGAACGTGGCGACGCTGTTGACGGTGTCTGTCGACGGAGGGATGGAGAAGCCGGTGGAGACGGACTGGGGGAGTTCCGGCAGCTACTCGCCGGACGGCCAGAAGCTGGCGTTCACGCGGCATCCTTCGGTGTGGTCGCGCAAGCACTACCGGGGGAGTTACGCGGCGGATCTGTGGGTAAAAGAGATCGCGTCGAAAAAGTTCACCAGGCTCTCCGGATCTTCGGATTACAAGGGCAACTATCTGTGGCCCATGTACAGCACGAACGGTTTCATTTACTTCGTGTCGGATGAGATGCCGAATGAGAAGAGCGTGAAGTGGGGAAGCCCGGAGATTTTTCAGAGCACCAACAACATCTGGAAGATTTCGGACAAAGGCGGCAAGTCGGTGCAGGTGACGCACCACACCAGCGGCAACCTTTATTTCCCCAGCATCTCGGCCGACGGGAAGACGATCGTCTACGAAGAGAATTTCGGGTTGTGGAAGCTGGATACGGCGACGGGGAAGTCGAGCGAGATCCGGGTGGACATCAAGTCCGATGTGAAGGAGAGTGAGGTCGAGCTGAAGACGGTGACGAGCGAGGCGGAGGAGTTTCATTTGTCGCCTTCCACGAAACGCGCGGCGGTGGAAGTTCACGGTGAAATTTTCTCGATCGCGACGGATCGGGGCGAGGTGCAGCGCGTGACGGAGACGCCGTGGCGTGAGCATAGCCCGAACTGGTCGCCGGACGGGAAGTGGATCGCGTTCGTGTCCGATCGCACGGGCCGCGAGGAAGTGTGGATCGCGGATGAGATGGGACGGAATCTCAAGAAGCTGTCGGATGCGGATTGCGACAAGCAGGCGATGGTGTGGGCGCCGGATTCGAAGTCGCTGCTGTGGTCGGGGTCGGATCACAAGCTGAGGCATGTGATGTTGGACGGGAAGACGGAGATCGTCGCGACGGGGACGGCGGGGAATTTGCAGGGTGCGCAGTTTTCGCCCGACGGGAAGTGGATTTCGTACTCGAAGCAGGATGACTTGTTGAAGGCGCATGTTTACGTGAAGGCCCTTGGAAGTGGGGCGGAGCGCGAGATCGGGTCGGATGAGTTTGTGGTGGCGTCGGGCGCGAAGTGGACCCCGGATGGCAGGAAATTGCTGTTGCTGGGAGGAGTCGGCGCGCCGGGGATGTCGTCGCTGAACCGCACAGTGTTGCAGCTCTACAGCGTGTCGCTGACGAGGAACGAGAAGAATCCGGACGATCACGATGTGGATACGGAGGCGCAGGCCGAGGCGGCTGCGGCGGAGACGAATCGACGTGGAGGGGCTGCGCCGAAGGCGGACGTCAAGATTGAATGGGACGGGCTGGATCAAAGGATCAAGAAGCTGACGACGATGGGCGTCAACGATGTCGTGCCCGCACCGGACAGCCGGACGTACTTGATTGTTGCTGGGGGCCGAGGGACGGAGGGGCCGGGGCTGTACACAATTGCCGACGATGGGACGCGGTTGACCCGGGTATCGACCGGAGCGGCGGATGCGGGAGGCGGCGGACGGGGTCGAGGCGGAGCGGGCGGCGGAGGCGGTGGGTTCTCGCCGCAATGGTCGAAGGACGGGCGCTCGATTTTCTACATGCAGGGTGGGGGGATTTATACGGTCGCAGCTCCGGCTGCTCCGGCGGGTGAAACTGCGGCGGCGGGTCGCGGAGGACGAGGCGGTGGAGCGGCTCCGGCGGCTGCGGCTGCGACAGTTACTCCACGGAGAATCGCGTTTACGGTGCGCATGGAAGTCGATAACGAAGCGGAGCGCAAGCAGGTTTTTGAAGAAGGCTGGCGGGTGATGAAGAATCGCTTCTACGACGGGAAGATGCACGGCGTGAATTGGGCGGCGGCCAAGGACACGTATGAGTCGCTGCTGCCGAATATCGTCGACAACGACGAACTGCACGTGGTGATGATGCAGATGATTGGGGAGTTGAACGCGTCGCATACGGGCGTGACGGGCGCGCCGGCGGCGGATCGCGTGCAGACGCATTACCCAGGGTTTGACCTGGCGCCGGATACGTCGGGGTTTTACAAGGTCACGCATATTTACAAAAAGGGTCCGGCGGATCACGACTATGTGAGAATTTCGAGCGGGAATTTTATTGTCGCGGTGAACGGTCACGAGTTGAAGACGACCGATAATTACTGGAAGATGTTTAACCTGCTGCCGGGGCGAAAATTCGAGTTCACGGTGAATTCCAAACCTTCGACGGACGGGGCGTGGACCGTCAGCCTGGAGCCTTTGACCCAGCAGGCGATGGGGAACCTGGAATACGAGCGCTGGGTGGACGAGCGGCGGGCGATGGTGGACAAGGCGACCAACGGCGAGATCGGGTATCTGCACATTCGGGCGATGGACGCGCCGTCGCTCGAACGGTTCCAGCGCGACCTGATCGAGCTGCGCGGGAAGAAGGCTCTCATCATCGATGAACGGTTCAACGGCGGCGGAGGGATTGACCAGGAACTGCTGGAAATTCTGAATCAACGGAAGAAGTACGAGTCGTATCGCAGCCGCGATTCGGTGGAGGTGCCGAGGCCGGTGCAGGCGTTCTTCGCGCCGATGGTGGTGCTGGAGAATGAGCGGTCGGCGTCGAATGCGGAGATGTTCCCGGAGGGGTTCAAGACGCTGGGACTGGGAAAAGTGATCGGGGTTCCGACGATGGGCGCGGTGATTGGGACGGGGTCGTACCGGTTGATGGACGGGGCGACGATCCGGACGCCGGGAGTGGGTGTTTATACGGCGAATGGGACCGATTTTGAGAATTATGGGGTGCCTCCGGATGTGCTGGTGGACAACACGCCTGCGGATTTCCTGAGCGGTCATGACCGGCAGATAGAGAAGGCGATTGAGGTGTTGAGGTCGGAGATGAAGTAGGGCTGTCCGCATGCTGACGCATGGCGGTTCGGTTGTCGGCGGGACCGGCAGATAGAGAGGGCGATTGAGGTGTTGAGGTCGGAGATGAAGTAGGCGGCAGGGCATGGCCCTGCGCCACATTGCATGGTGAGGGCGCGGCCGGCTTGGGTTCGTTTCGCAATTTTTGTAGTTCGGCGAGGTGCTTGAAGGTCCGCTCATAGGTGCGGAGGAGCGAGGCTTCATAACGCATCAGGAGAGAGAAGGCCTGGAAGTGGTCGGTCAGCGTGCGGAAAGCGAACCCGAGGCGGCCGCGATCGCCGTTTTTCGATTTTGGCTGATCGATCCATCTTGATCGAGGTCGAAGACGTCGGATTCGAGGGTGGGGACGCGGCGGAGACGCCAGCGGGTGATGGCCAGGGTGTGCACGAGTTCCTTTTCAACATCGCCAGAGGGCTGATATTGGGCGAGGTGCGCTTCAAGGAGCGAGTCGAAGTCCTCCAGGGATTCATCGGGGAGGATGTCGAAGCGGGCGGTCAGGCCGTGCTTGCGGGCGTTTTGGGAGGACCGGGCCTTGCCCTCAGGCGTGGAGGGTCCCTTCGATTTTGCGCCGTTGGCGCGGGATGCGTTGGATCGAGATGCCATGGCTAGGGGATAGCATGGCGGGCCGGATGGGATTTGGGGCGCGCGTGGGGAAGGTCGTGATTCGGCGGGGGTTGGGGTGAGGGGTTCTGATGTGACGACGGAACGAGCCGCCTTAAAGGGCGGCTGCCGCCATAATTGGCGGCCCCACACGGAACGGAGAGGTCAGTTGCCGGTGGGGATTTTTTCGACCGACTCGATGATGAGGACGTCGATGGGTGCTTTGTGGGATTCGAGCTTCAGGCCGAGCTGGTCTTGGAAGAAGACGAAGATGGACGGGCCTTGTTCCATTCCTTCGAGGGTGTGTTTGAGTTCGTTGTCGCTGGAGGCAAGTTTGAGGGCGAAATCGAAGCGGCCTTCTAAGCCGGTACGGTCGAGGACGGGGAGGTCGAGTTTGAAGGGGTGGTTGGCCAGTTTGTCGGCCAGGTCGGCCATGGAACAGTTGCGGAAGACGAGTTCGCCTCCGGACGGGGTCATCGTGGGGTCGCCATCGGTAGAGGAAGGGTGGAGTTTGTTCTTCGTCACGACCAGGGCGTAGACGGGGCGGTCCTTTTTGTCGAGATGCGCCGTTAGTTTGAAGCGGTCTTTGAGGAGGTTGCGCAACATTTCGCGCTGGTCGCCTTGTTCGGATTTGGCGGCGATGTCGTAGTGTTCTTGCGTGAGCCACGACGGGCCGGAGATTTGGAAGTCGCGGAGGTTGTAGGCCCACTTGATGGCGGTCTGGAGGGTGACGTTGGCCATGATGAGACTGCCGGGGGTCGCGGTGATTTTTTCGCGGGGGGCGGCTTCACCGGCGGCGGTTTTGTTCGGTTTTACGGAGGCGACTTCGAATTGCTGGCTGAAGGCGTGGGTGGAGAGAAGGATCAGGATGGCGGAGCGCATACTGGTATTCGGCGGAGGGCGCCGGCAGGTTCCAAAATCCTCTCCATGACTGTCGGGGTTCTGTCACACGGGTAACTCCGGGGGGCGCGGGAACGTCTTTCCCGAGGTACACTTTACTCTAATGAAGACGCGACTGCTTTCTATTCTTCTCCTTGCCGCCTCCGTTTCGCTGGCTCAGAAAATCACGACGCCCAAGGAGTTCCTTGGGTTTAACCTCGGCGACGACTACAACATGGCGAGCTACACGCAGCTCGACAAGTACTGGCACAAGATCGCGTCGGAATGCGACCGGTGCAAGCTGGTGGACATCGGGCCGACGGAGGAAGGCCGGCGGCAGTACATGATGATCATCTCGTCGCCGGAGAACATGAAGAAGCTCGACCACTATAAGGAAATTTCGGCGAGGCTGGCGCATGCCGAGGGGCTGACCGACGAGCAGGCGCACACGCTGGCGCGCGACGGGAAGGCGGTGGTGTGGATCGACGGCGGGCTGCATGCGAGCGAGACGGTGGGGTCGCAGCAGGAAATGGAAATGGTCTACCAGATGGCCAGCCGCACCGATCCCGAGACGATGCGGTTTTTGAACGACGTGATCGGTTTGTACACGCTGGCGAATCCCGACGGGCAGGAGTTGTGCGCGACCTGGTACATGCGGGAGAAAGATCCGCTGAAGAGGTCGTTGGGCGGGCTGCCCAGGCTGTATGCGAAGTATGTGGGCCACGACGACAATCGCGATTTCTACATGTCGAACATGAAAGAAACCACGAACATGAACCACCAGTTGTTCCTGGAGTGGTTCCCGCAGATCATGTACAACCATCACCAGACGGGTCCGGCGGGCGCGGTGATTTTTATGCCTCCGTTCCGCGATCCGTTTAATTACAATTTCGATCCGTTGATTCCCCTGGGGATCGAGATGGTGGGCACGGCGATGCATTCTCGGCTGGTGGCGGAGGGCAAGGGCGGGTCGGCGATGCGGACGGGGGCGAATTATTCGACTTGGTGGAACGGCGGGCTTCGCACCATTACGTATTTCCACAACATGATCGGGATTTTGACGGAAATTATTGGCGATCCGACGCCAATGCGGATTCCGCTGGTGGCGGATAAACAGTTGCCGAAGGGCGACTGGCCGATGCCGATTATGCCTCAGGAATGGCATTACCGGCAGTCGATTGAGTACGAGATGACGAATAACCGGGCGATGCTGGATCTGGCGTCGCGGTATCGGGAGACGTGGCTCTACAACATTTACCAGATGGGGCGGAATTCGATCGAGAAGGGAAATAAGGACACGTGGACGGTGACGCCGAAGAGGATCGCGGCGCTGGAGGCGGCTGCCGCGGCGGAAGCGTCATCTTCAGGTGGCGGGGGCGGTCGGGGAGGACGCGGAGGGCGAGGTGCGGCGCCGGTGGAAGTCGCGGGGGGAGGCGATATGGGTCCGGGCGGCGGCGGACGGGGTCGCGGGGGATTGCCGGCGGACCTTTATGAGAAAGTTTTGCACGATCCGAAGTTTCGGGACCCTCGCGGGTACATTCTGCCCGCGGATCAGGCTGATTTCGCCAATGCTACGGACTTCATGAATGCGCTGCTGAAGAACGGCATCACCGTGATGAAAGCGACGGCGGCGTTTACGGTGAATGGGAAAAATTATCCATCGGGATCGTATGTCGTCAAGGCGGCGCAGGCATTTCGTCCGCATGTGATGGACATGTTCGAGCCTCAGGATCATCCGAACGACTTCGCGTATCCGGGAGGGCCTCCGAACCGGCCTTACGACATCACCGGATGGACGCTGTCCATTCAGATGGGCGTGACGTTCGACCGGATTTATGAGGGGTTCGATGGGCCTTTTCAGAAGGTGACGGGGCTGTTGCCTCCTCCTCCGGCGATGGTGATCGGACAGGTTTCGAAACCGGCGGGGTACCTGGTGAGCCACAAGATCAACAATTCGTTCATCCTGATCAACCGGCTGCTGGCGGCCAATGTCGACGTTTACTGGCTGAAGAAAGCAGTAACCGAGGGCGGGCAGGATTTGGGCACCGGGACGATCTGGATTCCGGCGTCGGCCAATGCGCTGCCGGTGTTGCAGAAGGCGGCGAAGGAGATTGGAGTTTCCTCGTACGCGGTCGCGGCGGCGCCCAAGGGCGAGGCGATGAAGCTGAAGCCGATTCGTATCGGGCTGTACGATTCCTACGGCGGGTCCATGCCTTCAGGGTGGACGCGGTGGCTGTTTGAGCAGTACGAGTTCCCGTTCACGGTGGTTTACCCGAGCATGCTGGACGCGGGCGACCTGAAGAGTAAATTCGACGTGATCGTGTTCACCGATGGTTCGATCCGGCGCGGCAGTGCGGCGGGCGGACGTGGAGGCGGCGGAGGAGGGCGCGGCGGCGCGGTGGACCCGGAGTCGATTCCGGAGGAGTATCGCGACCACATGGGCACGATTACCGACGCGAAGACGATGCCGGCGTTGAAGAAATTTGTCGAGTCGGGAGGGTCGATCGTGACTGTCGGAAGCTCGACCAGCATTGCGGAAGTTTTTGGGATTCCGGTGAAGAATTACCTCACCGAGAAAGGTCCGGATGGGAAGGATCGGGCGCTGCCCGGGGAGAAGTTTTATATTCCCGGGTCGCTGCTGAGGACGAATCTGGATAATACGAATCCGCTGGCGTACGGGATGGGGTCGACGGTCGACGTGTTCTACGACAACAGCCCGGTGTTCCGGCTGGAGCCGACGGCGGAGTTGAAGAAGACCAACGCGGTGGGGTGGTTCCAGGGTCCAGAAGTGCTGTCAAGCGGCTGGGCTTGGGGGCAGCAGTATCTGGATGGGGGAACGGCGGTCGCGGAAGCGACGGTGGGCGAAGGAAAAGTGGTGCTGCTGGGGCCGGAGGTGAATTTCAGGGATCAGCCGCACGGGACGTATAAGCTGCTGTTTAACGGGCTGTATTATGGGAGCGCGAAGGCGGCGGTGCTGCCGTAGACTGAACGCGTCTGCAAGAAGTCGGGCGCGGTTTCCCCGCCAGCGGCAATTACGAGGTGCTAAATGGAAATTGCGCTTAGACGTATTGTGCTTATTTCGCTCCTTTCTCTCGCGCCCGGAGCCTCTGGCCAGACCAGCGCGCCTGTTACCGCTGTCATCGATATCAACACGTCCGTCACCACACCGATTGCGCCTAATTTCTCCGGCATTAACGACAGTCTTCACATGCCGGTCGAATACTGGGATTACCGCTTGAGCGCGCTGGCGGCCACTTTGGGCGTCGCCTGGGTGCGCTTCCCCGGGGGCACCACCGACGACGTCTACAACTGGCAAACGGGCGAGGATTCGATGGCGTGGTATTCCCAGTTTCCCGCGAGTTCGGACGTCGACAATTTCCCGGACCAGATTGCGCTCGTCGCCGGGAGGGGCGGAGCGAAGTTGATCGATGCCGCCAATCGGGCCAACCTGCTGGGCGGTCCGCTGATCATTTGCGTCAACGGATTTACCGACACTCCGGCCTCGGCCGGGGAACTGGCGGCGTACGTGAAGGCCAACAACATCCAGGTGGCTGCCTGGGAATTGTCGAATGAAGCCTACCTGTTTTCGACGTTCTGGCCGACGGCGACCGCATATCTGAATGCCATGAAGCCTTATCGCGACGCGATCAAAGCCGTTCTGCCGAACGCGATCGTCGCGATCTTTGCGGGGGGCAGCGAGGGCGCCCCCAAAGCCATAACCGATCCCTGGAATCTCGCCATCGCTGCATATACGAATAAATATTGGGACGCGATCACGTTTCACGATTACCCGACCGGCACGGGAACGTTCGCCGATTGGATGGCCGAGGAATGCGCGAACCTGGCGGCCATGGGCCCCACGGTGATCGGCCGCCTCACGGGCTATGGCCCCTCGGGTGTGAAAATTCTCAATACGGAGTTCGGCGTCCTTCCCAGTAGTGGTCCCTCGCTGACCGATGGAACGGTCTTCGGTGCGATTTATTCCGCCGAGTACACCATGCGGTTATCGGCATCGCCCTCGGTGTTGCATGTGGGGCCGAACCAACTCACCACCGGAGCAGGCATCTATCTCACCAACACCAACGACGACGTGGTGGAAGCCGCCGCGGCCGCGGGCACAACCATCGACACCTCGACTTTGGATTTCGGATTCTATGTGAGCGCGCAGGGCCTGGGAGAATCGGTGCTGAACAATATCGTCAATCGCGCGGTCCAGGCCAATCAGACCACGGTCACCGGCGGCGCGACCGTGCCTGCCACGGGAATCGCGAACATCCTCGCGTTATATGCGACGAGTTATACCAACGCGCAGGGCGGATTGTCCGTCGTGATCACGAATAAGAGCGCGACGCCGCATCAGGTTACGGTTCGCGTCAACGGCACGGCCGCGACGGGGACGTTTCCACTGCAATTCATCGCGGCGACCGATCCCAGCACAGCGAATACCTCCACCACGATGAATCCTGTTTCGGTTCAGAACGGGACATCGGCGAACCCTATCACCGTGCCTGCGTATAGCGTGTTGAGCGCGGTGCTGACGGCGCCGCCTGTCGCGTCGATCGTCAACTCAGCGAGTTTTCAAGCCGGGCCGCTGGCGGCGCAGCAACTGGCGGCGGCCTTCGGCGCGGGTTTTGCTTCGACGGACCTGGTCGCTTCGAGCACCACACTGCCGAACACGCTCGGCGATACTTCGATCGTCATCACGGACAGCAAGGGGAACTCCAGTCCGGCTCCGCTTTACTACGTTTCGCCGAGCCAGGCGAGCTTTCTGATTCCCAGTGGCCTGGCTGCGGGCCCGGCAACCGTGAAGGTGAACCGGACCAGCGGGACGGTGCTCGGCGGATCGCTGACCATCGCGTCGAGTTCTCCGGGCCTGTACTCGGCCAACGGAAACGGGGCCGGCGTGGCGGCGGCGCTGGCCGAGAGCATCACGTCGTCCGGAACGACAACGCCTCTGAGCGTATTTTCCTGCGTAAGCGGAGTTGCGCTCAGTTGCCGTTCGACGCCAATCGATGTAGCGAAGGCCTCCGGCACTGTTTACGTGGTCCTCTATGGAACCGGTTTTCGCGGTGCTGGAAGCCTGCAGGCCTATATCGCGGGTCAGCAGTTGCCGGTCCAGTTTGCCGGCGCGCAGGGGCAATACCAGGGGCTCGATCAGGTGAATATTGCGCTGCCAAAGAGTCTGGCGGGTATGGGCGAGGTGAGCGTCTATTTGGTGGCGGATGGGCGGAACTCCAACATGGTCACCATTAACATCGAGTGAGCGCCGGGACGCACGAGATCATCCTGTTGCTTCCCCTGGGTCAGAGCGGCGCCCTGCTCATGCAGCCAGGATAAACAACAAACCCGGCGGAGCACGATGCTGCCGCCGGGTGTTCTTTCCTCGGGTTACGGATGAAACCGCTCCCTGTGGTCGCGGCTCGGTAGGGTTTGTGGTGAATGGTGGGTCTAACGGCGATAGCCGCGGGCGTAACCGCCGCCCCGGTAGTAGCCGCCGCCGTAGTAGCGAGGGGCGTAGCTTCGGTAGCCGTAGCCATAGCCATAACTACGATAGCCGTAGGCTGGGTAAACGGGGGCCACATAGGGGACCACTGGGGCTGCGTAGACTCTCGGGCCGTAATAGTAGCGCGGGGCGGCGTAGACTCGCGCTCCGTACCCATATCCGCGACCGTATACGACAGCTGCCGGGGCCACCACCGCAAACGACGCTAAAACCAAAGCCAAACTCAGGATTCTTTTTGTCATAACCGCCTCCTTACACTAAGAGCGATGCGGCGCAATCGACATTAGTTTCGAAAGCTATTTTAATCCAATTTCTTTATACTAGCGGGTTGCGGCACTGGTTTCTATTTTCGATTGTCGCCTGGGCGCAAACCGAAGAATCGTCTTTTCAACGGGGTGCGGCGCTTTACCGGAGCGCGGATTGCCGGGCGGCGCTGCCGCTGCTGGAGCGGTCGGCGGCTACGAATCCTCGCGCCGCGCTGCTGGCCGGGCGATGTTATTTCGAATCGCAGCAGTGGGCGAAGGCGGAGGAGGCGTTCGCGGCGTACCACACGTCGGCTCCGGGCGATCCGGAGGGGGTCATTTTATTGGCGCGGGCGAAGGAGCGCGGAGGACAGGGCGAGGCTGCCGCGGCACTGCTGAACGATTATCTGAAGGCGCATGCGGGTGAGCAATCGGTGCGGACGGCGCTGGGGGACCTTTATATACGTCTGGGGCGAGGAACGGATGCGCTGAACGCGGAGCAGGCGGTGCTGCGCGATCAGCCGGGCGATCCGGGGGCTCGCATTGGGCTGGGGCTGCTGGAGCTGCACGACGAAAAATGGCAGGCGGCAATCGATCAGCTGGAAAAGGTCCGGCCGGATGTTCCGGAGGATTCCCGGGTGCTGGCTGGAATAGGCACGGCGTACGCGGCGCTGGGGAATTGCGAGAAGGCCATCGATCCGTTGCGGCTGGCTCTGGACCTGATGCCGGACGATTACGCGCTGGCGAAGAAGGTCGCGTCGTGCGATGTGAAGTTGAAGAAGTGGAGCGCGGTGCTCGCCGCGCTGCGGACGGGGACGCTGGAGGAATCGCGCGACGAAGAGGCCACGCGCATGGTGGTGGAGGCGTATTCGGCCAGCGCCGACCTGGCCGGAGCCGAGGCTTACTGCCGCTGGGCGCTGATCGCCACGCCGGGGAATCTGACGGCGCATCTGAGCCTGGCGAACCTTTTGTTCACCGGCAAGCGGACGCGCGAGGCGTATGCGGAATACGCGGAGGTGGTGAAGCTGAAGCCCGATTCGCCCGACATTCTCGAGCGGATGGGCGATATTTCGATGGAGCAGAAGGATCCGTCCGATGCGCGGCAGCGTTATGAGGCGGCGGCGCAATCGGCGAAAGCGACGGACACGGTGCGGATGAAGCTGGCGCGGTTGTGCTTCGCTTCGGACGATTTGAAATGCGTGACGCAGGCGGTGGCGAAGGTGACTTCGCCGGTGTTGATGGTACAGGTGAAGACGCTGCGAGCGCGCGTCGAATATAAGGCGGAGAATTGGGATCAGGCGGGGATTCTGGCGAACGAGGCGCTGGCGGGAGATCCACAAAATTCCACGCTGCTGCGGATCGCGGCGGATGTCGCGGCGCGGCAGAACAAACCGGTGGATGCGGCCGATTTGTATGAACGGGCGCTGAAGCTGGAGCCGGGTTCGAAGGATATTGTGTATCGCCTGGCGGGGCTTTATTCGAATTACGAGGAACTGAAGGACCGGCTGCCTCGGGCGATCGCGCTGCTGACGGATTATCTGCAGAAAGTGCAGCAGGATGCCGAAGGATATCTGCTGCTGGGGAACGTGTATCGGAAGATGAACGACCTGGAGAATGCGAAGCTGAATTTCAAGACCGGGTTCGAAAAGATTCAGCCGCCGATTCCGGCTCGGCTGTCGTGGGCGTACAACGCTTACGGAGTGATGCTTTATAACGAGAATAAGTTCGAGGAAGCGTATCCTTATGAGACGCAGGCGGTGCAGTTGAATCCTGGGGATGAGGCGTCGCAGTTGAATTTTGCGCTGTTGTGTTTGGAGTTGGGGAAGATGGATGAGTTGAATGCGGCTCGGGATAAGCTGGTGGCGATGAACTCTTCTCAGGTGGCCGCGCTCGATGGGGAGATTGAGCGGAAGAAGAAGAGGAAGCCGTGAAGCAGGCATCGAGACGAGTCTCGACGCGGCACGCACGAGTGCGTACGCCACATTGGCTGCCCTGGCTGCTGGTTGTTCCGGGTGTGGTGGCGCAGAGTCTGGTGGTGGGGACGAGAACCACGGACGGGAAGATTTCGTTTGAAACGGTCGAGGATTTTCAGATTAACGGGAGCCGGAAGATCCGGCTGTTGCCGGAGCAGAAGGACGATGTGGACCCGAATGCCGTGCGGCGGCTGGCGAAAATCGACATTGCGCAGGCGGGGCTGATTCGCAACGACGGTACGGGGCGGCTGGTGAGTTTGAACGGTCCGGGCGCGCCGCGCGATGTGGTTTTGCCGGAGAATTACGCGCTGCGGGCGATGACGCCGGCGAAGGATGTTCCGGGTAGGCTGGGCATCTCGCTGGTGCGAAACAAGAGGACGAAACAGGCCGATTTGATTGCGCCGGAGTTGTTCGTGGTGGTGCTGATGGCCAGCAGTCCGGACGAAGCGGTGCGCGATTTTATCGGGAAGGACTGGGCGTTTCTTTCGCTGGACGAACAGTTCGCGGCGATGCGGGGATTTGTTGCGAGCTTCCCGTCGTCGCCGGCGACGAAGACGTTTCGCGATTCGCTGGAACGGAAAATCTCGGCGGGGCTGGCGCGACTCGAAGGAGGCGGGCCGTATAGCGAGTTTCTGGTCACGCGGCGTTATAGCGATCTGGCGCGACTGGCGTTTCCAGGCGATGCGGCTTTCGAGGCGCTGGACGATCGGGTGAACGACCGGTTAAAGTTTATCGCCGAGCGGCCGAAGCTGCTGCGGTCGCTGGCGGCGCTGGGCGATTGGGATACGCTGCTCGCGAAGTATCAGGAATTCGAGCGGTACGAGGGGTCGTTCCCCGAGATGCAGGCGTTGCGCGAAGAGGCGCTGGAGGAGAGCGCGCGGACGCATGCGCGGCGGGCGAGGGCGTTCGAACAGCGCAGCGATTTCGATCAGGCGTCGCGCGAGGCTTCCTCGGCGCTGGCGCGCGATCCGCTGAATCGCGAAATTCGCAAGCTGGCTGGGGACGAAAAACTACTGGCGTCGCAGATCGAGGCGCAGAGCAATGCATCGAGAAGAAAAATTCTGCCGAAGGGGCTGCCGGCGGACGTTCGCTTCGGCAATGCGATCAATTACGCCGATCGGGCGATTGCGGACAAGGATTTTAAAAAAGCGCAGGAGTCGATTCAGGACGCGGAGCATGAGAATCCGGGCGCGCCGGAGATTATTCTGGCGAAGGCCAAGCTGATGGCCGCGCAGGGACGCAATTCGGAGGCGATTCTGCTTCTCGACCAGTATGACCGGCTGGTGGTGGATCCTGCGGAGCGCGAGAAAGGCTACAACGTCCGGCGGCAGGTGATGTACGACCTGGACAAGTTGAAGGATTCGACCCGGCAGCAGATGGCGGCTCTGTTGAAGGATGGCCAATATTCGAAGCTGGACGCGCTGTTGCGGGACGCGCTGAAGCTGGACGGGGAAGATCCGGAGTTTTTGTACAACGCGGCTGTGACGGCTGCGATTCTGCGCGACACGGAGCGGGCGAAGGTCATCCTCGGCGAATTTCTGGCGCATGCGAACGCCTTGGGGGTCGACCCGAAACTGCGGGACAAGGCGCGACGGATTTTGAGTATCGTCAAGGAGCCGAAGCCGGCGGGGCGCAAGGCTGAGGGTCTGTACTACGATCCGCAGAGCCTGGCGTTTCAAATTCCGCTGGACGGCGTGACGGTGAGCAAGGTGCGGATGGCGTTCAACTGGGCGAATGGGCGGCTGGAATCGATCCGCACTACATTCGATGACGACAAGGGAGCTCAGTTGTACCGGGCGCTGGTGGTGGCGGGGGCGGCGGATTCGGGGGCCGTGGCGGCGTCGTCGCTGGACGAGCCGGGGAATTTTTATTTCGAGTATCATCCGACGGGAGCGCTGCGGGAAGTGCTGGCCAAGAAATCGCCGGCGGCTCCCGTGAAGCCTTACAGCGTTCACGTCGCCCACGATGCCAATGGGCGCGCGTTGCTGATCGACGACGATGGGCATCCGGAGGTAGTGCTGCCGGATCATCCTTATGTCGATCCGAAGGCGCTGGCCGTGGTGGAGGGAGCGCCGGTAACGTCGGTGGTTGCGGGTAATTCGTTTTTCAATCCGTTCCTGTGGGACGGGGTGCATGCGTTCACGGTGCAGTACGACGCGGTGGGACGGGCGGAATCGGCGCAGGAATGGAATGCGGACAACACGGTGCGGTTTTCGTGGGAAGGGAATCAGCTCGTCGCGATCCGGGCGTATCGCAAAGGGTCGGACACGCCGTATTATCAGCGGACGATCCGGTATGCGGGGTCGCAGATTGCCGGAGAGGATTACTCGGTCAACGGGCGCAACGGACAAATAAAGTACATTTATACTAACGGGCGGCTGCAGCAGATCAAGATTGAGAACGAAGGGAAAGAGTGGATTGCGCGGCCGCGGAACTGAAGCCTGCATCGAGACGAGTCTCGACGCGGCACGCGCGAGTGCGTGCGCCACGTAACGGAATATGAGTCAGATCGGGAGATACGAAATCGTCCGGCAGACGGGCAATCACGGGTTGGGGTCTCTGTACCAGGCCTTCGATCCGGTGATGCAGAGGCCGGTCACGATTCGCATCGCGGACGGCTCCACGGATCAGGCGCGGCAGGCGATTGTTCTCGATGCCAAGCAACTGGCGCATCTGGATCACCCGAACATTATCAAGTTTCTGGCGTGCGAGGAAGACGACGGGCGTCCGTACCTGGTGATGGAGCGGTTCGACGGGAAGGCGATCGGCGCGAGGCTTCCGCGGGAGGCGCTGGCGAGGGTGCTGAAGAAGGCCGCGCTGGCGCTGGATCACGCGCATTCGAAGGGGCTGATTCATCGCAATCTGACGCCGGAGAGCCTGCTGCTGGACGACGACGAGATTCTGAAGATCACCGGTTTCGAGATCGCTCGGCCGGCGCAGTATCTGAATTCCGACGAGGCGCAACAGGATCTGGACCTGCTGCTGGATTCGATTCACTACATGTCGCCGGAGCTGGTGAAGGGCGATGTTCTGGACGGACGGTCGGATCAATATTCGCTGGGAGTGATCGCGTGGAGGGCGCTGACGGGGGCGCTGCCTTTTCATGCCGAATCGCCGATAACGCTGCTTGAGAATATCGCGTTCGAGGCGCCGGTATTGGGCGGGGCTTCCCTCGCAGTCCGAAAAATATTCGAACGCGTGTTGACGAAATCGCCGGGCGAGAGGTTCGCATCGTCGGGCGAATTCGCAGCGGCCTTTGAGAAGGCGATTCTCGAACCGGACGCGGCGCCGGTCCCTGTCGCGCGCCGGCCGGAGCCGCCGGAGGAACGACAATCGCCGCTGCCATGGATTATCGGGGCGATCGCGGTGGTGGTGTTCTTAGTCGTCGGCGCGATCGTGATGCTGCGTCCGGCTCGGAACGTCCCGCCGGTGGTGAAGACGGCTCCCGCGCCGGAAATTGTGCCTGCGCCGCCTCCGGCGGCAGTTGAGGCACCGGCCGCGAAACCGAAGCCGAAGGTTGCTAAAAAAATAGCACCGGCGGTGAAGGACACGACTCCCGAAGCGCCCCGGATGAAGCCGCTGGAGCCGAAGGTGGTCCACTAAGTGATCGTCGGGCAGCAGTACAAGATCCTATCGGAGCTGGGCTCGGGCGGCATGGGAATTGTGTATCACGGCGTGGACGTGATGCTGGAGCGCGAGGTCGCGATCAAGAAGCTGCGGGCGGAATTTTCGAGCACGCCGGACATCGCGGAGCGGTTCAAGCGGGAGGCGAAGATTCAGGCGCGGCTGAATCATCCGAACATCGCGCACTTGTACAGTTTTTTTAGAGACGGCGATTCGTTCTACATCGTGATGGAGTTTGTCGACGGCACGCCTCTGAGCAAGCTGAAGCCGATGCCGTGGCCGCAGGCGGTGGCGATGTTTCTGGAGATTCTGGAGGGGCTGGAATACGCGCATTCGCTCGGCGTGCTGCATCGCGATTTGAAGCCGGACAACATCATGGCCGGGCCGAAGGGCGAAGTGAAGGTGATGGATTTCGGCATCGCGCACGTGCTGGGTTCGGTGCGGCAGACGAGGGAGCAGAACCTGGTGGGAACGCTTTCCTACATCTGCCCGGAGCTGATCAAATCCCAGGAAATCAGCGCGCGCAGCGACATTTATTCGTTGGGCATACTGCTGTTCGAAATTATCAGCGGGAGGCTGCCGTTCACCGCCGAAAACGATTTCGCGCTGCTGCATCAGCACCTGGAAGTGGACGCGCCGCTGCTATCCACGGTCGCGCCCGATATCCCGAGGTTTCTGGACAAGGCGATTTTCACGGCGCTGCGAAAAGCGCCCGAGAAGCGTTACGCGAGCTGTCGCGAGATGGCCGATTTTCTTCGCCAGAATGCCGGCGAGCTTCCGCCGAAGGCGATTTACGTCGATGGGAGCCGCTCTGTGTGGCGCATCGATTCGCTGCTGGAGGGAGGCGAAGTGGATCTGGCGGCGATGGTCGCGCATCAGACCAGGCCGGGGGCGGAGAGCGAAGCGAAAGTGCTCGCCGCGCAAAGCGCGATCGGCGGGGCGCAGCGGCAGCAGGAAAAGATCACCTACTTAAAAGACACGCTGGCGAGGCTGGCGACGCTCGAAGCGTCGGGCAATGTTGCCGCGGCGCAAGGGCTGGCGCGCGAGGCGCTGGGCCGATACCCGCGCGTTACGGCGTTTCAGATCGCGCACGCGCATTTTCGAAAGCTGCCGCCGCCTTCGTCCGGCGCAGCGTGAAGCCCAGCGAGTCACGGGCGCGATTTTTCACCTGGCCGAGAGTTCCGAACAGAGGGCACCGGGAGAGCGAAATCGCCTGGCATTCGGCGTAGACTCCAGTGCCGGTTTGCCGCAATCGCCAGTAGGAATTGAGGCGCCACAGGATGCCGTGGTCGTTGCCTTCGGGCATGAGGTCGGTATAGGGGGCGTGGCCGCTGTCGCTTTCGCGGATTAAGTAGGATTTCGATTCGATGAGCGAATCCTGCCCGGCGCGGCGGTATTCGACGCGGGAGTGCATGTCGAAGGCGAAGTGCAGCAGGCCTTCCAGTCGTTCGGTGATCAGGCGGACGTCGTAGCTGTGGGGCGAGGTTTGTTTCGCCTCGGCTCGCTTCAAGTCCGGCGCGTAAATCTGTGCGTACTGGTCGTAATCCTTGAGGACGTTTTCCACCGCGGCGACGGTCGTATTGGGGATGAGTTCCGCGCCAATCCAGTGGTGGATGTAGCCTTCGGGAACGTCGCCGTTGACGTTCAGGTCCATCAGGACGGGCTTGTCGGCATTGGCGTTGAGGAGGGGGCGAGAGCCGGGGTCGAGTGCGGTGATGTAGTGGTCCCAGGCGGCCACGGTTTGCGGCTGGAGGGTGGTGGTGATGACGGCGGGGTTGGCGCGCGCGGAAAATAGAACGAAGATGGCCAGTCCACGTACCAGCATGGTTCCAGTCTAGTCGTCCTTGTCCGCATGCTCACGCATGGCGGTTCCTTCGCTTGCGGGCGAAACTGTTCGCGGCCATTTCCAGGCCGACCCGGTCGATATTGGCGAGGGACTCGCATTGGGCGGGGTTCAGGCCGGCGCGGGCGGCTTCCTCGCGAGGGGAATCAAGGAAGCGCGCACGCGCTTTCGGGTCGGTGTAGAGGGTCGCCAGAAATTTTTCCAGCTTGGGATCGTTCATGCCGTCCTTTCTTGAGCGCGCTTCTGGCCCGGTCGAGTTGCTGGAGCAATTGGGCCATGGGGGGATAGGAACCGTCGCGCTCCAGGATTACGGTCAGAGGGTTGGGACATTTTTCGGCCAGTTGCGCGAGGAGATCGTAGACCGGATCGGGAGGATCGTGGAGATGATCGTCGAGGAGGCGCTCGCCGACGATACGGCCGCCGGAAATATGGACCGCGTGAACGCGGTGGAGCGGGAGCCTTGCCAGGAAATTTTCGATGCCGAAGTTGATGGAGTTGGCGTAGAGGTTGTGCAGGTCGAGCAGCATGTCCGCACCCGACGCGTGGAGCGTTTGAGAAAGCCACTCGGGTTCGTCGAGGGCGCTGGCGGGCGGGTCGATGAGCGTGGCGATGTTTTCGACCAGCGGGAGGGCGCCGACGATTTTGCGTGCCTGGTAGAGGTTTTCGGCGGTCGCGTCGATGGTGGAACGGGTGCGCGGAGGGGCGGCGAGGTGGCCGATTTCGATGTCGCCGGCGCGGACGAAGGCGAGATGCTCGGACCAGGATTCGGGGCGGATCTGCTCGACTAAGCGGGCCATTTTGACGAGACGTTTGGGGTCGACGGGCGAGGTCGACGCCATACCCAGGGCGATGCCGTGCAACACGACGGTCGATTGGGCGGCGAGGGTTTTGAGAGCACGGACGCGGGGCGGATGGTCGAAATAATCGTCGGCGATGACCTCGATGACGTCGATGGAATCGAGGTGGGACAGAATGCCGGCGGCGAGTTCGGGGCGCCAGCCGAAGCCTACGCGATCGGTCATGCTAACTGCCTCCGCATCTTAGCTCCCTCCGCAGCCGCCGCAGCCTCCTCCGCCTCCGCAGGAGGAGCCTCCAGAAGACGAATCGCTGCCGCACGCGAGTCCGCACGAGGCCGTATATGCCTTCGGAAACAGAGTCTTTCCATTCGGGACGGTTGCCATGCCGAACACCGCTGCCATCAGCGCAAATTCCTTGGGGCTCGCGCCATTGTGAATCGCCGCCGACCTCTGCTTCATCCCGCCGAATAGCGTACGCAGATCGTCGATCATCCTGTCGCCGGCCCGCGTCCGGTCCGATAGGCTGATGGCCAGGGCCGCGATGCTGAACACCACCATCAGGACGACCAGAAAAAAGATGTTGTGGTGCCCAGTGCTTTCGGCGACGATTATTTTAGCGAGACCGACGCCGAACACCGCCGCCGCCGCGCCCCACGCCCGGATTTTTCGCGCTTGCTTCAACTCCCGGTCCGGCAGCAACCCGAGGCGAATCAATTCGTCCTCATAGCCGTTCATCTCCGCATCCGCTTCGTACATCTTGAACAAGGAAGGCGCGCTCGACGAAGGGTTGAAGTGCTTTATGACTTTTTGTTCCAGTTCCGAGCCGGTTCTCCCGAACGCCCCGTCCGCCGCCGCGATCCTGCTGACGGACGCGAGCAGCAAACCCCGGTCCACCAGACACATGGTGACCACGCGCAGCGTCTCGTTTTTACCGCCGCGGAGGAAGGCGATCAGGTAAGGATCGGAGAGGTTTATCTTCGGCGCGTCCTCGGGTTCGCCAAAATGGCGGAGGAGGTAGGCTGTGGTCAGAATGGCGGCGCCCAGGACCAGGTAGAAGACCAGGAAGTCGGGACCGCGAAGGTCGAAGGGCCACATGGGATCAGTTTAATGAAGATGGGGAGAAGCATGCATCGAGGCGAATCTCGACGCGGCACGCAGGAGTGTTGCCTTGCCCAGCGACTGGGCAACGATAAAAATGAAAACGAGCCCGGCGGCTCTTGGTGGCCAACGAGGACGCCGCCCACTGGGCGGCTGCGGGCCGATGGCCCGCCCCACAGTGCGTGGGTAGTGCGTCACACACTTTAATCATTAACATTTCGACCAACTGGGGCCGCCAATCATGGCGGCGCGTTGGCGTTCCCGCCGACGCTGGTGAACTTACCGGGGAGCCGCCTTGAAATCTCTGACGCACTCCACTTGGAGGGTGAACAAAAAATCTCAGCCATGGCCCGGCGGGGACACAGACTGAAGTCTGTGCCACCTGCAATCAGCCGGGCTCAGCAGCCTGCTATCGGCGGCGGTCGCCACCGAAGAGGCGAAGGAGGATGTTCAGCGTTGCGACGAAGACGTTGAAGACTCCGGCGAATAAGGCCAGCGCTCCGGGGATGGCGCTATCGGCGTCCCCGCTTTGGAGGATCAGGCTGGTGGAGGAGATGAGCGCGATCACGCCGACTGCGCCGATTCCGGCGGCGATCAGGATTCCCAGGAATCCGATGTTGAGGAAGCTGTTGAGAATCATGGCGCCGATGACGGAGAAGAACAGGCCCAGCATCAGGCCTCGGGGAGCGCTGTAGGTGCGGCCGGAGAGGAAGATGTAGCCGGTGATGGCCAGGAACACGATGGCCGTGATACCCAGCGCGGCGACGATCATAATGGGCGCTTTCAAGGACGCGAACCAGAGCAGCGGGGCTAGGCAGATGCCGGCGAAGAATCCGTCGAACACCAGCGCGGCGGTGCCGAGGGCGGGATTGCCGCGGGCTCCCATGGCGATGCGAGGAACGGCGTTCAGCCCGATCATGGCCACGATCCAACCGACCCAGGAAGAGAAGAAACGGACGATAACCTCCGTGGTTGCGCCGACGTAGCCGCCGACCATCGCGGCAATGACTGCGACGCCAAACAGAGCGTAGGTCTGCTTAATGACCGCGGCCTGCGCACCGGTGAGGACGGTGGTGGCCGACAGCCGGTCAAACACGTTGGAATTGGGGTTCGAGGGGCTCATAATGTTACTCAACCACTATTGTAGATGCGCGGGGAGGAAAATGGTCTCATGCTGATACGCTGCACGATTTTCGCGTTTGTTTTGAGCGTGGCTTCGGGGGCGACCCTGACGATGAGTCCCGCCGTGATTTCGACGTGTGTGTCGGGGCTGGGGCAGGGGACGCTGGTTTGGTCGGGGGCGACGGGAGCTGTGCAGATTCACGTCGGTGCGGCCGATGGTCCGGCGATGACGGGGCCGCTGGGAACGTCGGGTGCGGCGCCTACGGGCCCGTGGGTAACGGACGGGCTGTCATTTTACCTGGTGGATCAATCGGGTAACGTGGAAGCATTCGTGACCGCGATGGTCAGGTGCGGCAGCGGGGTGGACCAAGGGCTGGGATCGGGCAGCTATTTTCCGCTGGCGGTGGGGAACACGTGGGTTTACAAATACAATTCGCGGATTCTCACGGGGGCATACCTGGTGCAGACGATCACCGGGCAGCAGGTGATGAACGGGCAGATTTATTATGTTCTGACGGAAACCGCGCCCGCCCCGGCGGCGACGATCGCGCTGCTGCGGACGGATACGAGCGGGGTGATTTATCAGTACACGCCGTCCGGGGATCAGGTTTATCTCGATCCGAGGGCCGCCTCGGCCGTCCTTTATTCAGGTGCGCTGGGGGTGTTCAACGATGCGATTATGCCGCCGGCGCAAATCGCGGGAGGGCTGCTGCTGACGACTTCGGTTTACGCCCGGGGCGTGGGTATGGTGAATTCGCAGCAACAGATGGAGACCGGATCGTCGGGGGGATTCACGCAGGGCCTGGACCTGGTGGATGTGCAGGTGGACGGGTATCACCTGTCATTGCCGGCGCCGAAGATCGGGCTGGCGATCGAGAATACGACGCTCGACCTGACGAATCAGTTAGCGCCGAACTGCGCCGTGCCCTGTTATTTTGTGGCTTGCGGGCTGGTTCCGGGGACCGATCCGGCCGGGACGTACCGGCCTTGCGCGCAAACTCGCATTGAGACCTCCGGCAGTTCGGCGGATGCGGTGCTGCTGGAGTTGCTGGATTCTACCGGCAAGGCGGTGTTTCAGAGTTCCGCGGCGCCGGGGCTCGATTACTTGCGGTTGCCGCTTTATACGGGGCAGACTCCGTTTACGCTATTGCCTCCGGGGAATTACAGTTTGGTGGGAAGCATGTCGTCGGGCGGCGCGACGGTGGCGTCGGCGTCGGTTGGAGTGCAGATAAAGTAATTCACGGCAGGGCATGCCTCTGCCCACGTCACGAGATCGGCAGCGGTGCGGATTTCGTCTTCTGTCGCTTCGGCGAAGATCGGGAGAGCTAGGGTTTCCTTCGACGGTTGCTCGCTCACCGGAAAATCGCCTTCTTTGGGTCAGGTGGCGCGGCGCCAGTAGTCTTCGAATAAACCTTTCATAGCTTCGGCCATACCGTGGTGGTCGAAGATCACGCTGGTCCAGGCGGGCTTGGTGATGACCGGGTCGAGGAGCGCGATCAGGCCCTGGCGGGAATCGAGCAGCGCGAGTTTCATCGGCACTTTCTCGATTTGGCGGACCTCGACGCCGGCGGCGCGGTAGTCGGCCAGGAAGCGCTGATGCTTCTCGTCCAGGGTTCCGTGCTCGACCAGGAGGCGGCAGGTTACGCCGCGGGCTCGGGCCTGGATGACGCTTTCGGCGTCCAGAGGATCGACGGCGTAGGGAGGGCGGGAAAATTCCAGGTACTCTTCACGCGCTTCGGCCAGCATTTTGCGGAACTGGCTGGCGACTTGCCCCGGGTCGTGGACGATGCGGAGGTAGTCGAGGGTGCCTCGGCCGCCCTGGCCTTCGGAGTAGGCGGTCATGAGTTCTTTCACCATGCCGGAGGCGGCGCGGTTCTGGTCGGCGAGCTGTTGTTCGAGGGCCTGGGCGCGGCGCGACATGTAGCTGGGGAGGGCTTCGTCTGGCGGAACGGCGAGGAAAAGCTTGGTTTTTTCCTGAATGACCTGGGCGAATCCTTTTTCGACCAGGCTGTCGAGGACTTCGTAAATTTTCTGGCGCGGGACGTGCGCGCGGGCGGCCAGTTCCAGCGCCTTGAAGCGGGGATGGCCGACGAGGACGAGGTAGGATCGGGCCTCGTAGGCATTCAGGCCCATGGTTTGGAGGCGCTGCCAGAAGCGACGAAAATCTAACTCTGCGAGGTCGGACGGCATCTAATAACCAAGCGCGAACAACGCGGCGCTAACAGCGCCCTGTTCGCCGGCAGCATCGGTACGAGCATGAGCATAGCAAATTGCTACAATCGCGATATGCAACACCCCTCCGCGGGTCTTCCGGGGACGCTTGGAGCCCTTCGAAAGACGCGTTCTTCGCTGCCCACTGTAAAAGACGAGCTGCGCGAGAACCTGATCTCGAAGCTGAAAAAGAAAGAGCCGTTGTTTCCCGGGATCGTCGGGTATGAAGAGACGGTGGTTCCACAGGTCGTCAATGCGGTGCTGTCGCGGCACAATTTCATTTTGCTGGGGCTGCGCGGGCAGGCCAAAACGAGGCTGATCCGGATGCTGGTGACGCTGCTCGATGAGTGGACTCCGTACGTGGCCGGCTGCGAGATTCGAGATAATCCGTTCGATCCGATTTGCGGGGCGTGCAAGAAGCTGGTGCGGGAGCATGGCGACGCGACACCGATTGCGTGGCTTTCGCGCGATCACCGGTACGTGGAAAAACTGGCGACGCCGGACGTGACGATCGCCGACATGATCGGCGATATCGATCCGATCAAGGCGGCTCGGATCGGGCAGAATATTTCGGACGAGTTGACGGTGCATTACGGGCTGCTGCCGCGGGCGAACCGGGGGATTTTCGGGATCAATGAGCTGCCGGACCTGGCGGGAAAGATTCAGGTCGGGTTGTTCAACATCATGCAGGAAGGCGATGTGCAGATTAAAGGGTATCCGGTGCGGCTGCCTCTGGACTTGCTGCTGGTGTTCACGGCGAACCCGGAGGATTACACGGCGCGAGGGAAGATCATTACGCCGTTGAAGGATCGCATCGGAAGCGAGATTCGGACACATTATCCGATCACGATCGAGCAGGGGCTGGCGATTACGGAGCAGGAGGCGTGGATCGCTCGCGATGCGCAGATCGATTTGCGGGTGCCGGATTATATTCGGGAGATTGTCGAGCAGCTGGCGTTTTCGGCCCGGGATGATAAACGCGTCGACAAACGGAGCGGGGTGAGCCAGAGGCTCCCGATTTCGGTGCTGGAGAATGTCGCGTCGAATGCGGAGAGGCGGTCGATGATCGCGGGCGAGGATCTGGCGGTTCCTCGCGTGCTGGATATTTATGCGGCCCTGCCGTCGATTACAGGGAAGCTGGAACTGGAATACGAGGGCGAGTTGAAGGGCGGCGATACGGTGGCTCGGGAGCTGATCCGGCTGGCTACGGGCAAAGTTTTCACCAGTTATTTCGACGGCGAGAATCTGAACGGAATTGTTCGGTTTTTCGAGAATGGCGGGCAGTTGAAGCTGGACGAGACGGCGCCGTCGGAGAAGATGGTGGCGGAGTTGAGCGCGATTCCGGATCTGATGGAGAAGACGGCAAAGCTCGGGCTGGGAGTCAGCGAGCCGGATGCGGTGCGGGCGGCGGCGGCGGAATTTATCCTCGAAGGGCTGTACGCGCATCGAAGGATTTCGCGCAATGAAGAAGTCGGGTTCATGGCGGAGGCGCGGAAGCGCGAGCCCGCTGAGGATGACCGCAGAAAGGCAGCGAAAAGGAATTTTCAATGAAGTCCGTCCGCTATGGACGCTACACCGGCGACGACCTCGGCCTCAGCGCGGAAGACCTGATGCGCGCGCTGTCGGACTTCTTTCTTGAGAGCGGCTTCAACGATCCTTATTTTCAATTCAGCGAGATGAACGCGAAGACGCTGGATGACCTGAAGCGGGCGCTGGAACAGGCCATCGAGCGCGGGGACATGTTCGATCCGGAGAGGGCGGAGCAGGTCCGGCAGCAGCTGGAGTCGATGAGCGAGGAGCATCTGGATCAGTTGCTGAGCAAGCTGGTGCAGAAGCTGGTCGATGAGGGCTATATCACGACTGAGCCGCAGGCGGGGGGTAAGGGTGAGGCGCAATCGAAGGTTGAGGTGAAGGTCACCGACAAGAGCGTCGACTTTTTGGGATTTAAGACGCTGAAGGATCTTCTTGGATCGCTGGGGCATGCGAGTTTCGGGGCGCACGACACGCGCGATCTTTCGACGGGCGTCGAGACGTGCGGAGCGACGAAGCTGTACGAGTTCGGTGACACGATGAATCTGGACATCGGGCAAACTCTGTTTTCAGCGATGCAGCGCGAGGGTGTGAAGCTGCCTCTGAACCTGGAATACGAAGATTTGCAGGTGCATCAGAGCGAGTACCAGAGTTCGTGCGCGACGGTGCTGATGCTGGATTGCAGCCACAGCATGATTCTGTACGGCGAGGACCGGTTCACGCCGGCCAAGAAGGTCGCCCTGGCGCTGGCGCACTTGATCCGCACGCAGTATCCGGGCGACACGCTGCGCTGCGTGCTGTTCCACGATTCGGCCGAGGAGCTGAGGATGGAGGAACTGGCGCGGGCGCAGGTGGGTCCTTACTATACGAATACACGCGAAGGTCTGATCCTGGCGCAGAGGCTGCTGGCGCAGGAGCGCAAGGACATGAAGCAGATCATCATGATCACGGACGGCAAGCCTTCGGCGCTGACGCTGGAAGATGGGCGGATTTATAAGAACGCGTTCGGGCTCGACCCGCTGGTGATTTCCCGTACTTTAGAAGAGGTCAGCCGGTGCAAGCGGGCGGGAATTTTGATCAACACGTTCATGCTGGCGAGCGATTATGGGCTGGTGAATTTCGTCCAGAAAGTCACGGCGCTGTGCCGGGGGAAGGCGTATTTTACGACGCCGTATACGCTGGGGCAGTATTTGCTGGTGGATTATATGAATCGGAAGACGCGGACGATTCATTAGCGCTACGACCGGTTGAATCGTTTGTTTTCATCGGTGCAGCCCCATGCGTCGGCTTGGGGCTATTGTGGCTCCCGGTGCAAACCCCAAGCTGACGCATGGGGCTGGATTGACAACAAACTCACGACCACAACGCTACGAGGTCTCGTCGTCGATGGGGCTTTCGTAGTCGTCACGGAGGCTGCGAACCCAGGCGTTGATTTCTTCTCTTCCGCCTGGAAATGCCGGTAGGATACCTATGTACTTCGCAAATGGGTTGTCCTCTTCGATTGGAGGATCTTCAGGCTTGTCTGGCTCCATTTTTTCATTGTCGCATCTGCGGCCAAGGGCCGATCAACGGAACGTCGCCGTCCTGGGTGACGATGGTGGCGGGCGGAGGCTGGTCGGCGGGGCCGCCGTTGTCGTGGTCGTTGGGGTAGCGCTGGGTGAAGCGGCGGCAGAATTCGCGGCGGAGGGTGGGGCGGTTGACGGTGGTGAGGAGACGCAACGTGTCGATATCGTTCTCCTCGACTGCGCGACCCCAGAACCCCATGATGGCTCGATCCGGATTACGCCGCTGCCCGAGGAATTGGTCCGCATCGGCAAGCCCGTGAGCGGACCAAGTGGAACGATCTTCGGAAGTGAGCTGTTCCCAGGACTCGTCCTGAAGGGGGCCCGTGTAGACAAGTGCCTGACAGCCGAACACGCGCATCCCGCGGTCGGGATTTCGCGCGAAGCCGCGCGCGAGCTTCGTGGCGCGCCACCTGCCCAAAGCGTGGCCAGGGTCCATGCGGTTTGAATCGCCGAATCCAGCGTCTTCGCCCGGCCACCACGTCAGAAGTCCGATCCGCTCCCATAGCGGTTGTCCATCGTCCAGCGGCAAGCGGGCGTGTTTGCCGCTGTAAATCCGGAAGATGCTGCGCCACCAATCCCGGACGACATGGTAGCGACCGTTTTCGGCGCGGACCAGAAAGAGGTAGCGATGGTCGTCTTGCGTTGAGTTCCAGTCGCCGCTTGCTCCAAGCGTCCCGAAGAATTCGTAAACGGGGACCGATTGGCGGGGTTCCTGGCCGCGTAGCGCCGTTTCAATGCGGACCTGGCGCTTCAGGATGGTCCAATCGCCGCGCTTTATGGAGACACCGGGGGCGGCGGGAAGTTCCCGCCCCCTCCATTACTGTCGGGGCTCGGTAGTGGAGTCGTGGCGGCCTGCGGAGTTCGGGTTTCTTTCCGAGCCCCGACAGTAATGGAGGGGGGCTAGCGGCCCAGGAGGCCTTCGAGCGCGGCGATCACCACGCAGATGGCGATATGAGTCAAAAAGCCGTAATGGATCCAGTTTCGGGTGAAACGGACTACCAGGTAGATATCCTGCATGGCCCGAATATTGTGCCTCGGGAACAGGCATTAGGACCAATAGGCCAGGACCGGGGTTCTAAGTGAAAAAGTCCTGGTACTGGGGCGCCTTTTTCAGGTGGGATATAGTGTATGCTATTTTAGTTACGAGATTTACCAGCGGGAGCGACTTTGCGCATGGGACCTTCCTGTGCGCTGGGTAGGAGAAAAAACCGCATCGGAATCGGAGCTGCGAGGTGACGGTGGCTCCCGTTTCCGATGCGGTCCGCCCAAGACGGGCTAGGATCCTGGCATCTGTCCGAACCAAACCTCAGTCGAGGCCCGCGTCCTATAGTTCCTCTACCGAAGCCGGACCGGCCCGAAACCTTCAGATCCAGAAGGTCCAAAAAACGAAGACGTTAAAAAAGTAAAAGAGCTTATTCGTTCGGCAAAAAAACCCCTCTGTTGCAACTTGCCCAAACAAATGAAGGAGCGGTTTTAAACTTCAACACCGGCTCCCGCAAGCACGCTAGTATCAGCCACTCGCTTCATCCGTTCACGCCTGTTGCAAACAGAGGGCAGGTTTTCAAAGGTACTTCATCAATTCGTTGACTAAGATAGCACGCTCGCGGCCAATGTTTCGACCCCAAGTTTTCAGGGGCTTAACGGAAGGCCCCGGCGGCGGGTTGCGTGGGTTGGCCGCAGTGGGTGTGTCACATGTATACAACCGGCGAATTGTGACACAATTTTTCTGTGCGGTTTCTGCTGCCCCTCCTCATTTTTGCCTCATTGGGATTCGCTCAAGACGCCTATGAGGAGGACTTTCATGTGTTTACGGACGCTCCGCGGCTGTTGCTGACCAAGCTGCGCCTGCGCCTGCTGCAGCGCGAGCGCGACCGGAAGTCCATGAGATGGGAACAATTCGACGGCCTGGTATCCGGTGGCGCGCCCATGCCGGAGCAGGGGCTGGCCTGGGCGCTGTATTTTCAGGTGGCCAAAAATCAGGCGTCGGGGCGCAAAGCGGTGGAGTGGGCGCTCGATGAAAAACATACCGATGCCCGCCAACTGGCGCTGATTTTCGACTGGTGCGGGACGCTGATGACGAAGGCGCAGGCGGATAAGGTGGCGGCAAAGCTCGAAAAAAGCCTATCTCCTGACAAAGGGGGCACGACCGGCGATATCGCCAAGCAGAACGGCCGGGCGCTGGCTGCGATCGCGTTGGCGGACCGGCTGCCGGATCAGGGTGACGCGGTGCTGAAGGGGATTGTCCGCGACTGGTGGCGGGCGGGCGTGGTGAAGAACATCCGGGCGATTCCGCGGGAGCAGGTTTACCTGCTCTACGAAATGATGCACGCGGTTCGGGACAACCTGAAGATCGACATGCGCGAGTCTGCGCACGAATATTTTTCCACGCTGCCGACGGATCACCTGGTGGGACATTATCCGAGTCCGTTCGAAGCGCCGGAGAACGAGTACCGGGTGCCGATTTACGTGCGGAACGGGGAGCCGGACTTGAAAGACGCGGTTTTTTCGCGTGCGGCGGAGCTGGCCATGGTCGCCTTCGACAACAACGCGGCCGAGAGCCAGTATCTGCAAGGCTGGCTGATGCAGGACCGGTTTTTGATGCGCGGGGCGCTGGGGGCGTTGTACGAGTTCCTGTGGGCGAATCCGTATCAGCCGGGGTTGAGCTATTTCCAGATGCCGCTGGTTTTCCACGACGCGGCTTCGGGACACGTGTTCGCGCGGTCGAGCTGGGATGAGGACGCGACCTGGATCGGGTTTTTTGATGGGACGCTGCAACTGTTTCGCGGCGGGAAAATCGAGACGCTGCGCAAAGGGGCGACGATTCGTCCGATTCATATTGGCGACGCGGTGATGATGAGCGGGAGCGATCCGGAGTTCAAATTTCGAGCCGATGGCGAGGCGCTGTTCGTGCTGGGGCTGACGCCGCATGCGTGGTATGACGTGGAAATCGACGATGAAGAGCTGATGGAGCGGGAGACGGATTCGGGGGGGACGCTGGTGATTTCCTTGCCGCCCGGAGTCGATCTGGGCGCGCGGATCAGGAAGCGGGTAAAATAAGAACGTGGCAGAAACAACGATGGATCAAGCGCCGGGGATCAGCAATTCGCCGGGCAAATGGTTGCCGGCGGTGCTAGTCGCCTGGCTGATACCGGGCGGAGGCTATTTCCTGTTGAAGCGTCCGGGGCGCGGAGGACTGGTCGCGGCGTCGGTCGTAGCGATGTTCCTGCTGGGCCTGATGATGCGCGGCGCGCTGTTTACGCCCCAGGGCAACGACCTGCTGACGATGGTCATTTACTACGGAGGATTCGTGGGCGACCTGATGTCGGGGTTGTTATACTTCCTTACCGTTTGGCTGGGCTACGCGCAGCCGGACGTGGCGGGCCATGTGCACGACTACGGCACCAAGTTTCTGGTGGCGGCGGGGTTGCTGAACGTGCTGGCGATGGTGGACGTGTTCGAAATCGCCACGGGGAAGAAGGATTAGCCGATGCCGAAGATGAATCTTTCCCATTTTGAGGCAGCAGTGCTTTTCGCGCTGTTTACGTCAGTGGTGCTCGGAATCATCACCAAGAAGACGGACCGGGAGCGGGTGCGGTATGCGGCGTACTGCTTCGGGTGCTTCATCGCGGCGATTTTCGGGTTGAGCTGGCTGATGTATTTGGGGCACGGGTAGCCTTAGCTAACCTCGCTTAGCTAAGCTATACTGAATTCGTGGAAGTCAACATTCACGAAGCAAAATCGACGCTGTCGAAGCTCATTGAGCGGGCACGCTCTGGGGATGAGGTGATCATCGCCAAGGCAGGCACGCCAATGGTGCGCCTGGTGCCGGTGGATCGTCCCGCCAAACGCATCTTCGGAAGTGCTAAGGGCCTGATTAAGTTCAAAAAAGGCTGGAATGCGCCGATGACTGATCGCGAGATCGACGAGTTCATCGGCGAATAAGCCGATGACGGTCCTCATCGATACGAACGTCTTCATCTGGTCCATCACGGGTCAACAATCGAAGCTGTCGGAGACCGCTCTCCGTATCGTTGAGGACACGAGGGTCAATCTCTGGCTCAGTTCGGTCAGCCTTTGGGAGATCGCGCTCAAGGTGGGAAAGGGAAAGCTCGACTTGCCGAATAACGCGGATTTTTTTCGGGCTCAGATTTCTAAGTTTTACATCGACAGGGTTCTTCCGGTTGAAGCCACGCATGTTTTGGCGGACTTCGGTCTGCCCCGGCACCATCGCGATCCCTTCGACCGCATGTTGATCGCGCAAGCGCAGGTTGAAGGGATACCTTGTGTCACTTGCGACCAGCAGTTTCACAAGTATCCAATTCAAGTTATTTGGTAACTGCTACGGCAGGCACCCGACCATCTTATCGATCTCCTCGGCGGTGACGTAGCAGTGCGGGGAGGTCCGCACCCATCCCGCCCGCGCGGCCGCGGAGATTTTTTGCTCCGTTAAGTGGGCGACGATGGCGGTCGATTCTATGCCTGGTTTGCGGAAGCTCACGATGCCGGCGCCGGTTTTGTGGGTTCTCTCGCCCAGGACTTCGTAGCCTTTGCGCGCGACTCCTTCGGCGATGCGGTCGCCCAACGCCTGGATCATGGGCGCGGTGCGGTCCGTGCCTACTTCCAATAGAAATTCCATGGACGCGCGGAGGCCGAAGCAGCCGATGGTGTTGAGCGTCCCGCATTCGTAGCGGCCGGCGTCCTGGCGCAGAGCCATGTCGCGGGCGCTGTAGTCGTTGTAGCCGGCGACGTTGGTCCAGCCGAATTCGACAGGCTCGACCTGCTCCTGCAAGGCGTGGGATATGTAGAGAATCGCGCAGCCTTCGGGGCCGAGCAGCCATTTGTGGCCGTCGGCGGCCAGGGCGTCGATGTGGCAGGCTCGGGCGTCCAGCGGAAATACGCCTAAGCCTTGGATGGCGTCCACGAAGTAGATCACGTTATGGCGATGGCAGATTTCGCCGATGGCTTGAATGTCGGCACGGTAGCCGGTCAGGTATTGGACGAAGCTGATGGCCAGCAGGCGGGCGCCTTTGACGGCGGCTTCGATCTTTTCGAGAGGGTCGGTCACGGACAACCAGGTTATTTTTACGCCCTTCGATTTTTCGAGACGCTGCCAGGGATACTGATTCGCGGGAAACTCCTCTTTAAAGGCGACGATCCGGTCGCCGGAGCGCCAGTCGAGGCCCATCGCGATAGTGGCGATGCCTTCGGAGGTGTTTTTGAGCAGGGCGATCTCCGAGGGAGACACGTTTACCAGGCTGGCCGTGGCGCGCCGCACTCCTTCATACGTATCGAGCCAGGTCCGGTAATGAATGGACCCGTGGAGCATGCCGTCGTCGCAGAAACGCTTCATGGCCTCGGCGGCAGGGCGGACCAGCGGAGCCACGGCCGCGTGGTTCAAGTAAATCAGCGATTCGGTGACGGGAAACTGCGCCCGCAGGTCGGAGAAGTTGTCGAAACCCATTTCTTCGATGGTACGTTATAGATATATGCGACGCGTGTGCCTGCTCGCCGCCCTCTTGCCACTGGCTTTTGGGCAAGACGCCAAGAAGGATCCGGACCAGATCGGTACGCGCGACGTTTCGAAGGGCGTGAACTTCTACTCGATCGAGAAGGAGATGGCGCTGGGCAAACATCTCTCCGAAGGACTGGAGAAGAACCAGAAGCTGGTCGGCGACAAGCTGATTACGGAATACGTCAACCGGTTGGGACAGAATCTGGCGCGTCATTCGGACACGAAAATTCCGCTCACGGTGAAGGTGGTGGAGGGGCTGGATCCGAACGCGATCACGCTGCCGGGCGGATACATTTACGTCCAGACCGAGCTGATTCGCACCGCCGATACGGAGGCGCAACTGGCCGGCGCGATGGCGCATGAGATTGCCCACGTCGCGTCGCGGCACGCTACGCGGCAAGCGACGCGCGAGGACATTTCGCAGATCGCGGCGATCCCGCTGATTTTCATGGGTGGCTGGCCGGGGATCTGCATCCGCGGCGCGAGCAGCCTGGTTGCGCCGATGGGTTTTCTCGCACTGCAACGCGAGAATGAGGCGGAAGCCGATCTGCTGGGGCTCCAATACCTGTATAAGACCGGCTACGATCCTCTCGGGATGGTGGAAATTTTCGAGAAAATTTTCTCGGCCGACGACCGCAAGCAAGGCAAGCTGGCCAAGCTGACGTCCACCCATCCGGCGGCGGACAGCCGCTTGGTGAACGTGCAGAAGAATATTGAAGAGTTGTTGAAGGCGCAGCCGCAATACATCGTCACGACATCGGAATTCGCCAACGTGAAGGCGCGGTTGCTGGCGCTCGACTGGGACCGGAAGCCGGAGCCGCCGGGGCCCAAGCCGCCGACGCTGCGGAGGCCCGGCGACCAGCTGGTAGGTTCGAAAAAAACGGTACTCGAAACGGACGCTCGTGCGTCCCAGATTAAAGAAGCTTATACTAAATGGTGAAAGGAGTCCCTATGCGGCGCACGTTTGGACTCAGTTCGGTTCTGCTGCTCTCTTATTCGCTTCTCTCTGTCCCGACATTCGCGGACGATAAGAACAAGAATCCCGATGCGATCGGTGACCGGGACGTGGGTAAGGGTGTGAACTTTTACTCGCTTGAAAAAGAGATTGCGCTCGGCAAAGGGCTGGCCCAGCAGGTGGAGCGGCAGGCCAAGATCATCGACGACCCGATTATCGCCGAGTATGTGAACCGAGTCGGGCAGAATCTGGTGCGCAACTCCGACGCGAAGGTTCCGTTCACCATCAAAGTGATCGACACGGAAGACATCAACGCATTCGCGCTACCGGGCGGATTTTTCTTCGTCAACTCCGGGTTGATTTTGAAAGCCGATACCGAGGCCGAACTGGCTGGGGTGATGGCGCATGAAATCGCGCACGTGGCGGCGCGGCACGGCACTCGTCAGGCCACGCGCGGGGAACTGGCGCAGCTGGCGACCATTCCTCTGATCTTCATGGGCGGCTGGACTGGATACGGAATCCGGCAGGCGGCCAGCATCCTGGTCCCCATCGGCTACCTGCAATTTTCGCGCGAGTTCGAGGGCGAGGCGGACATGTTGGGGCTCCAGTACATGTACAAGACCGGCTACGACCCGGGCGCTTTCGTCGACTTTTTCGAAAAAATAGAATCGCTGGAGAAGAAGAAACCCGGAACGATTTCCAAGGTTTTCTCGACTCATCCGCCGACCGATACGCGCATCATCAAGGCGCAGCAGAATATCCAGACGATGCTGAAGGAGCGGCCGGAATATGTGGTCACCACGTCGGAGTTCAATGACGTGAAGGCGCGGCTGATGGCGTTCCACAACAAGCGCAAGAGCGATCCCAAGGATCTGAATCGTCCGCAGTTGAAGAAGGCTCCGGGTTCGGGTACTTCGTCCGACGACAAGTCGTCCTCCGGCGACGACGATCGTCCGACGCTGAAACGCCGTCCGGACGGCGGCAACAACTAAACGTCTCTCTCCCTGATGCGGTCAAAGAAAGCCCGTGACTTCGGTCACGGGCTTTTTTATGGTCCGCATGCTGACGCATGGCGGCTCCACGCGGACTGACACCTAGGCGGATAGCACCGACGTGCACGCCGGGCAGCGTTTGGCGGCCAGAGGAATGGCCGTGCAGCACTCAGGGCAATCCTTGGTCGTCGGCGCGGGGGCTTCGGCCGGTTTCTGCAGCCGGTTGACCTGCTTCACGATCAGGAAGATCACGAACGCGATGATCAGAAATTCGATTACGGTATTGATGAACAACCCGTAAGCCAGCACCGGAACCTTGGCCGCCTTCGCCGCTGCCAGCGTGTCCACGGACTTGCTGCGATCCAGGCTGATAAACAAGTTCGAAAAGTCGACTTTCCCCAGAGCCAACCCAATCACGGGCATCAGGATGTCGTTCACTAACGACACCACGATCTTCCCGAACGCGCCCCCGATGATCACGCCGATGGCGAGATCGAGGACGTTTCCCCGCATGATAAACTTCTTGAATTCAGAGAGCATCCTGATACCATATCATTAACTTATGGCTGAGTTGATCGTCGTCACCTGCCCCTGCTGCCAGGCCGAATTGCACATCGATGCGGAGACCTCCGCGGTCATTCTTCACAAAGAGCATGTGAAGCCTCCGACCATCACCGACATGGAAGCCGCGGTGCGGAAACTGAAGGCGGAACCGGGGCGGCGCGAGGAAATTTTCAACAAATCGGTGAAAGAACACAAGAGCCACCACGACGTGCTGAGCAAGAAGTTCGACGAGATGCTGAAGATCGCGAAAGAGAATCCGGACGAGCCGCCGCCGAAGAGGGATTTCGATTTCGATTAGCCATGACGCCCATTGCTAGGCTTACGGCGATTCTTCTTGCCCCTCTGTGCAGGGCCCAGGGGCATGTGCATCTTATCACCGGCGCCTTCAACCAAGGTTGGAACACGCGCTACGGCTCGGCCCTTTTCGCAGTGGATGGAAATGGCAACGTAACCAATGAAGCTGGATTTGGTTACCCGGAATCTCCCACGAACTGAAGTTGGCGGCCACCATCTTCCCTTTACTATCGTGTCAGCAATCGGTTGTACAGCGTTTCAATTTCAGACAAAGGCCTCGGGGAGGCTCGCCTGCTGGCTGCCGACGAAGTAGTCCGAGACGCGCACTGGGCGTTCCTGACGCATTAAGCATGTCGGCTGCGGACGCGGCGCGATAAAGTGTGGGTAGGGTATGGCGCCGAAGATTGAGAACCCCGTTGTGGAAGAACTCGCCAACGAGTTGGCACAGCGGACTGGCGAGAGTGTCGACGACGCGGTCACGATCGCGATCCGAGAGCGGCTGGCTCGGAATAGAATACCCGCGCGGCGTGCGGATGGGACAATTATCGATCCGGTCGTCGAAGAGATTCGCGAGCACATGCTGCGGCGACCTCTTCCCGATCCCCAGAAGGTCCACGATGCGATCCGGGAGATTCAGGAAAGCTTGGCAAAGCTGCCCGTCCTTGACCCACGAACCCCGGATGAGATTCTTGGTTACGACGAGTTCGGCCTTCCGCACTAAATGGTGATCGACAGTTCGGCCGTCGCTGCCATCCTTTTCCAAGAGCCAGGGGCGGAATGGTTAGAAGCGGCGATTCTCAGCGATTCCATGCGCTATATGTCCGTTGCATCGCCCGTTGAGAGTTCAATCGTCCTCGATCGCCATTTTGGCTGAGAAGCTTCATCCAAGCTCGATGGTTTCGTGCTCCGAACGGGAATTGAGATTGTTCCCATGTCTCTGGCTCAGGCGCAAGCAGCGCGCGAGGCTTTTCGCAATTACGGCCGTGGCCGCCACAAGGCCGGTCTCAACTTCGGCGACTGCTTCTCTTACGCGCTCGCGAAAGTTTCCGGCGAACCCTACTCCACAAAGGCAACGACTTCGCGCTGACCGATCTGGCCGTTATTTCTCTTCCGCCTTCACCACAAAATACGTGACCTTCTTGCTGACCAGCATTTGGTGCGGGACCTTCGCCGGGATGTGGACGGCGTCGCCTGTGGCGAGCATTTTCTTTTCGCCGCCCGTGATCGACGTGCCGCGAGTCTCTCCCGGAGCCGTCGAATGCGCGCCGACCACTGTGCCGCCGACGATCAGCGCGGCTTCGCCGGAGATGATGTATAAGACGTCGGCCATTTTGTCGTGGACTTCGACTTCTCCGTCGCCTTCGCGGTGGGCCAACATCGTCAGATGAGTGCTGTAGTTGGCGAGGGTTTCGCTGGCCACCTTTTTATCGCTCATTTTGCCGGTGAGTTCTTTTTCTTTGGCCTTTAAATCGGCGGCTTTCCAGACGTCGACGCCGGACGGTCCGGCGGCGAAGATCGGGATCAGAATCAATAACGGGAAAAGTTTTTTCATGCGGTCCTCACTTTGGGAATGCGGGCCTCCACTGGAGGCAGCGCGGGAAAATCGGTGAACGGAGAGGCCTGATACCAGTAGGCGACGGAGAAGAAATTGTCGCCGCGGTCGTTGGCGTGGCCGTGTTCTATGGTGTATTTCAAATAGCGCTCGAAGGTGACGGGATTGTCGCCGTGCCAGCGGTAGCAGCACCAGCGGCCTCCGGTGCGCTCCGGCGCGGCGATGAGCGGAGCGCCATACATATGATGCGCGAAGGGGATGGCGCCATCGCGGCCGCCGAAATCCCAGCTTCCCAGGAAATAATCTTCGGAGCCGGTGCCGTTGATGAGCGGCTTCTGCTCGTCGTCGATGAAAATCATGTCGTCGCCTTCGCCCCACCAGCGGTCGGCATTTTGCAGCACGCCGAGCGTGACGCCCATCAGGTGGCCGCGGCCGCGCGTCTCGGTGAAGACATAATTATTGCGGCCGTCGAGATTGATTTTCGTGTCGGTCACGGGGACGCAGGGCGTGGCCTGGCGATACTGCGCGTGGAAGTACATCGCGTCGGCGGGTAAGCGAGGCACGGTCATGTAGTCGATGTTCGAATAGAACGACCCGACCTCCTGCTTGCCTTCGTTGGTCACCGTGATGCGCGCCGACTGCTTGTACGGCATCGCGAAATAGCAGTTCAGCGATTTGCCCGGCGAGCAGGCGAGGTAGGCCGATTCGTAAATCTGATAGGAGTTGAGGTTCAGGCCGAAGAAATCGCCGATGGGGGCTTCGATGCTCGGTTTGACGTTTCCGTCCCAGTAGGCGCGTAGAACCAGTTCCTTCAGGTGGTCGCCTCCTCGCGCGGCGATGGTGAACCAGATGTGCGAGATGACGCCGGGGCCGGTGGCGTTGAAAACTTCCTGCACGGCTCCCGGCTGAATGTTCCAGGAATCGCGATTGCCGCCGGTGCGGTCGTAACTCGACTGCTTCAGCGATTTGTAGTTCTGGGCGCGGGCGTACTTCGGGAGGAAATCGAAATCGGCACGCGGGCGGTCCTGAGCCTGGGCGATCTGCGCGGCACCGAGTCCGCCGGCGGCCAGTGCTCCGCGCAGGAACGCGCGGCGTGGTTTGGACGACTGAGTCATGGCGGGATTATAGCGCGGTGCGGTGGTCGGAGGCATGACTGGTTGAGGGAGTGCCGCCGCCTTGAAAGGGCGGCTGCCGCCAAGATTGGCCGCTCCACAAGAAGGAGTCATGAAAAGTCATGAGAGTTTACATTCTAAAGGCAGCGCCCTTCAAGGTTTGCAAGCTGCTGTTAACATTACAGAACCGGTCTCCAGTCGGGCGGAGTAGGCCTCCTTTGGGATACGAGTAAAGCGGACTCACCCGGTCGGACTAAGGCTACCTTAGCAAGTAATTAAGTACAATCTCTAGACGATTCGTTAGGTGCTTCTCAATTGCGGAGAGTACTAGAACCATTTAGCATGGAGTCGGAGTAAGAGAAGTGGAGCTTATGGACACTATGACAGCCCCGATCAATGACAATTCGGAGGGAGTGGAGAAAAAGAAGGCGACGGTGCGCATTGTCATCGCCGACGACCACCCCATCGTGCGCGACGGCTTGAAGAAGCTGCTGCTGCTCGAAGATGACTTCGAGATCGTCGGAGAAGCGGGCGACGGTCGCGAGGTGCTGGAAAAAGTCCAGGCCTTGGACCCGGACGTTCTGCTGCTCGATCTCCGCATGCCGAATCTGGACGGCCTTTCCGCGCTCCAGGCTTTGCAACAGACCAACAAGCGGACGCGCGTCATCGTGCTGACGGCTTCGGAAGACAAGAACGAGTTCGTGCAGGCGATGAAGCTGGGTTGCAGCGGGATCGTGCTGAAGCAGACCGCGCCGGACCTGATCGTGAAGAGTATCCGCAAGGTGAACTCGGGCGAGATCTGGCTGGATTCGCACACGACGGCGGCGGTCATGCGGCAGTTCTCGACCGGGCAGGAAGGGTCGAGCGGAGGGTCGGCGTCGGGCGGCAAGAGCCGCGAGCGGAGTCCTCTGTCGGCACGCGAACGCGAGATCGTCGCGCTGGTGGCGCAGGGTTACAAGAACAAGGAGATGGCCGAGAAGATGTTCATCAGCGAGCAGACGGTGAAGAATCACCTGCACAACATTTTCGACAAGCTGGGCGTGTCGGACCGGCTGGAGCTGGCGCTATACGCGATCCACAAGGGGCTGCATCTGGCGGGAGAGCCGACGGTTCGTTAGGTCGTTTTTTGTCTTTCGCGTAGCACAACGGGTCCAGCTCGCATTCCGCGCACTTCGGGTTGCGGGCAACGCATAATGCCCGCCCGTGGTGAATGATCTGGTGGGAAAAGAGAATCCACTTCTCTTTCGGGATAATTTTCATCAGATCCTTTTCGATCTTCACCGGCTCGGTTTCCTTCGTCAAATCCAGGCGCTGGGAAATGCGCTGGACATGCGTATCGACCACCACGCCTGACGCGATTCCGAAGGCGGTGCCCAGCACGACGTTGGCGGTTTTGCGCGCCGCGCCGGGGACGGTCAGCAGTTTGTCGATGTCCTGAGGTATTTCCCCGCCGAAGTCGCCGAGGATTTTCTTCGCCGCGCCAATTACCGATTTCGCCTTGTTATTGAAGAAGCCGGTGGACTTGATGTCCTGCGCCAGTTCGTCCTGGTTGACGTTCGCAAAATCCCGGATCGTGGGATATTTTGTGAACAAGCCGGGCGTGACCATGTTGACGCGCTTATCGGTGCATTGTGCGGAGAGAATCGTCGCGACGAGCAACTCCCAGGCGTTCGAATGATGGAGCGCGCAGGTGACGTTGGGGTACATTGCGTCCAGCGTCGCGAGGATTTTTTTCAAGCGGGCGGCGCGCTCGGCCGCGGTTTTCGGTTTGGTAATCGGTTTCGGCAAGCCACATAATAGCATTTGCGCGAGAAATCTCTTTTGTGGCTCGCGGCGCTGGCCGCCTTTGGCGGATGCGTCTTCGCGGCGTTTGAATTTGACGATTTCGCGTTGTTTTCCCGGTCGCCGGTGATGCTGCCGGAGCGGTGGATCGAGTGCTTCCGGCAGACGCGGCCTCTTACGGAGCTTACTTTCTGGGTGAATGACGCGGTGTTCGGGCGGTCGCCGGTGTCATGGCACGTAGTGAATTTGTTGCTGCACCTGGCGGTCGTGGCGCTGGTGTTCGACGTGTTGCGGAAGCTCATCGGAGAGCACGCGGGGTTGATCGCGGCGGCGATTTTTGCGGTGCATCCGATGATGACCGAGCCGGTCGAGTACGTGTTCGCGCGAGCGACTTTATTGGCGACGCTGTTCAGTTTGCTCGCGATGCGGAGTTGGATCGCGGGGCGGCTTTGGGTCGCGGTGGTGTGGTTCTCCGTGGCGATGCTGGCGAAAGAGGAGTGCGCGGCGGTGCCGTTGGTGCTTTTGCTATTGCCTCATGGAAACCGCTCCCTGCGGTCGCGGCTCGGCAGCGTTGGAGTCATGTTGGGGATTGGGTTGGGGACCGGGCTGCGGACTCTGATGGCGGGGGCGGCGATCCAGGGGTCGGGGGTGGGGGCGAATGCTGGCATCTCGCCGCTTTCGTACCTTGCGTCGCAGGGGGTCGTGATCTGGCGATACCTGCGGCTGTTCGCGATTCCGTGGGGATTCTCCATCGATCCATCGCTGGCGCGGCCCACGGTATGGGTCGCGATTCTGGCGTGGGGCGCGCTTGCGGCGCTCTGTTTGATTCCGTTTCGAGGTCGATTCTGGTTCTTGATGGGGCTATTGCTGCTGGCGCCGAGTTCGTCGATTCTGCCGGCAGCGGATCTGGCGGCGGACAGGCGGATGTATCTTCCGATGATCGCGTTCTGCGCTTGCGCCGGAGTTTTATTGCAAGCTGTCGACCGGCGCGTAATTGTCGCGATGGTTCTGGCGCTCATAGCGATTTCGATAAGGTATTCGCTTCTGTGGGAGCGTCCAGAGGCGTTGTGGAGGGAAGCGAAACGGCTCGCGCCTGGCGCCGTGCGGCCTCGCATTCACCTGGCGCGGGCGCTGGCGCCGGCCGAGGGCCTTGAAGAGTTGAAGGATGCGCCGGATGTTGAGTCCGTCGCGACGGAGCGGGGACGATTGCTGATGACACTGGGGCGTCCGGCGGAGGCGCTGTCAGCATTTGGCCGGGCGCTGGCGTTGAGTCCGAATGACGCTGGGACGATCAGTAATCGGGCCGTGGCGCTGGCCGCGTTGGGGTCGCGCGATGCGGCGGTGGCGGAGTTTCAGAGGGCGCTCAAGAAGGATGCGTGCTTGTCCGACGCGCGGGAAAATTTGGCGAAGCTCGGCGTCGAAACGAGCGCGCCGGGGAATTGTCACTGATGTGATATTCTCGTCTCCATATGAGAATCGGCTGTTTCACCCCGTTGCTGTCGCAGTTCCCCCTCGATAAGGTTTTTGAAAAATTGCGGACCTTGAACATCTCCATGGTGGAGTTGGGAACCGGCAATTATCCCGGCGATCCGCATTGCAAGCTGTCCATGCTGAACGATCGCGTGGCGTTGAAAGATTTCAAAACGAAGCTGGCGGACAATGGGTTTACGATTAGCGCGCTCAGCTCGCACGGGAATCCTCTGCATCCGGATAAGGACGTCGCCAAGGCTTACGCGGAGACCAGCCGCAAGACGATTCTTCTCGCCGAGAAGCTGGACGTGCCGGTGGTGATCGATTTTTCCGGCTGCCCGGGCGACAGCGACAAGGCGAAATATCCGAACTGGGTGACGTGCCCTTGGCCTCCTGAGTATCTGGACGTGCTCGACTGGCAGTGGGAAAAGAAAGTGATTCCGTACTGGACCAAGCACGCGAAGTTCGCCGAGAATCACGGCGTGAAGGTCGCGATTGAGATGCATCCGGGGTTTGTCGTTTATAGCCCGGAGACGATGTTGAAGCTGCGCGCGATTGCCGGAAAGAGCATCGGCTGCAATTACGATCCGAGCCACATGTTCTGGCAGGCGATCGATCCGATTAAAGCGATCCGCTGCCTGGGCGATTCCATTTTCCACGTCCACGCGAAGGACACGCAGATTTACGACTCGAATCTGCCGATGACGGGCGTGCTCGACACGAAGAAGTATACTGACGAACGGAATCGGGCCTGGATTTTCCGCGCTTGCGGTTATGGTCACGCGTACACGTGGTGGAGCGAGTTTATTTCCACGCTGCGGATGTTCGGGTATGACTACGTGCTGTCGATCGAGCACGAGGATACGCTCATGTCGCCCGACGAGGGGCTGACGAAGGCGGCGACGTTCTTGAATCAGATCGTGATTCGGGAAGCGCCGACGGCGCCGTGGTGGGTCTAGCGGAGAAGAAGCCAGGAGCCGAGGGAGCCAGGAGGATTTGGTGGCAAAGCAGATGATTTAAAAGGGCTTAGAGCCTGGACACCTAGCACCAGACCACGGAAAAGTCCCATGGCGGCCTCCATCAGTTCGGCCCCCGGTGTTCACGAAAATCGAACTGAACCGAAGCCGTCAGAGCCCAGCGGTTGTTCGATGATACTCTGAGCGTCAACAGAAAGAGTGAAATCACGCGCTAAGATGTGAATGCCTCTAGTGGCCCGTCGCCGGGAAAAGATTAGCATCCCCTCCATTACTGTCGGGGCTCGGAAAGAAATCCGAACTCCGCAGGCGCGCCACGACTCCACTACCGAGTCCCGACAGTAATGGAGGGGATGCTAATGAATTCGCGGAGCCAGATTGGCGTTCGTTACTTCTTTTCGCCGATCAGGCCGGTTCGGACCAGGAAGCTGGT